>Ga0115000_10002686_pt1 | contig 15152 bp, 19 predicted proteins | sample ArcticOcean_MG_C_6_FD_89690 | JGI IMG/M metagenome (GOLD analysis project Ga0115000, IMG submission 89690) | Marine microbial communities from western Arctic Ocean - ArcticOcean_MG_CB8_128 | ecosystem: Environmental > Aquatic > Marine > Oceanic | place: Arctic Ocean: Canada Basin | collected...
AGTACAACATTGGCGGAAGAAAATATACCGTATGGGACTGACTCGTATTCAATCGATCGTTGGGGAACCCGCACTGGACAGAAGGGCCGGGAAACATGGCAGAACAGGGATTGAACCGAGGTGTAGCCTAAACGTAGCCTAAATCAATTTCGATGCTTTTGACTTTCTCATAAGTCATTGAATAATATAACGGGGTGTGGCTCAGTCTGGTAGAGCACTCGGCTGGGGGTCGAGGGATCGGAGGTTCAAATCCTCTCACCCCGATTTTTTTTCAACCACTAACCTAGTGAATGGGGAGATAGTAGAAACTTTTTATCATTTACTTTACTACTTTTTATTCATTAAAAACCTGACCATCTATACCAGCAATATCTCTAAAATCTTCGATCAACTCGTTAAGTTTAATAAGAACACGTTTTCTCTGACGAGGAAGCGTATTACTATCAATTTTAAAAGCAATCTCTTTCGATTTATTTTTTTTATCTTTAATATTATTTTTATATTCTTGAGTCCAATGAGAATTCGGATAACGTATCCAAGAGTAAATATTATCCTTTAATGAATCCTTATATTTCAACATATCAATAAGATCATTTTCAGACTTCTCTCTATTTCTCAATTTAATTAAAACCCAATTAGGATCAGTCATAACCCATGCTGCAATCTTTTTTTTTTGATGTACCTCTAAGTTTCCCATCCAGTCTTCAAGAAACTCATACAACCTGTTCAAGGCATGATGATGCAACTCATCCGATGTCATTTTTGATTGTTTGATAAGCCAATCATCTTCCTTTTCAAGCATTGCTTCTTTAGCTTGTAAAATCTGCGTATCGCTAATAGTCAATAAAAAGGCAGCTAGATCCGCCTCTATATGATTCAAAATTCTATACCAGAGTATTTCAGACTGATAACTTATCCAGTTTATGTCTTCCTTCTTCAACCCACCCTTATAACGAAACTTAATATCTTCAAGAAACAAAACAACTTTTGGAAGTTCCGATTTTCGATGCCAAACTAAAATTTTCTCTACCTTCTTTTTAAAGTCTAAACGTTGCGTTTCATTTATATCAACATAAGATTCGAACCAATTGAGCGCTAAAAAACCAGCATAGTAATAAGAAATTTTTGTCATACTACAAGAAACAAAAAAAACTATAGCAAGAGTTAAAGTTATATTTTTATAAAAAGTTATACTCATTGAAAATAAATGAAGTCCTTAAAAGCAACTATACTAAATATGCTACAATTAAATTTTCTTTGGTTAGGTTCGATTAGTTGAGGGTACGAATTCTCTCATACAGACTATTTTATCAAGATAAAAATTTACCGGCAAAAAAATGTCTCCCCAGCAGAACACAGCACAAAAAGATTATACAGTTCTTAAGCTAAAACCGGGAGCATCCCTCGGTAGCATCAAAGACTCTTACAAGACACTTGTCAAGATATGGCACCCGGACCTATTTCCCTCGGACCAACCAAAAGCTCAAGAAAAAGCCCACAAAATGTTCCTGCTTATAAATGAATCGTATAATCGTTTAATTAAATACCATGAAAGTTATTCAAAAAATGATTATTCGGAAACACACCAAGAACCTTCATATTATGAAAACCATAGGGAGTCATCAAACTGGGGAAACGACGAGACACCACCTACCCAGACTATTGAAATGGTTGATAAGAAGTGGACAGATGGAACTAAATATGCGGGGATGACCCTGGGTGGTCAGTTCCATGGTCGTGGTATTTATACATATCCAAATGGAGACACCTACACTGGTGAGTTTAGTTTTGGTAAGATACAAGGCGAGGGACAGTTTATTTTCACGAATGGTGATAAGTATATTGGCTCTGTTTCTGAAAACAAAATGCATGGCAAAGGGAAAATGCAATTTGCTACTGGAGGACATTACATGGGTTACTTTTCAAATAACCAGTTTCATGGAGAGGGTGTACTAGCAACTCCAGAAAAAATTAACGCCGGAAATTGGGATCGAGGAGTATTTATCGAGTAAAATATTCCGTTATAACTAGTTTAGAGATTTTTTCCTCTATTTATTTTTACAATCAGAGTTCTGTTCACCTGAAGAAGTTTGTGTTTTACACAAAATAGCGATATCAAGATTTTCAGTAATTTCAAACTTTATAATCGCATCGGTAAGATCCGCTCCACTTAAGTTCGCTCCTCTTAATTTTGTCCATTCAAGTTTTGCATTCCTCAAATCTGCACCGCTAAAATTTGTTTTTCGCAAATCTGCCCCATTTAAATTTGCACCTTTTAGATTTGAACCTTTTAGGTTTGCATATTTCAAGTCAGATCCACTTAAATTAGTACCTTCCAAATCTGCTCCACTTAGATTTACTCCACTCAAATTGACCCCAGTGACCATTCCATTAGAGAGATTAACTCCAATCAAATTAGCATTTTTAAAGTTTGCCTTATGTAAATCAGCACCACTCAGATCTGACTCCCTTAGATCGACAGATTTAAGATCTTTTCCTCTAAGATTAACACCTCTTAGATCACATTTAAGACAACGGCCTGACGCCAACAGTTTTTTTAAAGAATCATCTCCAAATGTTTTACAACCAGAGTTATCTACACCCCATGAAGTCGTTGTCTTACATAAAATGGCTACGCGCAAACTTTCTTTTTTAAGTATCGCATTTGTAATATCCGCCTCGATAAATTTTGTCCCACTTAAATCAGCCCATTTTAAATTTACATATCGCATATCTGCCCCACTAAAATTTGCACCACTTAAATTTGCACCACTTAAATCAGCTCTGTATAAATATGCTAACTTAAGACTTGCACCTCTTAGGTCTGCACCTTTCAAGTTTGCTTCACTCAAATTCGCTTCATTTAAATTAGCACTAGCTAAATTTGCATTACTCAAGTCTGAATTAGTGAAGTGCGATTCCGCAAAATTTACCCCACTTAGGTTTGAATGGCTCAAATTCGCACCAGTCAAATCGGCCCATTTTAGATGAGCCGCTTTTAAATCAACTCCTCTTAAGTCACATTTTGGGCAGCTACCCAATTCGATCAATTTCTTTACTAGCTCCATCCCAAACGAATAGCTTGAAATACTAATTGAAAATAAGGCCACAAGCATAAATATCTTTAAAAAAAAAATCATCACCCTCCTCCCAGATTTTATCGACAATATAATGTATATGTAAAATTTCCCTACATAATTATCTACTTCAGAAAAGCAAAGAGAAATAAATCTAAAGCCATGATAAAATCAAATATTTAAAAAATTAACTCCACTAATGTATAGAGATTAAACTATGACCGTAACTATTTATCACAATCCAAGTTGTTCTAAATCTCGCCAAACTCTAGAAATAATAAAAAAAAAAGGTATCAAACCAATTATAATTGAATACCTTAAAGTCATACCTACTAAAGATAAAATCAAAAGAATTCTAACTATGTTGGATTATGCACCACGTGACTTGATGAGAAAGAAAGAATCCGTATACACTGAATTTAACCTAGAAGATTCGTCATTATCCGATGACGTCCTGATCAATTTCATGGTTAAGAACCCAATTTTAATCGAACGTCCAATTATAATCTGCAATAACAAAATAGCTATCGGACGACCTCCCGAAAAAGTTCTAGATATACTTTAAACCAAAATTCTCGATTAAAAGCATCGAACTTGTCAACCTAGTTTAAATGACCTAGAGTCAACATATTAGCTTTGCAAAGATATTCTCTAAAGATCATATCAAATGAAGCTAGTTATGTTCATTACGAGATAGTTTAGATATTTTTTAATTATAGGCGTTCGGTAGTATTTTTACTTTGAGGTGACACCTAAGATTCTTTACTAATCTAATTGAAGAGAAACAAAAAAATGTCTGAAAATAATAGAGCGACATAATATTCTCAATAAACATATTAATTCTAAAAAAATGACTATGAAAATAATATATCTATTCTTATTTTTTTTATTTAATTTCTTCTTAGCCTCTTCAAATTCTTATGGAAATACAAATGGGATGTCTTTTATCCCAGCCGGTAAATTTAATATCGGAATATCTACAAAGGAAATTTATGTTGACGCATTTTATATCGACAAAACTGAAGTCACACAAAAGAAATTTAAAGAATTAATGGGGCCTTCTATTTTTTCCTTTAGAGGTGAAAATCATCCAGCAGAACAAATAACCTGGAAAAAAGCTAATGCCTATTGCCAAAAAATTGGAAAACGACTACCGAACGAATTGGAATGGGAAAAAGCTGCTAAAGGTGGAACAAATACAAAATATTTTTGGGGTAATGAACCTGATGCAACTTATGCCTGGTATGGAGGTGATTATGATATAGGACATCATCCAGTTGGCATGAAAAAGCCCAATAGTTTCGGTTTGTTTGACACATCAGGCAATGTTTGGGAATGGACTATCAGCAAAGGTGAAACACAAAGCAAATACTCTGAAAAAAAAATAAATAAGCGGATTGCAAGAGGAGGATCATTTAATATTTCCTCAAACCTTATCACCTCATTTAGTCGAATAAGTTTATATGCAAACAGTCGCTTATTCAATGTAGGATTTCGCTGTGCTAAGTAAAGACAAAATCCCAAAAACTTTAAGCAGGCTCCCCATAGCCTGCTTAAAATCAGTTGGTACAATTAGACTATTCAAAATAAAGTCAAATAAATAGTCGAAGCTGATGATATTTAATTATTTAGGAGATGTCTCTTCTGTTTGGGTTTGCTCAGAATTTGACTCGGATTTTTCTTTACCATATTTACCATAGTCATAATCACAACCAAAAGTAAAAAGTAGTACTACTGCAATACTAAAAACCATGATTTCTTTCATAAAAAGGTCCTTTTATATTAATAATAATCTTAATATAACCATTACATTAAGAATACACCAAACAATTAAATAAATAAAATTCCAAACCAAATAGATTTTTTTTATACATTTATGTAAGTTGTACTTGGCATTTTGTAAAAGGAATTGAAGAAACGATCTATCATTCTACCAAGATACTTCAAGAAAAAACTCTTGCAAAAGATCTAAAATTCCGAACTTCGACAGGAAGGAATCTAGTTAGTCGAAAACCAGCATTGAGAGTATTGTCAACATTAAATAAATAATGTAAAATAATTTTATTTAAATAGAGTAATAACATTTTTATCAATACCTTTACGTATTCTTAAAAAATAATTCAACATCCCAACCTAATACATAACTTAACATTAAGGACTCACATTGTGATTGCAAAAAATAAAGTAGTAACTATGAGCTATTGCTTAAAGGATACTAAAGGCGAAGAACTGGACCGATCCGAAAAAAACAAACCATTAGAGTACCTTCACGGTGGAGGGAATATTGTCCCAGGCTTAGAAAATGCTCTAGATGGATTGAAGGTGGATGATAAAAAAGAGGTGACCGTAAAACCCGAGGAGGGTTATGGTAAATTTTTAGCTGACCTTAAACAAGAAGTCGACCGTAAAATGTTTCCAGCCGATCATAAAATAGCTGTAGGGATGCAGTTCATGTCAGAACTTCCTGATGGAAAAAAGCACCCGTTTAATGTAATAGAAATAAATGGTGACAAAATTCTAGTAGATGGCAATCACCCATTAGCTGGACAAACTCTTCACTTTTCCGTAGAAATCATTGACATCAGGGATGCGACCCAGGAGGAACTCCAACACGGTCATGCTCATGGCGAAGGAAGTGGTCACAATCACTAGTTATGGTGTTAATTCTTTAGGAAGAGAACTTTATCAAAAATTTATTTTCTTTCCACCGAATAACAATGCAGAGCCGATATGCCATGTAAATGACAAAACAACTACTACGACACCAAGTATAACCAGACGTCGGTTAATTTTATCTCGACGTTGATTTTCTCCTGGTTCCATCGGTTCTGAGTTAGTCATACTTTATTCTCACTAGAGTATCCGATTTTTAATATTTGTTGGTCAATCGCTAATAACAAGATTTTTATAGACGCAGTAGCCCAACAACGATATAAAGAATATTTACAATTAAAACCAACAATCATTCTATTCACTTAAGAATAATTATGAAGTGTTATTTTAAATTTATTTATTTTTATTTTTTTCTGGGACTTGGATTTACTTTTATTATTACCAATAATGCTTTCTCTCAAGAACCTGCTGCAGAAGAAGAATTTAATGATCTAGGTTTAATTTCTTATTCTAATAATTATAAAGTAGCCCCTGAGTTAGACCATATTACCTTTCGCATCAAAAACCAATCAACACTTACAATTAATAAAATTTTTGCTTGGGTGTACCATATTTCAGAAGATGAAGAAGGAAATCCTCAAACTTTAAGCCTTGTTAACAATCCTCATCGAGGCGGAGTAATAGCAATTGGAAACCCTCACCGCCCTGGTGACATAGCAGAGTGGAGATTTCCTTTGTTTAAAGCATTGACGAAAAAAAAGGTGGGAAATAAGTATGCCTTACGAGCTTCTCATAAAGGTATTTTTTTTAACAAAGTGGAACCTCCAGCAAAATCAACTAAAAAACCCTAGTTTGAGTTAACCGCTCTATTATTCCTAAGCAGGATTCCCGTTAATTTTTTATTTTAACCATCTACTTTTTCTCTTAAGAAAATATTTTCTTCCGAAATTTTGGTATATTTTTCTAAGAGATCCATATATTTTTGTTTAATAAGTAGACCACCGTCATCAACAGTGGAGACTTTATTTAATTTAGACTCAGAAATGTGATCAAGTAACAACATTAAACTTTTTGAAGGAACTTTTTTATTACTTTCTAAGTCTGAAAGGTATCCTTGACTGATACCGAGTAATGAGCAAAAATCTATTTGAGTGAGTCTAAGTATTTTTCTTTGTTCTTTAAATTTATTTATATTACCCATCGTTATATTAATTTTATAGTTTATATAATCCGTCGATGGTCGAACCTAAATAATGATGAATCTTTTTAGGACTAGTCAATTAATATCTTCACCAGTTCCTAGTGATTTTCTTGCTGATTACTATTCTATAAAGCTAATCATAAAGCACTTTTTTTCACCTCACTTAAGAGTTCTCCTCTTCTGGAGGCCAAGGGCAATGCCTGCACTTGTTTTTGCAACAAAATCCCTGGTTTTTTAAACTTGTCGCCGTGAAAGTATAATTACCTGTGAAGGGGTCGCGGTACCCCTTTTTGTCATTAGCTGTCGCATTATCATGAGAAAAAATAATGCATGGATCTAAAGAAAGATTATTAATGCCGACATATATCCTATTATCTGCCATTTTACTTTAGAGACTCGCTAACAACGTTATCTTTGATGCATTCTATATAAATAAAGTTGTAAACTTTCACCTCAACTTTATTAAACCTATCTATATTTATTATCATTGATTATTTTTTAAGTAGCGTGGTAGATCTTTCAGACGATCTAACAATATATTTAAAGAGTCTAAAACGTCTATCCCCTTTTCAGAAAAGTACTCTCCTAACGAAGCCATAGCAGAACCACCTGCCCAAATAGGGCAAATAGGCAGCAATTTATTCGCGTATTGATCAGCCAAAGATTTTGCTTCAAAGTCTTCCAGTTCTTTAGTGCAAGCCAATAAAATAAGCGCTGGACTAGTTAGAACACAGAACTCTCTCAATGCATCGATAGGCATATTGGCCCCTAAATAAAAAACTTGGCAGCCATTAATCGCACAATAATAAGCAGCTATACATGCTCCCATTTCATGATAATCATCAGGCAAACACGAAATAATTACTTTTGGTCCCTTATCAGAAGCTGGCATTTGATTTATGATAGAAAGAAACTTTTGTCTAACATGGTGAGTTACAAAATGCTCTTCTCCCACTCCAATTTTACCTTCGTGCCATAAGTCTCCCACTCGTTGTTGAAGAGGAACCAGAATTTTTAAAATTACTTGATCAAATGATAGCAATACAACTGCTTCGTCTAATGCTCTAATAAATTTATTTTTATCAAAAGGTAATAAGCTGTCAATAAGGATACCATTTACTCGTATTAAGGGTCCCTCATTTGATGAGTGAAGAATTTTATTTTTATGATCCATCTGCAATAGCAAATTATCACGACCCAATTTTGCTAATTCTCCTATAGCAAAACCCTCTTCAAGTTCTTTCTTTATATAAGAAAGTAAATCGACATCTTGCTGGGAATACATTCGATATCTATTTCCACCCCTTTCAGGGTTTAAAAGATCAAATCGTTTTTCCCAAGATCGAATAACATGCTTGGATATCCCGGTTAGCTTAGCAACATGATCAATTTTATAAGCATCCATAAGCATCTTTTAATTATACTCAGAAATTATAGGCCTCTACTAAACAGTAGGGTGAAGGTGTATTAAGGAAATTAAAGAAGATTAATGTTAATTTTCCCTACAAAATGTCACTATACTTAAGACTAGATTCTAACCTTAACTAATTATCATGGTTTTAAAGCTTATGAAGTTAATAATAATCAACTACTTATATTTTGTCAAATCTATTCTTAATAAAACATTTGACAAACATTAGAACATTGTATAAAGTTTAGAAGTAACATTAGAAAAACATTATAAATACCCGGGAGGCTACACAATGAAAAATATTAACTTTTACAAAAATGCTTTTGCTATCTGCATAATCACCTTATTTTTTTCTAACCAAGCTTGGTCCAATGAAAACCTTAGGTGCATAGGTGATTGTTCTGGAGTAGGAAACAAATCAATGGGCGATAATGCTAACCCAGATGACATGGTACTAGTTCCGGGCGGTTCATTTTTAATGGGAATAGATAAAAAAGTGAATGTTGATACAAAAAAAATGTCTAAACGCCAACAACTACGTTACGCCGTATCAAAAGCAGCATTTCATGACGAAGGCCCCGCTCATAACGTTATATTGGATGCATTTCATATAGATAAGTTTGAAGTGTCGAATACAAAATATTCAGAATTCATGAGAGCAACGGATCACCCAGCCCCCGCATATTGGGATGACAGCAAACGTAACAAACCAAATCAACCAGTAAGCGGAGTTAATTATTTTGATGCAACTGCATATTGTAGTTGGGCTAATAAACGACTCCCCACAGAAGCCGAATGGGAAAAAACAGCACGTGGACCAGAAGGTTTTAAATATCCATGGGGAAATGATTTAGATGACAGTAAAGGCAACTGGGGTCGTAAGCAAGAATTTACAGCAATAGTAAATGCCTATCCTAAAGGGGTAAGCCCTTACGGTGCTTACAGCATGGCAGGAAATGTATTTGAATGGGTCCAAGACTGGTACGATCCAAATTATTATAAAACAGCCAAACAATCAGTGAACCCAACGGGTCCATCTAAAGGCGTTTTCCTAAGTGCGACAGGTACATATGTGGATCGTTACGCTACAGGGAAAAAGCGAGTCATCCGAGGTGGTTCTTGGTATGCACCAGCGGCAAGTATCACAACGACTCATCGATTCTGGAATGACCCAATGAATAATAGCTATGGTGTTGGGCTGGGATTTCGTTGCGCTCGAACCGTAGAAGATAACGGAATGCTGCAAGCTAGAACTTTCTATATGGATGCACTTATTAATATGGGTGCAGAAAAATATCCACAGGCCCTAGCATCTATTAAGAAAGCATTGAGCCAAGATGGTTCAAATGCTGAGTATGTACAGATAAAAAAAATGATTCAGAAGCAAATTCCTTAATTGAAGTTATTTAATTTTAGCTAGGAGGAGGAGCATCTTTATCCTTCTCCTAGCTAAAAAAATCACATCAAATAGGAAACTCAATTATGAAACACATTTTACGTAATAAACAAAATTCAAGAGCAGCAATATTTTTAGCTACCATCACGATTCTTTTCTTTTTAAACCCAAAAACTGGGTTCAGCGGAGATTTAAACGAAAAAAATACAACTTTTAAGACTACACAGGCTCGGTTTGCAGTAGAGCAAGCATGGGAAACTTATCATGATGCTGCATTAGGAGGAACACTAGCATCACCTGCAATGCAAACAGAACTAGAGATGAACCTTCACAGGTCACGTGCTCTACTTGCAGAAGCTTACGATGCTGAAGATAAAGGTGACATGAAGACAGTTGAAAAAATCATCCGTGAAATAATGACCCTTAAACAAAAAGTTGTTAATGAAAGTCAGGAGAGAAAGAAATGAGCATGATATTTAAAATATTGACTACGATAATCATGGTTTACCTAGTTTCTCCTATAAGTCTATTTCGTGCCGAAGCTAATACAGAATCTGTGAGTAGCAGCACAAGAGACTCCGTTGAAATGAAGTTAATTGAATCCGATGAATTTTTAATGGGTAGTAAGTCTGATGAGGGTAGATCTGATGAGAGACCTCAAAGGAAGGTATATATAGATAATTACTCAATAGATATTTACGAAGTAACCAATGAACGCTATCTGAAGTTTATTCATGACACAGAAAGAAAGGAACCACCAAACTCCTATGGTGAAAATTCACTCTCCGAGCAACCTGGAGTAAGTCAGCTTCCCGTCGTACAAGTTACCTGGTATGACGCCGTAGATTATTGCAGGTGGGCAGGAAAAAGACTTCCATCTGAAGCAGAGTGGGAAAAAGCAGCTAGAGGAAAAAATGGTAACGATTTTCCATGGGGATTCGAACCACCTTCAGAAAAACCAGTTAACTTTGACAAAAATTGGGAAGGCATTAAAACATTATGGCCTGCTAAAGGGAATGTAGAAACAACTTCGCCTTATGGAATCATAAACATGGCTGGAAATGTTCGTGAATGGGTAGAAGATTGGTATTCACCTGATTACTACCAAAGTGCCCCATCTAAAAACCCTTCTGGGCCACAAGTTGGAATTTTAAAAGTTATTAAAGGAGGCTCTTGGCATAGCTTTAAGTCAGATATTAGACCAGCATCCAGAGGTAAAGGTGGTTTCGCACTCAAAACAGATGGCATTGGTTTTCGTTGTGCAAAATAAACATTTTTACCTTAAATGAAAATAATTTCTGGGGAAAGAAAAATGAACTCTCAACAAAAATATTCTATAAAAATATTATTAAATATTTTCATCCTAACCGTTTTCATGTTTTCGTCATTGCCTTTCAAGGCACAAGCCGACTCCTCGGATACAGAAAACATGATTTTAATCAATGCGGGAGGTTTCATGCGTGGAATCGATGAAGACCCAGGGAATAACAAACTACCTTCACCAAAGGAAGTATTTGAAGATGAAGGACCAGCGAGGATGGTCTATTTGAGTTCCTACTACATCGATAAATACGAAGTTTCAAACTCTCAATATAAAAGTTTTATGAGAGCAACTGATTATGCAGCACCCGCCTATTGGGATCATCGACAATTAAATATTACTAACCATCCAGTAACTGGAGTGAACTGGCATGACGCAAGTGCTTATTGTCGATGGAACAAAAAGAGGTTACCTACTGAAGCAGAATGGGAAAAGGCCGCCCGAGGACCCGCCGGTTCAATATACCCATGGGGAAATACTATTGATATAAAAAAAGCAAATTTTTCAAAAGGAAATACTGGTAAAAAAATGGTCACAACACCAATAGACTCATATCCCGAGGGGAAAAGTTACTACGGAGTATACAACATGGCAGGAAATGTATTCGAATGGGTCCAAGACTGGTACGACCCAGATTTCTATAAAGACGAAAAGAGTGCCGTAAGAAATGTAAAGGGACCAAACTTAGGAACTGAAATAGGAATTGAAGGTAAATATGATGTAAAGCTTCGATATGGTCAAAAAAAAGTAATCCGCGGTGGTTCTTGGTTCGCTCCTGCCGAAAGCATAACAACAACTCATCGTTTCTGGAATAACCCAATGAATAATTCCTATGGTGTTGGATTAGGTATTCGATGTGCCCGCGATATTAAAGATAATTCTCGAATGGAAGCTCGCTCGCATTATATGGATGCACTTGTAGAAATGGGAAATCAAAAACACAAAAAAGCATTCGAGTCAATCAAACGGGCCCTTAATCTAAACCCTGATGATCGAGAATACAAAGCACTAAAAGAAATAATTAAAAAAAGAGGCAACTTATAATTGTTGAAAATTTATTCGAAACAATGAAGGGAGAAAAATGAAGAACAGATCACTCGTAAAACTGTTTATACCTTTAACATTACTTTTGACTTCATGTGCTGGGCCTACACCACAAAAAATTGTACCTGCAGAATTCGAAGCAGGGCAAGTAAGTTTTCATAAAGTTTGTGCTGGCTGTCATGGAGTTGATGCAATGGGGACCAGTAAGGCACCAAACTTAATTCATGCAAAATTTAGCAAAGACAGTTACTCAAACAACAAGATTGTAAAAACCATAATGAACGGATCTCAATCAGGAGCAATGCCTTCACAAAAAAGAAAAGTAACCGAAGAGGACATAAAACAAATAATTAAGTACCTTCGTTATTCTCAAAAAGATATCGAATCATCAAACACTTAAACAATTAATAAACTATGATTAAAATTATAACAATTCGGTTAATTGCCTTAGTTATTTTCTTGATATTTTCAAGCAGTATTGCTTGGGCGGAATATAAAGAACCACCAGAGGTTTGTCCTCAGGAAAGAAAAACTGCAAAAGCACCGAGTCATTATTTAAAAAAAACAAACCCGCTTAGAGCTACACCACGAAATATAAAAAAGGGAAAGGTTTTATCTCAGATCAAAGCAAAACCGATGGCCTGCAAGCATTGCCACGGCATGCTAGGCAATGGCCAAGGATCAATGGCTTCAAGCATGAAAATAAAACCAAGGAACTTTACATGCAAGCAAACAATGGAATCTATATCAGACGGTCAGCTCTTCTGGATAATAAAAAAGGGATCAAAGGGCTCAACCATGCCAGCTTACTCATATCTATCAGATAAAAAAATCTGGCAACTAATACTTTACATTAGATCATTGTCAAAGAGGGATGCATAAGCTTAAGAATAGAATCACTAATTAGTTAATTTTAAAACCAATTTAAGAAGGAGGTTGAGATGTTCTATCAAGTCAAAATTCTTAATAAAAAAGGAAAATTAATTAACCTATTAACAACAGAGTCTTTAAGCAAACGACATTGGAGTTTATTTGAAGAACAATTAAAACCAAATACAAAGAAAAAAAATAGCTTTAATGACTTCAATAAAATAAAAAAATTAGCCTTAATTTAAACATACATGGATTAGAAGGATATTATAAATTTTCATAAATCACTTGAATTATAATCGAAAAGAAATGATTAAATTAGTATCACAACTAATCACTCTATTTATATACATCGTACTACTGTGTGGGTTTACCTCATACAAAAGCACTAGTGTTCTACCTAAAAAACTTGAAGAAGGAAAGGGTAAGAAAATTTACTTAGAGTATGGCTGTGTCAATTGCCACGGAACAAAAGGTAAAGGGGATGGTGAAATGGCTAGTTTTTTAGATCCAAAACCTAGAAATTTTACTTCTCTTGTTGAAATGAAAAATCTGCCTGACTCACTGATGATGTATTCAATCAAGCATGGTGTCGTAGGATCATCGATGCCTGAACATTCCGAATTAAATGAAAATGAAATCAATGATCTTGTTATCTATCTAAGACACTTTTTAGCTGATTACTATCACATGGTAAATATGTGCGTCACAGACCGCCATACAGTTGACTTAACAAAAAATTTTGAAAATTTTAAAATCGAGATAGATAACAAAAAAAAACTATCCGCAGAAATAAAAAATAATTCATTAATAATTCAGGCAACAAGCCCCATACATTTAATAAATGAAATGAGTAAAACTAAATCTAGAACAACACGAAATAGGATAAAAATAGTTAATGGAACCGGCAGTAAAGCAGAGAAAATTTTAGTAACGGTTAGGATTCATGATTGCATTCGAGGTCAGATGTAACTCCATCAATATTTTAAAATAATTTTTACATGAAAGTGGGTTAATGATGAAAGTTTTAGTGACAGGAGCAACAGGTTTTGTAGGAAAAAAACTCGCTAGCGAATTAGTAAAAAGAGGTCATACAGTTTCTATATTGACACGAGACCGACAAAGCGCAAGGAAACGAATGCCTGTCGAATGTGAAATTCATCAATGGGAACCTGAGCTTTATCCACCTACCTCAGATTGTTTTGAGGGAGTAGATGCGGTCATTCACCTTGCCGGAGCAAATATAGCTGATGGGAGGTGGAGCGAATCAAGAAAAAAATCTATTAAAGATTCAAGAGTTTTATCTACTAGGAATTTGGTCTCCACATTAAAGTCTCTACAAAAACCACCAGCAACATTGCTCTCTGCATCTGCAATAGGGTTTTATGGTAACTGTAAGCCAGTTGAGCTTTACGAAAGTTTAGAACCAGGGCATGGGTTTTTAGCAGATGTCTGTAAGGAGTGGGAACATGAAGCCTTTATCGCAAAAAAACACAATATTCGAACAATTGCACTAAGAATCGGACTAGTCTTAGGTTATGAAGGGGGAGCAATGAAAAAAATGATACCTCCTTTCTGGGCTGGGTTAGGAGGTGATTTAGGTGATGGAACTCAGTGGATGAGCTGGATACATGTTAAGGATTTAGTTGATATGATAATCCACTCAATAGAAAATAAGTCTATCGAGGGTTCATATAATGCTGTTAGCCCAGAGCCTGTCACAAACAAAATTTTCACAAAATGTTTAGCAAAAGCTTTAAGAAGACCTGCTTTTATCCCCGTACCTAAAATTGCTCTAAAATTTATTTTGGGAGAGATGTCAGACCTTCTACTTGGTAGCCTAAAGGTATCCTCCAGAAAGATACTCGAATCTGGATATAACTTTAAATATCCAGATCTAATGTCTGCCTTAAACAATATATGCAAAAACCCAACCAATGAATTTAAGGCTGAACATTGGATTCCTCTACCTATAGATAAAATTTTTTCATTCTTTAAAGAACCTAAAAATCTAGAAAAAATAACTCCTGACTATTTAAACTTTAAAGTATTAAACCAAACATCTACTGAAATTAATGAAGGAACCAAAATCAATTACCGACTAAAACTCCACGGCATTCCTATTTGGTGGCAATCAAAAATTGTTGATTGGGAGCCTAATCATAAATTTTCCGACACACAAATTCACGGACCATATAACCATTGGTACCATACTCATG
>Ga0115000_10002688_pt1 | contig 15151 bp, 6 predicted proteins | sample ArcticOcean_MG_C_6_FD_89690 | JGI IMG/M metagenome (GOLD analysis project Ga0115000, IMG submission 89690) | Marine microbial communities from western Arctic Ocean - ArcticOcean_MG_CB8_128 | ecosystem: Environmental > Aquatic > Marine > Oceanic | place: Arctic Ocean: Canada Basin | collected...
CCGAGGGCATTGCAATCGAGTTGTTGGTGGATGTTTCGAGCAGTATGGATCGTACTGTGATTTTGCCGGATCGGTCGAGCAAAACGCGGATGGATATCGCGAAGGAGATGCTCGAGCTGTTTATTCTTGGCGATGGAAATGGTTTGGGCGGTAGGCCGAATGATTTGATTGGTCTTATCAGTTTCGCTCGATATGCGGATACGCGTAGTCCGCTTACTTTCGGTCATAAGGCTTTGGCTCAAATTGTAAGGAATTTAGAAATACAAGATCGTCCGAACGAAGATGGGACAGCATATGGAGATGCACTAACTTTGGCCTGCGCTCGTTTGAGGAAATTGGATGAGGTGGAAGATAGCGCGTCTTCGAGACGTCTTTCGGAGATTGAAAGCCGGGTGGTCGTTCTTTTGACCGATGGTGAGAATAATTCGGGGAATCACCTGCCTTTGGAGGCTGCGGGTTTGGCCAAGCTTTGGGGAAGTCGAATTTATACGATTAGTTTGAGCGAGGCGGATGCTCCAGCTCTTAATGGGGATGGTGTCGGCGAGCAGGAGCTTACTGCGGCTGAGCAAGTTTTGATGCGTATTAGCGATGAGACAGGGGGCGTTTTTAGGCGGGCGACTGGCTATGAATCGCTTCGCTCGATTTACGAGGAAATCGATACGCTGGAAACTTCGAAAATAGAAACTCGAAGTTTCGCGATTGTATCGGAGCGGTTTTGGGTGCCATTGCTTTTCGCATTGGCGTTTCTGGCGTTTCGCCTCTGGTTGCAATCTACATGGCTGAGGGTGACGACATGAGTGTATTCATTTTTCAATGGCCATGGATGCTTTTAGGACTGAGCGTATTACTTCCAGTGGGTTGGTTGTTGGCTCGGGCTCGGCGTCAGCGTAGAGAGGTTAGAGTTGCGTTGGGTCACCCTGAATCTGAATCGGTCAAATGGCGCGATTGGACATGGATGTCGGTTTTGGCTGTATTGGTAATCTGTTTGGCCCGACCTGGCTTTGATCCGGTACGTCACTCGATCTCGAAATCGGGACGCGACGTTGTGTTTGTTTTGGATATATCCCGCAGCATGTTGGCTCAGGACGCATATCCATCGCGGTTGGAAGCGGCGAAGCAGGGTATCCGCGATTGCTTGGATGGTTTTCGCGGGGAGCAAGTGGCCTTAGTTATCTATGCGGGCAGTTCTACGATTTCTTGTCCCTTGACCGCTGACTATGAATTTTTACGATACATGCTGACGCAGGTTGAACCTCGCAGCGTGGAGTTTGGGGGAACCATGTTATTGTCGGCCGTCGAGAAAGTGGTGGATCAGGTATTGGATTCCGAGCGACGAGGATTTCAGGACTTGGTTATTTTGACGGATGGCGAAGACCATGGTCCTGATATGAAGCGCGTTGCGGACACGGTTAAGGAAAGCGGAGTGAATTCGTTGATTGTCGGTTTGGGCGATTCAGTTTCGGGTTCGCGTATTCCGATTTTGAATGAGGATGGTAACGTGATTTCACTGAAGCATGCGGGTTCGGTTGTCTACACGAAGCTGCAAGACCGGACATTGGGCGAATTGGCTCGGTTGTGCCCGGATAGCCAATACCAGAAGGCAGGAACGCTTCCCTTTCATTTGGGGGAGCTCTATCGTGAATTCGCGGAGGGCAAAGAAGCTACGGCAATGGGAGGGGATGCGGGTTATGTTGTTTATCGTGAGGCGGCGTTTTTCTTGATGCCGATCGCGTTTGTATTGGCTTTGCTTGGACGGTTTCGAATTGGAGGGGCGAAGGCGCGATGAATAGGTTTTGTGGAGTTTATTCGAAATGTAGGGCTGGCGCTTGCGCCATGCCGCGATGGTTTGGGATGATCGGACTACGCGGCATGACGCAAGTGCCAGCCCTATATTTGGCTTTGTGTTTTGGTTTTGCTTCTGTCGCTTTGGCTCAAGAAGTGGAGGAAGAAGAAGCAAAGGCGGTTTCATTCGAGGAAGCTTGCGAGTGGTTGGAAGCAGATCGTTTTGAGGATGCAAGTCAGGCCTTTGGGGAAGTGATGTCGCTAATGATCGAAGCGGGTGCTTCGTCTTCCGAGATTGCAGCGGCAGCGTTCAACCAAGGCTTGAGCAACTATTTTCAGGCGGAGAGTCTACGCGAACTTTCGCCTCGGGAAGCATTGGCGGCTGCGTCGTATTCGAGAGATGCGTTTTTGCAGGCGACTCGAGAGCGTCAGGGGTTTCGGCGGGCGAGTATGCGACTGGATGCCTTGGCCGGAATGGTGGAAGAATTGATGGCTTTGGTTGAAGAGGAAGAAGAGAAGGAGAAAGAGCAAGAGGCTGCAATCGAGGCGTTGCTGGAACGGATTCAGGCGTTGTTGGATGCGCAGCTTGAATTGAAAGTGATGGTGACTGAATCGGATGTGGACCGGCGGCCGATTAATCGTAGACCCGCGACGGTCGCTAAAGAAGCAGCCAAGGAACCTATTAATGTGGAGCGTCGTTCGATCGAGTTTGAGGGTCAGCAATTGAAATTGGTGGAGGAAGGGGAAGGTATCCAGGAAACCATGATGGAGATGGACGAGAGTTTTTCGCTTGCCGATGAGGCTTTGGAGAATTTGCCGGTGCCGGAAGTGGAATCGATTATGAAACGTCCGTTGGAATTAATGGATCAAGCAATCGATGCTCAGAAGGATGCAGCGGAGTTGCTGGCGCAGTGGCAGTATTGGCCGTCGGCTCGTTCGCGTCAGACAGTAGCGGCGGAGCGTTTGCAGGAAATTATCGATTTGTTCGTATCGAATAGCGATAGCGAGGGCGAGGGCGAATGGGAAGAAGAGGAGTGGGATGACTATTCCGAGGGCGAGGATGGAGAAGGCATTTCCTCGTCGCTTCCAATGCAGGGCGATTTCAGGAAAGACGCTTTGATGCAGCCTTTGCCGATTCCAAGCTTTTCCGCGGAAGAGGTATTGATGGAGGAAGTTGAAAGTCAGCAATTCCGTCAGCAGCAACGCGCGAAGGCGAACGCTGGAAAGGTGGAGAAGGACTGGTGATGAGGTGGATTCTTAATCGTTTGCTTGACGAATTTGTAGGGCCGGCGCTTGCGCCGCGCCGCGTATTAGGAGATGGATCGGCTTACGCGGCACGGCGCAAGCGCCGGCCCTACGAGGTAAGTTTCGTATTATTTGCATTGATTTTGTTGGGAGCAATTTCTCCGTTTTCTTTTGCTCAAGAAGACGGCGCGGCTCCAAAGGAAGCTCGATTGGAGTTCAAGGAGGTTTGTTGGTTCGATGATGAATTGGCGACGGCGATGGTGTTTGTCGATGCGATCGAGCAGCCGGTTGTCGTTCTACCGGAGGGTGGATCGGAAGTACGGTTTTTCGATTGGTCGGTTCAAGCTTTAGAGAATGACGAGCGGGGTCAGTATGTTGCATTGATCGAGTTTATGCCGCAGCGCTCGGGCGTCCGGGTTTTTCCGGCGATCCGTTTGGATAGCGATGAGAAGGTTTGGCAGACGAAGCCACGTCAGATCGTAGTGGGCGAAGCTCATGAGTCGCCTGAAATGAGCTTTGAGATCCAACCGTTGAAAACGCGTGTGTATGCGGGGGAGCCTGTGCGTTTGGATTTCATCTGGCGGTGCGCCTTGCCAGTTGGGCAATTGCGAGATTTTCGTTTGTCGCCGAGACTTTTTAATGATGCGTCTGTATCGATTGTCGTACCGCGAAGCACGGCTCCCGAGGACGAGCAATTCGGTATGCCGGTAGGAGGACGTCGCGTAATCGCTCGCCGTATTCTCGGGGCTGATACGAAGGCGGGCTTGATGGGCGAGATTCGGTTTTCCATTTTTGCGCGTTTTGAGAAACCTGGAGCTTATGATCTGGCTCGGACGCGTTTGTTGTGTTCACGGATGCTCAACCAGCACAGTCAATCGAATCAATACGCGGCGTATTTCAATAATGGATTATTCGAGTCGGCGGATCGCTCGATTCAATATGAGAAGATTGAAGCGTTTTCGAATCCGATAACGCTAGAAGTATTGCCGCTTCCAGAAAAGGGAAGAGAGGAGTCGTTTAGCGGATTGTTTGATCCGCGGTCGATTGCGGTATCGGTTACACTTTCATCGATGGAGGTTGGGCAACTGATGGAGATACGAGTGGAAGTTCTATCGGATACGGCCTCGGAGATGTTGAAACTGCCGCCATTGAATCGTCAGTCCAGCTTGAGGAATCGTTTTTGGGTTGGCAAGGAGATGAACGAGGTTTGGCGCCGAGATGGTCGGACGTTCGTGCTGCGGGCACGACCTTTGTCGGTGGAAGTCGATTTTTTCCCAAGTCTTTCGATACAGGTTTTCAATGCGGAGGCAGGAAGCTACGAGACGAAACGATCGGAGTTGATTCCGTTGACGGTTACTCCTCGGGATGGAAAGACGTATTTCGATGTGAGCTCGATTCCCGGAGCGGAGTATTCGGTTTTGGCTAGCCCTGAGGGGATTTGGCATAATGATGAAGCGACGATTATGAACGATGTAATGAATGGCTCGATTGGGCTTCTCGCGGATGGAGTTTGGATTTTCATTTTTCTAAGCATTGGAGGTTTTCTCTTATTGCTACCGCGGGCTAGGGAATTCCGGAGGAGGGCGTTGGATCGTGACTACCGGAGACGTAAGTTGGCCTATCGACGTTTTTGTCAGGCGAGCGCCGAAGTTGGAGGCGAAGCGGAGGCTTTGAGAACGCTTATCGCCGATAGTTATTCGAGGAGCGAGCGTGCTTTGACGGCTCGTGACGCAGTTAAATTGCTCCGACGTTCTAAAGGCGAAGATTCGTTGATTGAGCAAGTGGAGTCGATACTTGGAGATGCGGATGAAGTACCTTATGATCCTCAATCGGAGGGAGCAGCAGCTCGAGTGGAAGTTAGCGAATTAGGCAAACAGGTTTTCAAATTGTTGGGGAAGGCGAGCGTGGTATTATTGGCAGGTACGATTTTCTTGGGGATAGAAGAATCAGTTGCCGCGGATTGGGAGTCGGCTGAATCAGCGTTTGCCACAGCTTTGGAAGTCGCTGAAGCAGGGGGGGACTCTAATGTGATCGAGGCTCGTTTCGCAGAAGCTGCGCTTCAATTCGAAGCGTGCGGCGAAGCGGGAATACGAAGCGGTTTGGCTTGGTATAATGCAGGCAACGCGTGGTTTAAGTCGGGGGAGATCGGGCGAGCTATCGCGAATTATCGTCAGGCCGAAGGCTACCGGCCGTTTGATTCTCGAGTGACATTAAGTTTGGAGTCGTCGCGGGCGTTGCGTATCGATGCGGCGCCTGAGTTGAAGAGCGGACGGGCTTGGCCCTTACGCTGGAAATTGGCGCTACTCTCGATCAGTTGCCTGATTGCCTGCGCAGTGGGATTGTTTTGGATACGTTTAAGAACGCGTTTGTGGGCGAGTCTAGCGATTGCGGGTGTTTCTTGTGCTCTTTTCCTGGGGATCTCGGTAGGTATGCAATCTTCGAGCGACGAATCGCTGGGCGTTTTGATTGTAGACGAAGCTTATGGGAGAAAGGGGCCGAGTTATTCTTACCGATCCGCGTTTTTGGATCCTTTGCATAACGGGATTGAAATGACGATTTTGGCGACGCGTTCTGGTTGGGTATTGGCTCGACTGGAAGAAGGAAGCGAATGTTGGTTTCCTCGGGAGACCGTGCAGGTGTTGGAGGAGTGAAGGGTTTTTGAAGGATGAAGGATGAATGAAATTCGGTTGAGGATCGCGGGGTAAACCCGCTCCTACATTTTGTGTGCGGCTTGTAGGAGCGGGTTTATCCCGCGATTTTATTTGGTAGGCGATCCCGCTGAGCGGGAAGATCGGCCACACCCTTTAGCCTGTCCTAGTCCATTTAGGTTTTGATTAATCGGGATCGGGCGAGAGTATGAGGGGATGCTGAGGTACTCTCGTTTTCTTCACCTGTTATCCGTATTCATTTTCCTTACCGGTTTGGCCTTTTCATATGGCCAATCTGCTGCGTCGCTTTCGGGCAAGCATGTCTTGTTTCTGATTGGAGAGCACGAATACGGTACGGCGGAATCTTTGCCTCGGTTTGCTAAGATGGAATTGGAGCCTCTTGGCGTTAAGGCGTCCTTTGCGATCGCTAAGAGCGATGATCGGGATTCGCCGCTCTGCCATGAATTTGACGGATTGGATGTTTTAGATGAGGCGGACGTCCTCGTTATTAGTGCGCGTCGTCGCTATCCGAAGACCGCTGATATGAAGCGTATTCGGGAGTGGATCGAATCGGGCAAACCTACCTTGATGATTCGAACGGCTAGTCATGCATTTGGCGAACGAACGAAGGGAGATGGCTACAAGGCTCCAAAGGGGCATGCAGCTTGGAATACGATTGATCGCGATGCCTTGGGGGCAAGTTACCTGGGGCACTATCGTAACTGGGAGGGAGATCGCAGCAAGCGAGCTTGGTACTGGCCGGAAGCGGGGAAGATAGGCCATCCGATCCTCAGTGGATTTAAGGTGGGCGATTTGGTTCCAATGGGCGACAAGCTTTATAAGTACGAAGACCTTGAGCCTGAGGTAGATGTTCTGCTGAGCGCTCGTTATCCTAATGAAGAGGCGATCCATCCAGTTGCTTGGATTAATTCGAAAGATGGGAAACGGGTATTCTACTCCTCTCTAGGAACTCTCGAGGAAATGGCGTCTCGCAATACGAAACGCCTTCTGGTCAATGCGATTAGATGGCTAGCGAACGAGAAACCATCAGTCGCTGCAAAGCCGGAAGTTCGGGGAAAGGAAGCGACAGGCTCGGGGCGTGATGCAGTATCCTCTCATTCGATGTTAGGAGCTGCGGATGGGCTGACGATCGATTTAATCTCGCAAGAGCCGGAAATGGCTCAGCCTTCATTTATCGATTTCGACGAACGTGGACGCATGTGGGTCGTGCAGTACCGGCAGTATCCCTTTCCGGCCGGTTTGACGCTCGAAAATCGCGACAATTGGTGGCGAGCCCAGTACACCGAAAAGCCTTTTCCGCCGGGAGCTCCGAATTACGTTCCGGGAGCGGACTTGATATCGATTCACGAAGATACGAATGGGGACGGTGATTTCGATAAAGTGAAAACTTTCCAGGATGGTTTGAACATGGTGACTAGCCTGGCGAGGGACAAGGATGGTGTCTTTGTACTCCAGCCGCCGTATTTGCTTTATTTTGACGACAAGAATCATGACGACGTGCCGGATGGGAACCCTGAAGTCGTATTAAGCGGGTTTGGGATTGAGGACACGCATGCTACGGCGAATAGCCTATGTTGGGGGCCTGATGGCTGGCTTTACGGTGCGCAAGGGTCGACCGTAACGGCAGCTATCGAGATCGCTGGTAGCGATGCGACGCCGATTAAGAGTATTGGTCAGCTTATGTGGCGCTATCATCCTGTAAAGCGGATCTACGAGGTTTTTAGCGAAGGAGGCGGAAATATCTGGAGCTGCGAGTTCGACTCGAAAGGCCGTTTGTACGCGGGAGCGAATGAAGGTCGGAAGTTGGGTTATCACTACATGCAAGGCTCTTATAATCGAAAGAATTTTAGCAAGCATGGAGCCTTGTCCAATAACTACGCGTTTGGCTATTTCAATGGGATCGAAGAATCGGGATCGCAACGAGTGACGACGAATTTAATGGTGTACGAAGAAGGGCAGTTGCCCGCTCGTTACGACCAATCGATTCTGACAGCGAATGCTTTGGCGGGGCAGGTGTTGGCTTCGCGAAAAGTGCCCATTGGTCCCAGTCTTCATTCGAAACCAATCGATACGATGTTGAATTCCGGAGATCGCTGGGTGCGACCGGTCTATTTGGCGCCGGGTCCTGATGGGGCTGTGTATGTGGCTGATTGGTACGATCAGCAGGTAAATCACTTTCGCAATAGCGAAGGGCGGATTAGCTCGGTTGATGGTCGTGTTTATCGAATCCGTTCAGAGAAATTGGAACCTGGCGTATCCGTGAATTTGGGACGGTTTTCGAGTGACGAACTTGTCGTGACGCTTTCGGATGAGCGTCGGTGGTATCGAGAAACCGCGCGGCGATTGCTTAACGAGCGACAGGATCGTTCCGTATTGCCGAAGCTGGCTGCTTTAATTCGAAACGAGACGGGTCAGCTTGCTTTGGAGGCGCTGTGGGTTTCGAATTTGCTGGGTGGTTTCGACGAGCAACAACGATTGATAGCGCTTGAGCATTCGGATCCTTGGGTGCGCCTCTGGACTGTTCGACTGATTGGCGACGGACGGGTCGCTACTGATCGTGAACTTGCTCGGATGATCGCTTTAGCGGCGAGCGATCCGCATATCGAGGTACGGCAACAGTTAGCATCGACCGCTCAGCGTTTACCGGCTGGCGATGCGCTCAGGATCATTGAAAATTTGTTGAAGCGCGACCAGGATGCAAGTGACCCGTACATACCGATGATGGTGTGGTGGGCCCTTGAGAAGACGTGCGGTGGCGATCCGGAATTGGTTTTGGAGATGTTTCGCAATCAGAATTTGTTTGATCGGGTAATGGTCCTGAAACCGATACTTGGGTTTACGATGCGGCGTTTCGCGTCCGATGGGAGTCGCGATTCTCTGAAGACCTGCACTGCATTATTGGCGCTGGCTCCTGGCCTGGATTCGAGACAAGCGTTGATCGCTGGGTTCGAAGAGGCTTTTCGTGGACGATCTATGCAAGGGTTGCCTGACGAGTTAATCGCAGAACTTACTAAGTCGGGCGGTGGTTCTTTGGCGCTGCGGATTCGTCAGGGTGAAGACACTGCCATGCAGGAAGCGTCGGCGATGCTCAAAGCGAATACTGCTAGCGAAGAAGCGCGTCGTCGCGTCATTGAGGCTTTAGGAGAGGTGGCAGAGCCATCCATGTTGAACGTGTTGTTAGAGCAGTTGGAGGGTAGCGACGAAGCGACTTTAATGGTTACGCTCTCGGCCCTGCAATCCTATGATTCCCCAAAAATTGGAGAGTCGGTCTCTGATTTGTATCCTCGTTTTAGCGACAATATTAAAAGAGCTGCCCAGACTTTGTTGTCGAGTCGGAGGGCCTGGTCGAATCATTGGGTAGATCGAATGAGCAATGGTTCGATCGATGCGGCTTCCATACCAGAGTATGCGATTGCGGGATTGCGGCGTCACGATGACTCGGTTTTGACGAAAAAATTGAATCGTCTTTGGCCGAAAGCGAATTCATCCAGCGGCGCGGAAGAATTGGAGATTAGTCGTATCCAAAGTATTCTTTCAAAAGACGAGATTGAGGGCGATCGCTATGCTGGGCGGGATCTTTATTTGGGACGTTGCGCGGCTTGCCATAATTTGCACAGCGAAGGTGGCGAGATTGGACCTGGGTTGACCGGCTATCAGCGTCAGGATCTGGATAGTCTGCTTTTGGCTATTTCGAGTCCAAATGCGGAAGTGCGCGAGGGTTTCGAGAATTACACTGTCCGGACTGTCGATGGTCAAACGATCACCGGTTTCTTGGCGGACCAGGACGATAACGTTATCGTGCTGCGCCCTATCGGCGGGCAGAAAGTCGTCTTGGAGCGAGACCAAATCGCGAAGATGGAAAGCTCTGGTGGATCGTTGATGCCAGGCGGTCTGTTGGCGGACTTGGATGATAAGGGAATCGTAGACTTCTTCGCCTATCTCCGTTCGACTCAGCCGTTGAATGTGAACTAGCCCACCTTGTTGCATGCGGTGGGTTTTGATAGGGAATGAAGGAATTCACGGCTTGAGGCTCTCTCGAATCCCTTTCCTTTTGAAAGGCTGTCCAATCCATTCGCCCGATCCGTTAATTGAACGAATGCGAATGAGATGTAATGGTTTGGCTATTTTGTTGATCGGGGTGGTTTGCAATGGAGCGCTTGGTCAGGCTGAAGTAGAGACTTCTCGAAGTGACGCTATCGTGAGCGAGAAGGATGAGGTCGAACTGGTTACCGATTCTAGCGTGAGCGAAGCGATTAATCGTCGCCCGGATCTTTCGTTTGCGAATGTTACGATCGATGGCGAGGATTCGCGTCGGTCGCTTGACAGCATTTCCGCGGATTCAGTCACTTCGGTCGAGATTCTGAAAGCGGTCACTCCGAATCAAGATGCGGATTCTCGAGGAGGTTCGATTAGCTTGAAAACGCGTCCGGGGTACGAGCAGAAGTCTATCTCCACAAAAATCGGTATTGAGACGACTTACGAGTCGCTGATTGGCGAGCTTGGTAATGAAGTGAATTTTTCGATTGGGGGACCTTTGAACAAAGCGCGGACAGTGGGAGGTCGGCTTTCCTTGGGTATTGAAAAGAAAAAAGAGGGAGGTGAGTACACGTCGAAGGATTGGTTTCGCCGCAATGTGGATGGTGTGTCTCAGTTTGCTTTGAAGGAGTTAAAGGTGTACGATTTGCGCGAGTGGAATTCGACTAAGGAGTTGAGCGCGTCTTTGGATATTAAAGCTAGCGATGCCCTTCGCCTTTTTTGGAGAGGTAGCTATCGGAATCTTTCTAGCCGGGAGGATAGGCCTCATTTCGAGTATCGTTTGAATGCGGGCGATTACGATGCGATCGATGCTGATGGGGCGAATGTCAGTGGGGTCGAAGTTGAGCGTGGCTTTCACCAGTTCCAAACGGAGACTGAATTGACGGAGAGTTCGATTGGAGGGGAATGGGAGAGGGGAGATTTGGAGGCGGATTTCAAACTGACCTATCAAGACGAGAGTACTTCGCCGATTGACCACTTGAATTTAGATTTCGTCATGTCGGATGTAGATGTGCGCTACGATATTGAGAATCCGAGATTTCCATCGGTCACGATAACGAATGATAAGGGATTTAACAATGCGGAGGCTTTTGACTTTGAAGATTTTTCGATGCGCGATCGTTGGTCGAACGAGACGGATTCGATCGTCTCTTCGAACCTCAAGTGGAAGAACGTTTTTGGGAATGAGCATCTGTCGATGCGGTTTGGGGTAAAGAGTCGTGCGCGCGACGAAGAGGTCGATTCTGAAACGTCTTATTACGATTCGTATTCCGGCGCTGGTGGATTTAATTTGGCGGCGGTATTGCTCAACGATCCTGGAAACGATGTTCTGATGGGGAATTATTTATTGGATACGAAAGCGGATGGACCTCTGACGACAGCCTTCGTCGCAGACCATTTCGAATCGTTTCGTTATGACGAGCGTCGTTCGCGCGAGCGATCCGATTCGGTTTCCCATCAGGTGGACGAACAGATTGACGCTTATTATGGGATGTTTGATTTGGAGGTAGGCAAGTGGCGAGCCTTGGTTGGCTTGCGCCAGGAGGATACGTCTATCTCCTTTCAAAGCAACGAGGTCCTCATCGGGGCTGATAGTTTGGATAAGGATGGCGATGGCGATTTCGATGAAGTCGTTTATCTCGGGACGAATCCGACGACGGTATCTTCGGATTACGGGCACGCTTTTCCGAACGCTCACTACCGGTACAAATGGAATGATCGAACGACTTTGATTGCATCCTACACGAATACGATAGAACGACCGGAGTACGGCGATGTAGTGCCATTTCGTCAGGTGAAGCTTGAGGAACGCGAGATCGAGGAGGGTAATCCTGATCTGAGACCGACGCTCTACACGAATATCGATTTATCGCTAGACGTTCGCGTTGGCGACGATGGTTTGGTTTCCTTGGAATTGTTCGATCGGAAGCTCGACGATTACATCTTCAGTCGCGAATCGTTTATTTCCGGCGGAGTTTACGATGGCTTTGAATTGCAGCGACAGGAGAATAGCTCGAATGCCAAATTGAAAGGAGCGTCGATAACCTGGAGTCAACCGATCGCCATGCCGTTTATCGGCGAAGGTTTGTCCTTTAATGCCAACTACGTGATGTTGGATACGGAGATTGAATACCCTGCTCGTCCAGGCGAGATCTTGCCGCTGACACGAAGTCCGGATAGCGAACTGAAATTCGCCCTGAATTACGAGCGAGAGAAGTTGTTCGTTCAATTGAGGATAGAGCAGGAAGACGAGAACATCTATCGCGTGGCGAGAAATCCCGAGGAGGATCGATACTACGGTCCGAGCAGTCTAATGGACCTGTCGTTAAGTTACAAACTACAAGATAAAACGCGTTGGTACCTTGAGTGGAAGAATATCAAGAACGAGTCGTTTTGGGATCTCTATGAAGGAGATCCGTCGCGCCCCACGTATTATCGCCATCGGCCATGGCGCGTGCATACGGGTATGAGATTCGAACTGTAGGAGCGGGTTTACCCCGCGATTGAGGATTGGGTTGAGGTATCGCGGGGTAAACCCGCTCCTACAATTTGGCAAACTTGGTAGGTTCTGCTCGTCTACACTCCTTCCGGGTTCATTCCTCGAGAGCTTGCTTCGGGGTGGCAAACAAAGGGCGCAGATATTCACTACCTCAGGGCTTGCCCCGGGGATGCTTTATTGTCCAAATCGATTGGTTGCAGCGTTATATGAGGCAGTGCTTCCATCCAGGCTTTACGGAGGAGCGCGCGGCAACGAATTCAGCAAAATGGACGAGACAATAAATTTTAGACGACCGATCGGGCGTCGCTTTTCAGCAATCCTCTTTTCGGGGGCGATTTTTGGTAGCGTTTGGGCTGCGAAACCGCAGGAAGAGTCGGATTCGATTGTGAGCGAGAAGGACTCGGTTAAACTGGTAGAGGATTCGACTGTTAGCGAGGCGATTAGCCGTCGCCCGGATTTGTCTTTTGCCAATGTGACGATCGATGGCGAGTCGTCGCGGCGTTCCTTGGGAAGCATATCTGCGGATTCAGTGACTTCGGTAGAGGTTATGAAAGCGGTGACTTCGGACCAGGACGCGGATTCTTTGGGTGGGTCGATTAGTCTTAGGAGTCGACCTGCTTATCTTCAGAAAGCGCTTACGACGAATATTAGCGTGAGTTCGGTTTACGAGTCGGTCGTGGGAAAGTTCGGACCGGATGCTAGTATTTCGATTGGCGGTCCTTTGAATGAAGCGAAGACGCTTGGCGGGCGTATTTCCTTGGGCTACGAAAAGGAGCAAGAGGGGACTCAGATGATGACCAAGGATTGGTTTCGCCGGAACGTCGATGGCGAGTCGGAAATCGTTCTTAAGGAGTATCGAGTTTCCGATAATCCGATGACAATGACGGATAAAGATATTGGAGCTTCCTTGGATTTCAAGGTGAGCGATGAGTTGCGCTTTCATTGGAGAGGCAGTTATCGCAACCTGAAGACTCATTCGGAATTGCCTCACTACGAGTATCGTTTGAGCAAAGGGAAGTATGAGTCGGTTGACGCCAATGGAGGCAATGTAAGCGGCGCGTTGGTCGAGCGGGGCAATCATGGGTATGATTCTGAGCGCGAACAAATCGAGAGTTCAATTGGCGCCGATTGGGATAGCGAACATTGGGAGGCCGATCTAAAGTTTACGTACCAGGATGCGCAATACACGCCGATCGATTACTACAGTATGGATTTCGTCCAGACGGATGTCGATTTGCGCTACGATATTCAGGATCATCGATTTCCGCAGGTGGTGGCTACGGATGGGAAGGATCTTTTCAATCCGGAGAATTTTCATCTCGAGGATTTTATGGAGCGGGACCGGATTGACGATGAATCGGATACGATTGTTTCTTCGAAAGTGAAGTGGAAGGATTTGTTTGGAAGCGAGTATTTCTCATTGCGGATGGGAGTGAAGAGCCGGGCTCGCGATAATGTCCTGAGTTACGAATCGGCTTACTATGACAGGCAAACCGGCGAGGATGCGTTTTGGCTTTCCTCGGCTTTTAAGGGCGATGCTGGTCGAGATTTACTCGAGGGAAATTACCGTTTGGATATGCAGGTCGATAAAGGTTTGGCGGATTCGTATATCGCCGATAATTTCGACACGTTCACCTACGATGAGCGGCGCTCGCGCGAACGTTCAGATGCTTCTTCCTACGAGGTCGAGGAACAGGTCGATGCCTATTTTGGGATGGTCGATTTCAATCGTGGCAAGTGGCGGTCTTTGTTTGGAATGCGCCAGGAAGACACGTCTATCGCGTTTCAGAGTAACGAGGTTTTGTTGGGAAAAGATGCCTTGGATAAGGATGGGGATGGTGATTTCGAGGAATTCGTTTACCTGGCGACTAATCCGACAACGGGTTCGTCGAACTATGGGCATGCGTTTCCAAATGCTCATGTACGTTATCAATTAAATGATCGGGCGACGTTTATCAGTTCGTATACTAACACGATTCAGCGTCCTTTGTATGGCGATGTCGTGCCTTATCGACGTGTTGATTTGGAGGATCGAGAAATCTCGGAAGGCAATCCGGATCTGAGACCTACGCTTTACACGAATGTGGATTTCTCGGTCGATTTGAAAGTAGGGGATGAAGGGATGTTTTCGGCGGAGCTTTTCGACAAGGCTGTCGAAGACTACATTTTCTCTGGCGAATCAATTGTTTCCGGCGGCGTGTATGATGGCTATGAACGGACTCGCGACGAGAATAGCTCGAATGCTCAGATTCGCGGAATGTCGCTAACATGGAATCAACCGGTGCATCTACCTCTATTGGGGGATGGCTTGTCGTTTAATTGCAATTACGTGAAACAGGAGACGGAGCTCGAGTATCCGAATCGACCAGGGGAGGTTTTGCAACTGGCGGGTCACCCGGATAATGAGGTGAAATTCACGTTGAGTTATGAGCGAGAAAAATTGTTCGCTCAAGTGAAGGTCAACGTCGAGGACGAGAGAATCTATCGTGTGGGCAGCAGTTCGGAAGAGGATCGTTATGTCAGCCCACGGAGCCGAGTGGACCTGTCGGTGAGCTACAATATTCAGAAGAAGACGCGTCTGTATGCGAGTTGGGGCAATGTCACCAACCAATCATACATGGAGACCTATGAAGGGGACCCCTCGCATTCGACGGGTTTCCGAGATCGAGGTTGGAGAATTCGGACGGGCGTTAAGTTAGAGCTGTAGGATTCGCGCGATTGTCGCCTCATCGTTTCATTGTCCCGTCGAACGGGTAAGCGTCAACTTAGGCCTATGTTGAGGAAATGGTTACAGGGCCCACACCGAATGGCAGGCCTAGCTCTTCGAGCTGAACTCGGTGTAGCTTGTCTACGTCGTCCCGCTTAGCGCATACGCGTCAACTTAACTGAAATCAGACTGAAACCACGCCGCGCTGCGACA
>Ga0115000_10002693_pt1 | contig 15140 bp, 9 predicted proteins | sample ArcticOcean_MG_C_6_FD_89690 | JGI IMG/M metagenome (GOLD analysis project Ga0115000, IMG submission 89690) | Marine microbial communities from western Arctic Ocean - ArcticOcean_MG_CB8_128 | ecosystem: Environmental > Aquatic > Marine > Oceanic | place: Arctic Ocean: Canada Basin | collected...
CCGCGGATAAACCTCGGCGGGGCATCACGGCAACCAAACGCTTCGCGCTTCGGGGCTTGATGTTTCGAGCGTAGCGACACATTCATCGCAAGATATAGCTCGCCGCAAGCGGCGGGGAATGAAACCAGTTGCGATTCAAAAACAATAGCTTGAAACCAATATACAATCATGTGGGCCATCCAGAGCTCAAAGCGAACGAGAATTTCATCCAGAATCTTATGTAAGCCAATCGAAGCGCGCTACATTCTTTCACCGGGACTCATGAGACGGATTTTGGCTATCGATTTGATTTTCATCTAGCAACTATGCTTCTCGATTCTGGATCGGAAGCTATCGAAAATGGCAAACCCTATTCTCGCTGGCGGGCCATCCCGAAAGAAACAGCAGCCATAGACTAGCATCGAGAGCATTCCGGCCTCTCATTTTAACCATTGCTTTGCAGTAAAATTGATTCATAAAACGCCGCCAAGATGGCTTGCAAAGTATTTACAATCGCGAATCAAAAAGGAGGCGTTGGCAAAACCACAACTGCGGTCAACCTGGCTGCTGGCCTAGCAGACAAGGGTATAGAAACGCTTCTAATCGACCTGGACCCGCAAGCGAACGCGACCAGTGGTCTCGGCTTCGAAAAGGAAGAAGGCCGCAGTATCTATCCTGCGCTGATGGAGGATGGCGATGCCACGGAGATGATTATCGAAACCGGCCGCAAACATTTAAGCCTTCTCCCATCGGAAGTTGATCTCGCCGCAGCGGAAATCGAGCTAGCCCAAAAAGAGAACCATTTAGGGCAAGTGACCGAAGCGCTGCGTCCCATTATCGAATCGGACGCCTACCAAGCGATCATCATCGATTGCCCTCCCGCTCTCGGGATGCTTTCAATGAATAGCCTCGCTTCAGCCGACTATCTCTTGGTCGCCCTTCAATGCGAATATCTAGCGCTCGAAGGACTTGGGCAAATCCTCAGCATCGTCGACCGCCTTCGCGAAGCAGGCGTCAACGATCGCCTCGAAATCGGTGGTATTATCATGACCATGTTTGATGTTCGCACTAGACTCTCCCGCGAAGTCGTCCAAGAAGTGCAAACCAATTTGCCGGATCTGATTTTCGAAACGGTAATACCGCGTACCGTTCGCATCAGCGAAGCTCCTTCATTTGGACAAACGATTTTCGAATACGACAAGTCCAACCCCGGTGCGACTGCCTACCGCAATCTTGCCAAAGAGCTCATCAAACGTTTCGAGCTCAAGAAATCGTAGATAGCCGAACGTATCCAAAATCCACACATAGCTGGCATGGTCGGATTAAAGTTAAAACGCATATTCAAGTCCCTTTCCGAATCCCCTCGGACCGAACCCTACGATAAAAAAATCGCCGGGGAAATGTCCAAGAAGCAAATCAAGAGCGCGGAAAGGGCCTTGGGTTATACGTTTAACAACAAGAGCCTTCTCATAAAAGGGCTCACTCACCCGTCCTACCTCCTCCACTCGCGCGAGCAAATCAACAACAACCAACGGCTAGAGTTCCTTGGCGACGCAGTCATTCAACTCGTATTGACCGAAACGCTCTATTTCAAATTTCCAAACGAACGCGAAGGACAACTCACCAAGACGCGATCAGGCTATGCGCGCGGCGACTACATGGCCCAGATCGCGCGCCGCCTAGGACTCGGCGAATTTATTTTGCTAAAAAAGCGCGATCGCGAAACAGGTGTCGCCGAAAAAGACTCTGCTCTTGGCGACGTATTCGAATCGATCATTGGGGCGGTCTACTTGGACAGCGACTGGCAAACCGCACGTGATCTGATTCTCAAGCTCTATGACAATCTCGATTCAAGCCCCGTCGAGGATGGAGTCATTGCCAATCCTAAAGGACATCTACAAGAGCTCGTTCAGCCGGAATTTGGCAACAGTGCCCTGCGTTACGAAACGACCGCCGAAGAAGGCAACCCTCACAATCGGGTCTTCGAAATCACTATTTTCTGCAACGAGGACAAGCTGGGCACCGGTAAAGGGGCAACCAAAAAAGAGGCATCCGAGATCGCGGCGCTCGAAGCAATTGCGGCTCTCGAAAATCGAAAATGAACGCGCTCGGGTCGGCTTTGCTCCCCTCGAAAGCTCGAGCCTTTGAACGACTCATCGGAGTCGGATCGGAAGCGCTTTGCCCGATTCTAGAACAATGGGTATTCGGCGAAAAAGCCCCTTTGCTTGTCATTATTGCACCCAATTCAAAACTTGCCGAACAATGGACTGCGGATTTGATTTTCTTCGCCCAACAAGCTAATCGCTCCGGCGACCCCATAGACTTTGTCCACTTTCCCGAGATCGATGCCTCCAGTGATGATTTTGCAGTTCGATTCGAATCCGGAAGCGATCGGATTGCTGCCCTCTACGCAATCAGCCGAAGCGACGACCCGCGAAAGCGCGTAATCATAACAACTCCAACCGCGCTTTCGCAGCCTACCCCAGACCGTGCAGCGATGTCCCAAAGGCAAATTGTTCTGCGGTCCAACAACAACTACGGCTTCTCCAAATTCACATCCGACCTGGAAGCGCTCGACTACGACAACGAGGGACTTTGCGAGGCTCCCGGGCAATTCGCCAAAAGAGGCGGATTAATAGATGTGTATCCAGTTACTTCAGACAAGCCTTATCGGATCGACTTCTTCGGCGATGAAATAGACTCAATCAAAGAGCTCGACCCCGTAACGCAACGATCAGGCGAATCCATTTCCAGCATCACCATCGACGCATCCCCACGTCTCGAACTTGCTGAATCGCTGAACGGAATCATCGACTACCTTCCGATTTCGATGTCCTGGGCGATCGTAGAACCTGACGAATTGCTCGAAACGTTCGATACCGATACCGATGACGAACGGCCGATGGGAACATTCTGGAAACACCTCCTCGAATGCCGTTCGAATTGCGCCGATTCATGGACCACAATTTCCGACCTCGATCTTGACACCCAGGACGAGGAAGTCTCAACGACCACTTACGAAGCTGAATCCCTCGCGTTCTACCGCTCCTACCCAGACGAGACCAAGTTCGCCGACGAACGCCTCGCCGACGAACAAGCCGCACGTATTCGTTTCTTGGAACAAGTTCTCAAATGGGAATCAAATAGCGAACAAATCGTTTTCATTCTACCTAATAAGAGCGACGAGAAACGCCTTCTCGAAATGATCGAACGATCCGATTCCCTCAAGGGACTGAAACCCCTATTCTGGATTGGCGACCTAAACCAAGGCTGTCGCATTCGATTTCGACCAAAGCTCGGGCGCTTGGATTGGCCAATTCTAGAGAAAGCCAAAGGCATCGTATTCGTCACCGAAACGGAACTCTTTGGCCGACGGCGCCATCGAAAAATAGCCGTTCGCAAAAAGGCTCTCGTCGCCCAATCCCAAATCGACCAACTTCTAGATTTCGCAGAACTGGTCGATGGAGAATTCGTCGTACATCTTCAGCACGGAATCGCCGTCTATCGCGGCATCGCCAAAGTCGATATTGGCGGACAGCTACGAGAGGTCCTCTCTCTTGAATTCGATCAAGAGATCGTCCTGCATGTTCCCCTGCAAGAATCCCACCTGGTCAGCCGCTATGTCGGCATATCGAAATCACGTCCCAAGCTAGGCAAACTAGGTTCAAATCGCTGGGCGAAAACGCGCGAAGCCGCTGAACGAGCCACTCTCGACCTCGCAGCGCAATTGCTGCAAATCCAAGCGAAACGCGACACTACGGAAGGATTCGCCTTTTCGGAGGATACCGATTGGCAGCGCGAGTTCGAAAGCGGATTCCCTTACAAGGAAACGCCCGACCAAATGAAGGCGATCGAAGCCGCCAAGGCTGACATGGAAAAGGCTCAACCGATGGATCGCCTAGTGTGCGGAGATGTAGGATACGGAAAAACCGAAGTCGCCATCCGCGCCGCATTCAAGGCGGTCATGAATGGCAAGCAAGTCGCGATCCTCGTGCCGACAACCATCCTTGCCCAGCAGCACTTCCTGAATTTCCGCGATCGAATGGCAAGCTTTCCAATCGTCGTCGAACTGGTTAGTCGATTTCGCAAGCCCAAGGAAATTAAGAAAATCCTCCAATCAACTGCCGGCGGTCGAGTTGATATACTCATCGGAACCCATCGCTTGATCCAAAAGGACGTTTCATTCAAAGATCTCGGCCTCGTAATCGTCGACGAAGAACAACGTTTTGGCGTCAAACACAAAGAACGCTTCAAGCAATGGCGCGAAACCATCGACATTCTCACGTTGTCGGCAACTCCTATCCCGCGTACGCTTTACCTGGCCCTGACCGGAGCGCGGGAATTAAGCGTCATCGAAACCGCTCCCCAAGAACGTAAGCCTGTCCAAACCATCGTCAAAAGCTACGACGAAAAACTGGTCACCGAAGTCATCCGCAAAGAGATCGCGCGCGGCGGTCAAGTATTCTACCTTCACAACCGCGTTCAGACCATCGATGCTGCCACGCTCCGACTACAAGAGTTGATGCCCGGAATTTCGTTCGTCATTGGCCACGGACAAATGGATGAGAAGCAGCTCGAACGCGTCATGGTAGACTTTATCGATGGTCGCTATCAGGTTCTCGTTTGCACGACTATCATCGAATCGGGCCTCGATATTCCTAACTGCAATACGATCATCATCGAAGGAGCTGACCAGTTCGGATTGGGACAGCTCTATCAGATCCGAGGCCGGGTCGGTCGTTTCACCCGCCAAGCCTACGCCTACCTCTTGCTGCGCAAGCGCAAACGTCTCATGGACATCGCCCGGCAGCGCCTGAAAGCAATTCGCCAACACAACCACCTCGGAGCCGGATTTCGCATCGCTATGCGCGACCTCGAGCTTCGAGGCGCCGGCAATCTACTCGGATCCGAACAAAGCGGCCATATTGTCGGCATCGGCTTCGAACTCTATTGTCAGCTACTCAAACAAAGCATCGCCCGATTAAAAGGCGAAGCTTCCGCATTGAGAATTCGAGCCAGTGTGAAGCTGGACTTCATCTATCAAGGTGAAGGCCAAATCGAAGCCAACAATCGATACGAAGACGGCTACACCATACTTAAACGTGTCGATCTAAAGGAGGACGATTGCGAACCGATGCAAGCCCGCATTCCATCCACCTACCTCGAAGAAACCCGATTGCGGATCGATCTCTACCGACAATTAGCCATGACTGATAGCCCTCAGGGCATTCGCGAGTTGCAGGCCGACATGGTCGATCGGTTCGGAAAATATCCAGCCGAAGTCGAAGCGCTGCTTAGACTCGCCGAAATCCGCGTTTTGGCGGAACAAAAAGGCGTTCTCTCAGTCGAATCCCAAGGTAATCGCCTGAAATGCCGCCGGAATCGCGGCCGATCCGACGATTTCATCAAGTTAGGCAGTCGCTTTCCGCGCTTAAAGGCCAATAAGGCCTTGAAGCGCCTTAATGAAGTCATTGTCTTCTTGAGAAATTTCCGAAGCGATGCATAGATTTGAACTTTAGTACCAACGACCCGTTATGATTCGACACGCTCTTCTCGCCTTTTGCCCACTATTGGCATCCGCCCTTTTCGCTCAAATCAACAATGATCAAGTCGTGGACATGGTCAACGCCCGCTACGCGAACGGGATCACGGCGATCGTCGAAGACAAGATCATAACCGCCGAGGATGTTCGTCGTCAGATAACTCCTTACCTTGCCCAAATCCAATCGGAATCCCAGGGAGACCCTATCAAATTCGGCCAATTGCTCGACGATGCGGAAGATCAGATTATCCAAACGCTCACGGACAATGTTCTCATCGTTAAGCAATTTTTCGAAGACAAGGGAATGATCCCTCGCAGCTACATAGAAAATGAGGTTAACGAACGCATTATCTCTCAATTCGATAACAGCCGCTCGAAATTTCTCGCTTACCTGAAATCAATCGGAAAAACCCCTGACCAATACGACGTTGAGATCCGCGACGAAATGATCGTCAACTTCATGCGAATTAAGATGACCAAGTCGGAAGTCTTCGTCAGCCCAGTAAAGGTCGAAGAATTCTATACCGAGAACAAGCAGCATTTCTTCGAAGAAGAAGCAGTCCATTTGCGGTTAATTATCCTCGCCCAATTGACCGACGAAGCCCCAGAGCTATTGGAGCAAACCGCGGAAGATATCATGAGTAAATTGGAGGATGGCATCGATTTCGCCGAACTCGCCAAAAAGCACAGTCAAGATTCCAAAAAGGACAAAGGCGGCGATTGGGGTTGGGTTGAGCGCAAGTCACTCATTCCGGAACTTGCCGACACAGCCTTCAAACTCGAAGCGGGCACCTACGCGGATCCGATTAAGCTTAAAAACAAGATTTTCATTCTCTACGCCGAAGACCGAAGAGACGAAGGTTACGTGCCTCTTGTAGAAGTTCGCGACAATATCGCGAGCATGCTCGTTACGGACATGGCCCAAGAAGCGGAAGACCGTAAGCTCACCCGCCTTCGTCGCGACGGCTACATCCGCCGCTTCAACTAAGTTCGGTTAGCTACCTATGGAATCAATTTCAACGCTGATTCCACGCTGACGTCTTCATGAACGATCGCGTTCATGGCTGCTGCCATCGCAGGTGGAGCTGCATGTTGCCAAACATTCCGCCCAATCGCGATACCACTTGCTCCAGCATCCATTGCATTTTTCACCATAGCGAGCAAAGCACGGTCATCGCCCATCGCAGCGCCGCCTAGAACGATAACCGGAACGAGCGCCGCTTCTACGATCGCCTTGAAGTCATCAACAGTTCCGTTCGTCGGGAAAGTCGTCTTCACAACGTCCGCTCCCAACTCGGCCGCCAATCGAACTGCGAACCCAACATTCTCGACCGTATAATCATCTGGACGTCCAATTCCAAATGGAAGCGCTTCCAGAATAACAGGAATGTCGCTTTCGATCCCTTCGCTGATCACCGCTGCGCATTCGCGAAAATTATCGGCTTCACGAGGATGATGAAGGTAGCACATATTCATCATCGCATGAGCTCCAACTCGCTCAGCATCATCCGCTGTAAAAAGACGATACGAACCCATGTCCACATTCCCCGGATACGTAGGCTTGTATCCGTCGGTCCTCAAGCAAATCCCTTTCCCGGTAAGCGCATCCTTGCAAGCGATCGCGATGCCCAAATTAACGACGAAGCCATCTACAGATTCGCGTAAACTGCCAATCAGCTCAGCGGGTTTTTCCAAACCTTTGACGGGGATCACAGTACCGTGATCGATCGGTAATATCACCGTACGACCATCCTCTCCAAAAAACTGACTCAAATTCTCCGATTTAGACATAAATCGGACGCTAGCATGGCCAATCGAAATCTCAATTACTTTTTGCTTCGAAGCGGCATCTCTCAGATCCCAATCGCCGTCGCTCATTTGGCCTACATCATGCTTTTCGTCTTACGAAAAGTTGTCGATTGACTCCGGCCTAGAGCAATTGGTTACAATGAATATCGATGCTTAAGCTTTACCCTCCGCAATGAGCTGGTCAAACGGAAACAGCGAGCAAACCACGCACCTCGTCGGCCTTTTACATCCTAATCAACCAGTCTCCATGAGACTACGATGAAGACTCATTCCCAGCCGTTATTCACTAAAATTTCCTCGACCAAAACCGGAGCTCCACCGCGTCGTTTGCTTTCGTCGGCCGCTTCCATAAACGCGTATATCTCGATTGTTTCTTCCAATGAAACCGGGGGCACCCCTGTTCGGAAAAATTGGACGATTTCCCGTAACATCGGCGTATAATCTCCCCCGCGCTCTTGCTCCACTATTTTCTCTGTTCCAAACGCAGTCACCTTATAGGCAGTCTTGGAATTGCGAATACCATAAACCGTTCCCAATTTTCCATCATTCCAAATACCCGTTATCACGTCGTTATCAGGAGTAAAGGTACGGCTCACGGTTTCAACCCCCGTGCCCATCACGGTAAAGAGCGCTTCGGTCGGATGTATCCCATACCAGAAGAAATCCGGATGATGGGAATCTAAGGTCGCAGGACCATAGGAAATAGCTCCTTTAAGCTCTCCCTTTTCCGCCATAGCAACATCCACAACACCCGGATAGAACCTCAATGAGGAAGAGCTCCAACAAGGAACGTCTGATTGCTTCGCCAATTTGTATATCGCAATCGCATCCTTAAGCGATCCCGCAAACGGCTTGTCGATAAACACTGGCAAACCTGCTTCGAAAACAGGGATTGCCTGTTCAAGGTGCGGACGACCATCAACGCTCTCCAGTAATACTGCGTCAACATTCCGACACATCTCCTCGATTGAATCGTAAAGTTTCACTCCGTATTTTTCCTGTAAGGCGCGAGTGAATCCATCGATTCGGTCCGCACTCGATGGAATATCTGGACTACCTCCTTTAAAGGCCGCGACCACTCGAGCGCCAGGTACATGGTTATCATTTTCGGTGTCGTTGAATCGCCCCGTAAAGGCGGTTACGTGAGAGGTATCCAAACCGATTATACCGATTCGAAAAACAAGGTCCGACTCCACCCGCTCGATTGCATTTACAACTTGAGTTGCAATCGCCTCAGAGGCCGCCGGAATATAATGCACATCGCCCGTAGCGCGAAACTGATCCGATTCGAAGTCTGCAGTCAGCGAACGAATATCGTTAGTCGCGATACCGTGACGATTCATCACACGACTGGCCGCATGATTGTATTTCAATTCATCACCTACGACACGACCAGCTTCCCCCTCCGGTATAAAGGAAGTGTTCCCCCAAACCAATTGGGCCCCAGTCCTCTCCAAACGTCCTACTAGTTGCTCTAAATTAGCTTCGTAATCGGATAACTCCGTAGTCAACGTTCCGCGCTCCTTGTCTCGATTACCCTGATTCTTGCTGTCGGGATACCGATAACACAGATCCCAAAGTCCCCAATTAAAATGAATGACATCCCAATTCCCATCACCCAACCAGGATTCAATTTTCTCTAAGCCCGTCCCTGTATGCTGAGCATTTCCCTGATTGTGGATGACTTCCGCACGTCCCTGGAACATGTCGCGAACGAACGGAGTATAACCTATCGAAATCGAATCGCCAATAATGAGGATGCGAGGCAAAGAATCAGATTCTTTCGCAGCAAAGGAAAGGCTCGTTGAGAACAGAGCCACAAGGAGGGGTAAAGCGAGTATTCGTTTCATAGGATAAAAATACACGTAAAATCCACGGAATACAAAGGCAAGCATCCATCTACTTTTGAGTGTTTTCCATTTACCGAAAACGAATTCCATAAGCTAGATTTACGATAACTCACATTTTCACTTGTTCCTCATTCTTTAACGGAGCACACTCATAGTTTCACCCTTGTCATAAATTGGAGGGAGGGACAGGAATCGAACCTGTGCTTCCAGAGTTAAATCAAATAATACCCTTATCCGGAAACTATAATGACAGATAATACCCTGTCTAGAAGAACCTTCGTGAAGTCTGCGAGCGCAATCGGCGCAGCCTCTTTCCCTATCCTTCCGAATATCCACGGACAAAACGCGCCTTCTCGAAGACTACGAGTTGGGGTCATGGGACTCAAACGAGGTTCGGCCCACATATTAAGCTTTCAGAAGGCAACTAATGTTGAAATCGCCTACGTTTGCGACGTCGACGAAAACCGGGCTGCCAAAGGCGCCGCATTGGCCGCTAAAGGCCAAGCGAATCCGCCCAGGGTTGTCGGCGATTTCAGACGCATACTAGAAGATCCCACAGTTGACATCCTATCGATCGCCGCTCCCAATTTCTGGCACGCGCCAGCCACAATCCTAGCCTGCGATGCAGGTAAACACGTGTATGTTGAAAAACCAGGAAGCTACAATCCGCAAGAGGGCGAATTGATGGTCGCAGCCGCTCGAAAACACGACCGGCGAGTTCAACAAGGCACTCAGCGACGTAGCTATGCTTCCATGATCGATGGCATGAAAAAGCTTCATAACGGAGTCATCGGAAAAGTGACATACGCCCGAACTTGGTATCAGAATTCTCGCGACACCATCGGAAAAGGGAAAGCCACCCAAGTACCCGATTTTTTAGATTACGATCTTTGGCAGGGCCCCGTTCCCGAAAGCCCCTACAAAGACAACCTCGTCCACTACAATTGGCACTGGCACTGGAAATACGGCGGAGGCGAATTGATAAACAACGGCGTTCACGCTCTAGACGTTGCTCGCTGGGGACTCGGCGTAGACTACCCGACTCGCGTGAGCTACCAAGGCTCCCGCTATCATTTCGACGACGATCAGGAAACGCCCGATACAGGAACCGCTCAATTTGACTTCGGCGACGTTGGAGCATCTTGGGATGGCAGCAGTTGCCATCTACGGGAAGAGGAGAACCTCTCCTTTTGCACATTCTATGGCGAAGGCGGATCTGTGGCGTTCGACACTGCTGGTTACGCAATTTACGATTCGAAAGGAAAGCTCGTAGAAAAAGGGAAAGGAACTTCCAGTGATGTCCCCCATTTTCAGAATTTGTGCGACGCCATCCGAGATGACGTTCCACTCAATCAAGAAATCGCGGAAGGACAAAAAAGCACCTTGTGGTGTCACCTGGGAAACATCGCTCACCGGACTCAATCGGTTTTGGATATAGACTCAAAAACCGGTCGTATCCTCAACAACGCCGGCGCGCAAAAACTCTGGGAACGAAGCTATCGAAAAGGCTGGAAACCCAAAGTCTAAGGAATTGTTAAACAATTCAGCGTAGGAGCGGGTTTACCCCGCGATCGTGTAGGTCTTCTATTTTCAAATAGAGACCTTACTTGGACGAACAATGCCGAACGCAAAATCGTTCTAAAGCCTTCTCGTCTATGTCGATTCCTAAGCCGGGACCATTGGGGACTTCAACGTAACCTCCTTTTTGTTCGAAAGCTATTGACGCAAGTTCGTTCCGGATCGTGTTCGGCGTCTGATCGAATTCCATAACCGGTTCCTGTTCGTACGGTTGCGGATTCCGACTGTAGGGACACGAGGGAAACGTCGACGTGAGGCTTATGCTAGCGGCGATCATAATGGGAGAGCCCCACACATGTGGGTTCACTTGAATTCCATGAGCATTGGCCATCGTTGCAACATTTCGAAATTCCGAAACGCCACCTATAAACCGTACATCCGGTTGAATAATATCCAGAGCTCGACGCGAAATCAGGTCTCGGGCTTCGAAACGATTATACAACACCTCCCCGCCGACAACTGGTATAGGCTGCTGAGCCTTCACTTCCAAATAAGCATCAACATCGTTCGCCAGAACAGGTTCTTCAAACCAATGGATATTCAGATCGGCTAAACGTTTTCCAACATCAATGGCCGTACGAGCGCTGTAAGCCTTATTCGCATCGACCATCAAATAGACGTCATCGCCGATAGCATCGCGAATCGCTTTCACGCGTTTCATATCATCAGCTACGCTAAGCCCTCCGACTTTCGTTTTCATCCCACCGTAACCAGCGTCCAAATACGATCTAGCTTCCTCGGTCAACTTTGTTGGAAATTCATCATCGCGATAATAAAGCCCGGTTGCGTACACAGCTACCTTGTCTCTAACAGAGCCACCGAGCATTTCGGAAATACTCTTTCCAGACGCTTTTCCAGCAATATCCCAAAGCGCAATATCCACGCCGCTTAGCGCTCCGCCACCAAAACCGCCTGTCAGGTTGTCATTATGAAGGCTTTGAAAGAGCTGATGCCACAGCTTGTTGATATTCAGGGGGTCCTGTCCAATAAGCATCGAAACGAAACAATCGTGGATAACCGTCTGAGATGGCGAACCTCCGCCTTCACCCCAGCCGGCAATACCATCGTCAGTCGTGATCTTGGTAATCAAGCTACCGCGTTTTTCAGTCCATCCCATAGACCAGCCAAACGGCTCGTCGATTGGACTTTCGATCAAGAAAGTCTCTATTCTTTCAATTTTCATAACAGGGGTTTCAACCTAATCGATGGCGATCGTCTTAGGAAAGCCTGGATGTTGTTCACGCGCTCCCTCGTCTCTAAGTTCGCCATACACTGGCCAGCTCTCGAAGGTCACTTCACTAGAACCCGTATTGAATTCTACCATACCATATCCAAGTCCGGCATTGCGCATGAAGTCTAATGTTGCTCTACCTTCACCCACATAATCGTCCTCAATCAAAAAGCTATACGGATTAGCCGCAGCCCAGATTGTCACCTTGTTTCCCCAACCATCCAAGAACCGACCAGTATATTCTGGCATTCCAGGAAGTAAATTCTGCGGTTCGACATCAGGACGCCAAGCACGGTGAGTAGCAGTCGAAACTGCCGGCAACGTGAAAGACCATCCTGAGTCTTCCCAGTCATCCACGCCCTGCTGGACGAGCGTAGCAAAATGAAGATCGCCGTGGATCATGACAGCTCCCGTTTCACGAATCGTCTCCAAAGCGCGATTGCGACCCGACTGAGGCCAACCATTCGAATCGAAATCGGCCACCATCAAATGATGCGGCTGACAATAAGGCGACTGAGACAAAACCGCTCTTAGCGAAGCATCATTCCGTCCCCACTCTTTGATGAAATCCAACTGACGTTTGCCTAGCAAAGTCAAACTCGGTCGATCGAGTTTTCTCGTATCGAAATTCTTCTCGTTGATCGTATCGAGCTTGGGAAGATTCCGTCCGCCTCGCATTGCAAACAAAGGCTCCATCGCATCGATTACATCTCCGGGAGCCGATTTGAACTTGCGATCATTTACCAAAGCGAAACTGACTTCGCCAATATCTAAACTCGTATAATACGTTCCGATACCTCGAGCAACCGGAGTTGCATCGTAAGGATCGGGGTGATGCCCCATTTGGGTATACTCGACCATTTTCACCCAAGTCGGATGCATTCGATATCCGCCAAAGCAGCGATTTTCATTCGCTTCCTGGTCTCCCGGCATCGCCACTCCTCCCTTCCCCCAAAGATCATTCGAATAAACATCATGATCATCCGGAATCATAACGGTCGGCCTATCCTTCATCAATTCTCGAAAGCTCAATCCCGTATACCAAAACTTGCCCAAATAGTTCAAAGCCGAACGCGGGACATCTGCTTCTGTATTCGCAAACGAAATACCATAACCTCCGCAAGGCTCGTAAATTTGATCGCCTGAGAAATACACCAAATCAGGATCTTGAGCGATAAGATTCTCCTCGAGAAATCGATTGGGAAACAATTCCGAATTCGAACACGAAAGTCCCGCAAGCGAAACCTTCTGCTGTTCAGCCGAATTTGGACGAACAAGCCCGCCCCACGTAGCCAGTTGTTCGCCATCAACACTATTCCACCGATACGCGACGCGATACTCTCGCTCAGAATTCTGATCCCAATCCTCAACTCGAAAAAGCGCTGTTCTGGAAATCGGATCAATCGAACTTTCAGCGACCGTCGCCCACTTCGAACCCGACTTAACCTGCAACACAGTAATATCATTAGCCTCGGCCTCCAGTGGCACGAAAAACGCGAGCATTTTTAGAACGTTTCGATGAACGGTGTACTGGGTCCAGAGAATCGGTTCATAGGTTTGCTCAAGATTCGCTACAACCTTCTCTCCCCTAACATCCCAATCGGAAAACCAAAACGTCTGATGATCGATATCCGAATTGTCCTTACGGCTCATTCGCGGAACCTCTACAGGATGACAAGCTAGTGCTACATTGCCCCCAAGCTGCTCGCGCTCTATCGTCCCTACCATCGATTCGGCCTTCCCGGCTTTCGATTTCACCGTTAGTTTTATCTCAACCGTTTTGCCCGAATGATTAACCGCAAGTTCAAGACTGGCATCCTTCAACGAATTTGCCGGAATTAGCTTTTCGGAAAACCGAGTACCTATACGCAACCTACCTTCCGTTGTTATTCCCACCTCAACGGGCGGCTCCTTCATCAGATCTTCGGCATTCCAACCAGCAATATCATGGAGAACATTCGATCGATAGTCATTCCGATGCCCCATTGCTCCAAACTTAAAACCTGCAAAGATCTCCTGCTCCGTTGAAACCTCTCCTCGATCCATCAAACCTAGATTGACCGACATACGAAAATCGCCATCGGTTTCTTTGAGTTGATGCGTGAGAGAATGCAACTCATTCACCCAACCTCCATGCGTACATTCCAGACGACTATCCGACAATTGCCAGTTCATCAACGGATTCGTCCAGTACTCAGGACCGATCCAAGCACGCGTAACGCCCTCTTGAATACGAGGAAGGTTCTGGCCATCAATTTTGAAACAAAATAGTCCAACAATCGAAAGGCATATTAAGAGTCGTTTTTTCAATTCATTCATAATGATAATTTCAAAATTTCGGCAATTCGCCACGCCGAATTCGGCGTGGAACCTATATTAATTCCCTGCCCCTGCGGCTCCTCAAACCTGCTTCCTCCTTCGAATCCAGCTCAATACCACTGGAGCCAGAAATGCGGCTGCCAATATCAGGATCAGCACCGCGCAAATCGGCCTCGTGAAAAACGGGGTCAGATCGCCTTCCGTCTTGATTAATCCCGTCCGTAGATTCTCTTCCACCATGGGACCGAGGATCAATCCGAGGATCAAAGGGGCCAATGGAGCTTTTTGAGACTCAAGGTAGAATCCGACCAATCCGAACCCAGCGACCAAATACACGTCAAAAAGGCTGTTCCGTAAAGAATACGCTCCTACTACCGAGAAAACCAAGACTGCCACCATCACAACGTTTCGAGGCAATCGCAATATCCACCCAAACGTTTTAAGCCCAATATAACCACAGGGAAGAAGCAAAAACTGCGTTATCAAAGCGATCAGAAAGATTGAATGCACTTGTTCTGGATTTTGCTGAAAGATAAGCGGCCCAGGTTTAATCTCATACATCATAAACGCACCCAGAACGATGGCCGTAACCGCATCCCCTGGAATGCCAAAAACCAAAGCGGGTATCCAAGCTCCCCCTACTGCAGCGTTGTTAGCGCTCGTTGGAGCAATGACTCCCGCAATCGCCCCCTTTCCAAACGACTCCTTGTCCTTGGACGTTCGCTGCTCCATTCCGTAAGCCGCCCAAGCGGCGATATCCGCGCCTGCTCCTGGTAGAGCTCCGATCACCGTACCGGCAACCGAAGATTTGAGAACCGTGAGCTTCTTGCTC
>Ga0115000_10002696_pt1 | contig 15132 bp, 9 predicted proteins | sample ArcticOcean_MG_C_6_FD_89690 | JGI IMG/M metagenome (GOLD analysis project Ga0115000, IMG submission 89690) | Marine microbial communities from western Arctic Ocean - ArcticOcean_MG_CB8_128 | ecosystem: Environmental > Aquatic > Marine > Oceanic | place: Arctic Ocean: Canada Basin | collected...
AGGAGAAGGAGGCATCCAAGACGAGGCCATCAGAAATATTAGTAATAACAGCAACGCGAAAAGCAAACGACCGGCGACGTTGGTGCTCAACGTCCTCGAGGCAGAGCATAAACTCGAAGAGGCGCGAGAAATGTTGAAGAATAAAAAAGACCCCGCAGGAAAACAAACCAAAAGCGATAAAGACTTAGCTTGGCACGAACGAATGAGCTACTGGGGATTCGCCTTCGAGGAGTTCGTGACGTCGGAAAAACCGCACGCGAACGCGGTGAATTGTCGCGAATCGTTTTGTACAGTAACGAAATCTAAACTCGGCGAGAACACAAAATTGCTGTTAGGCGGCGAAGTCGATTGTTGGAACGGTATCGCCGAGGGCCTTTCCGGATACGTCGAATTGAAAACGAGCAGAAAAATTGACACGAAGAAACAAAGAGCGAATTTTGAAAAGTTCAAGCTGTTGAAATGGTGGGCGCAATCGTTTACGGTTGGTGTGAGACAAATCTTAGTTGGCTTTCGAGACGACGACGGGATGGTGCAAAAGATGCAAAATTTAGAAACGATGAAGCTACCGAGTTACGCATTAGCGGCGGATAAAAAGAACACGTGGCGACCAGAGGTGGCTTTAACGTTCGCGGAGAAAGTGTTGACGTTTATTCGAGAGACGATGGAGAAGTACCCGGAAAACAGTCGAGCGTTGGTGGAGTTTATACCAGCACGGACAAAAGGCGAATCGAAATTTAAAATCACCGTTGTCGAGGACATTCCCGATTTCTTACCGAAACTCGCGCGAGAAATGTTGCAAATGAGCGCGAGAGATCTCCTCTCTCGAGACGAAGAGAAAAGGAAAAAAATCCTCGCGAGTCAAGCGCCGCCGACGATTTCTTTCAGCGGACAAGAGTCTGAAAACTCCGCGGGCGGGTCTATCGACCAATCTCACCATCACGCGTCGCGACCGCACGACAGCTCGTCCCCGGATTTTGCCGCGGAGATTGCGAAATCTGGTGGAGGGTCGCATCGGTTCAAAAACGCTTCGCAACTCGCGCTCAACAGAAAACGACCGATGGTCTCTAGAGATCGACGCGAAAAGCTCAAACGCGAACGCGAAAAAGCGCGCGCGCTAAACAACGCGCGCGAAAACCAGCTCGGATGGATTGGAGGCAGCGCGGGCGCTCCCGGCGGTCTCGCCGGAGTCGGCGATTTTGCCAACGCTAACATTCGAAGATCGTACGCTTTCGGCGCGACGAGCTATCTAGAAGAGCTCGGCAAGAACGCCTTATATTACGCCACAGGAGGAGGAGGAATACTACCAGGAACATCGGGAGAACAACAGCAGCAACATCAACAACAGCTACATCATCAGCAACAACAATCCAACGAGAATCTTACCGCGAGCGGCCAACACGTCGGCATCGGCATCGACCCGTCCGCCGTCTTGAAAAGACTCCTCAAAAGCAACGGCAGCATCAAAAGCGACGACGGAAACGACGACGACGACGATGGCGTCTCGAAAAACGATCATCAGGGAGCGTAGGACGATAAAACGACCGCGTAGAAAAGCAAATGTAATAGAAATGAAGTTTAGCGCTTAAGTAGTACGCTCAAATCCTCAAATCCTCACACAAGTGCCTTTTCCTCATTTTTAGACGCAAGAAAACACACACGCAATCACTCTCAGCCGTCGTTTGTGCGCATAACCTCTGAAACTCTGAAACCGAAAATGCCAGAAGAAGGAGCGAAAAAAGAGCTCGATATCGATACTTTGCAAGATCTGGTCGCGCAGCAAGGCGATACCGTCCGCGCGTTGAAAGCTGATGAAAGTCCCAATCAGGATGCCATTTCCCGAGCGATTGAAACGTTGAAGCAACTCAAAATCGATTTGAACGCGGAAATCACAAGAAGAAAAGCCTCCGGGGACTCGATGATCAAGTCCAAGGAAGATTTCCGCATGAAAGTGGCAAACTCGTTAGAGTCGAGACTGTTTTATATTCCGAGTTTTAAAATTTACGGCGGCGTGGGTGGATTGTACGATTACGGGCCTCCCGGGTGCGCGGTGAAGGCGAACGTGCAAAAGATTTGGCGACAGCACTTTGTGATCGAAGAGTCGATGTTGGAAGTGGAGTGTCCTTCGGTGACGTTAGGGACGGTATTGAAAGCGAGCGGGCACGTCGATCGATTCACGGATTTGATGGTGAAAGACGCGAAAACGGAGGAGTGTTTTCGCGCGGACCATTTGTTGGGCGATCGATTGGAGGAGTTGATCGCGGATCCAGCGACGAGGAAGGATGAAAAAGCGGAGTTTGAGATGTTGTACGCGAGATTGGACGAGTTGAAGGAAGAAGAGATGAAAATGGCGCTGAAGAGGTGCGGGTGCGTCAGTCCAGAGACGAAGAACGAGTTGAGCGATCCGTACCCGTTTAACTTGATGTTTCCGACGACGATTGGGCCGAGTGGGAACATTCAAGGGTTTTTGAGGCCAGAAACCGCGCAAGGGATGTTTGTGAACTTTAGGGAGTTGTTGTATTTTAACGGCGGGAAGTTGCCGTTCGCGTGCGCGCAGATTGGGCAGTCGTTTAGGAACGAAATCGCCCCGAGAGCTGGGTTGTTGCGCGTGAGAGAGTTTACGCAAGCGGAAATCGAACACTTTTGCCATCCGACGAAGAAGGACCATCCGAGATTTAACGAGGTCGCCCAGGTGGAGTTGAACTTGTTCAGTCAAGAAGCGCAGTTGCAAGCCGGGAAGAAGGAACCGTTTCTTATGAAAACGGGCGAGGCTGTTGAGAAGGGCATCATCGCGAACGAGACGTTGGCGTATTTCGTCGCGAGAACGCATTTGTTTTTGAAAGAGTTAGGCGTAGACATGCAACGCGTTCGATTTCGTCAACACTTGAGACACGAAATGGCGCATTACGCGCAAGACTGCTGGGATACGGAGATTGAGTGCTCGTACGGATGGATCGAGTGCGTCGGTTTGGCGGATCGATCGGCGTTTGATTTAGACGCCCACTCGAAAGCGAGTAAAGTAGATTTGCAAGCGTACGAGTTATTCGACGAACCAGTCGAGGAAGTCATTTTCGAGGTGAAAATAAACAAACAAATATTAGGGAAATCGTTTAAAAAAGACCAAAAGTTTGTCATCGACGCGTTGACGTCGTTGGACGAAGCAGCCGCGGCGAAGATTGAGAAAGATTTCGAAGACAAGGGCGAAACCGACTTGGAAAACGTTCAAGGCATAGACGGTGGGAAAGCGACGATTACGAAGGACATGGTGATTGAAATGAAGAAGAAGACGAAAAAAGTGAGCGGGAGAAATTTTACGCCGTCCGTCATCGAACCTTCGTTTGGTATCGGAAGAATTATGTATTGCCTCTTTGAACACGCGTTTTACGTTCGCGAAGGCGATGACGAAAACAAAGCCGTTTTCAAACTTCCCCCGCAAGTCGCTCCGATCAAATGCACCATCTTCCCTCTCGTGAACAACGCGGAAATGAACGCCGCGTCTCACGATATTTACAAATCGTTGACCAAACTCGCGGTTTCCGTAAAATTAGACACCACCGCCATCTCCATCGGCAAACGATACTGCCGAACCGACGAACTCGGCGTCCCGTTCGCCATCACCATCGACCACAGAACCATCGGACACACGTCCACCCCAAAAGACGGAACCGTAACCGTACGCGAGAGAGACTCGTGCGAACAAGTTCGCATTAAAGTCGACGAAGTTGCGAAATTCATCGCGGATTTGAGTTCGGGAGAGGTTGAATGGAGCCGAGCGACCGCGTCGCTCGAGAAAGTATTAAACACGGCGGATTAGACCTTACCACCCGGGGAATAAATACAACGAAAATAGAGCAGTAATGAGAAAAAAGGAAGACAGACATTCACACACACAGAGAGAGAAAGAGAGAGAGAGAGAATGAGAAATATGTTATTATTATTATCACTACTACACGCAGTTTATGTAGTAAACAAGACGTTTTCTCTCAGTCAAAAGTGTGTCTTTTTGCCTCAAAATTCGCCCACGTCGACACAATAAAACGCGCTTTACATTACTTTTGCAAAGAGACCGGAAGCGCCGCACGTCCTTCTCCCTACCTTTTTCGAGCAGCACTTTTCGTCGTCGTTTAAAGCGATGTCGTCGTCTCTGTCGTATTTCTTTCCGCGTCAAGGGAGCAGCGCGCTGCCGACTAAGAGGATGACGACGACGACGGGGAGAAAGACGTCGACGGATAGAAGTAATCCATCAGTGAAGCGAACGATGCGAACGAGGAGTACTACGACGACTACGGCGGCGATACGAGAACCAGAGGTGACCTCCCCCTCGTCGTCGTCGTCTCGAGTGGATTCGGACGGGTTTACGAGCAGCAGCGGGAGTAACAACAACAGCGCGAGTGTAAGCTCGTTGCGGACGAGCGATGCGAGGATTAAGAGGAATACCAAGAAGAACTCGACGACGTCGCCGAGAGGAGGCGAAGAGGAAGAAGAAGACAAAGAAGGCCCCGCGACGACTAAGACGTCGTCGGAAAAGAAGAACGAGAAGAACACGACGACGAAATCATCGTCTCTAGAGAAACTGTTAATTCCAGAGTACAAGACGGAATCCGCCGGGTGCGGCGACGGCATCGTGGCAATCACGGCGTCGCAACGATCGGCGATGCAACGATCGCAATCGCCGTTACCGTACGATCCGATCCGAACGAGTCGAGAGTATAAGAAATCTCCCGGAAAAGTGGCGTTTCGCGCGATGGAGATTGCGACGTCGATTGGGACTTGGTTGACGTTGGTCGCCGCGGACGTGGCGAGCGATTCGGTGGAGAAGAATGCCGGGGTGAGAGCGGTACAGTTGAGAGAAAAGTTGACGAAGTTAGGGCCTGCGTTCGTAAAGGTTGGCCAGGCACTGTCGACGAGACCGGATCTGCTACCAGGGCGGTATTTGGAGGAGTTGTCGAGTTTGCAAGACGCGTTGCCGACGTTTTCGGATAAAGAGGCGTTTGCGCTCGTGGAAAAAGAGTTGGGGAGGAAGATGAAGGATACGTTTAAAACGATAACGCCTCAACCGATCGCGGCGGCATCGTTAGGGCAAGTGTATAAAGCGACGACGTTGGATACGAACAAAACGGTCGCTTTGAAAGTGCAGCGTCCGTCTATTTACGAAGGTTTGGAGCTCGATTTTCATCTCATTCGCATGTTCGGCGCTGTGGTGGACGCAAACGTGGGGAGTTTGAACACCTCGATCGTTTCTTTAGTCGACGAATTTGCTGAACGCGTATTCATGGAGTTAAATTACGTGCAAGAAGGCATCAACGCGGAACGGTTTGCGCGTTTATACGGTGATCATCCCGACGTCGTCGTCCCGACCATCGATTGGGAGCGAACGTCGGCGAGAGTTTTGACGATGGAATTCATCGAAGGCACGAAACTTTCCGAGCGCGAAAAGTTAAAAGAGAAAGGTTTAGATGTGTTAAGTTTAGTGGACATCGGCATTCAGTGTTCGTTGAGGCAACTGTTGGAGTTTGGGTACTTCCACGCCGATCCTCATCCGGGTAATTTATTAGCCACGAAGGAAGGGAAACTCGCGTTTCTCGATTTTGGGATGATGTCTGAAACGCCCGAAACCGCTAGATATGCCATCATTGACCACGTCGTGCACTTGGTGAACAGAGACTACGAAGCTATGGCGACGGATTATTACAAGTTGGAGTTTTTGGATGAAAGCGTGGACGTGAAACCAATCGTCCCGGCGTTGGCGAATTTCTTCGACGACGTGTTGGAAGCCTCGGTGGAAGAGTTGAACTTTAAAACCATCACAGACGGGTTGGGCGGGGTTCTATACGCGTACCCGTTCAACGTTCCGGGATATTACGCGTTAATTTTACGAAGTCTAACCGTGTTGGAAGGATTAGCGCTGAGCACGGATCCGAAATTCAAAGTGTTGGCGAAAGCGTACCCGTACGTCGCGAGACGTTTGTTGACCGACCCTCGACCAGAGTTGAGAGAAAGTTTCAAAGAGTTGATGTTTAAAGACGACGTGTTTCGATGGAACCGTTTAGAAAATTTACTCAGGGAAGGCTCGAAAAACAGCGATTTTAACGCCGAGGACGTGTTGCCGCCTATGCTCAATCTCGCCTTGGAGAATGATAACGGCAAGAACACGCTGCGTCCGTTGATTGAAAAAGAAACGATCAAAGTTATCGAAGCTTTGCTGTTGACCTCGGCGAACGATATCGCCAAAGATCCAAACTTGAAACCGCTAGTTGACGCCTTACCGGCGCAAATCAGAAGCCTACCTCCAATCACAATCGGCGGCTCGGTGGCTCAAAAGAAAGATTTGGAACGAACGAGAGAGAGCGTGAGCAGATGCTTCCAGCTCTACGCCAACGCTTCTTCTTCTTCTTCTTCTCTTTCTTCGTCATCATCATCATCGTCTACTGGTAGTGATGGTGGCGAACAATCCATTTCCAACGGCGAACTCGACTTACAAAAAGCGCAAAAACAATTGACCGTGTTGACGAACGCGTTGCGCCAGCCGTCGGCGCAAGATTTCGTGCGAGCGGTCATCGGCGGCGTCGCGGAAAGAATCACCGCTCGGTTCATCAATTCGCTTTTGCGGAGTGGTAGCGGAACTACTGGGGCGGCGGCGACTGCCGATGCTGCCGCCGGCCCGCGATGATAGAAAAATGTTCATAATTTATAATACTAAAGAAAAGCACCGCTGCAACTGCAACTTCTTCACACTTTTTGTCTCTTACACAAATGCCTCCTCCTCCTCCGACTTCTTCGTCGTCGTCCAACAAGAAAAAGCTCTTGTCATCGCTCATATCCGCCATCAAATCCTCCGACCGAACAAAGACGAAAAATTTGAGCGACGACATCACGTTCGACATCAACAGCAGCGTGGAATGCGAGAGCGACGGGGAGGAAGATTTCCCGTTGCAAGTCGCTTTAGGTAACGTTGTTTACTGTTATTCTTATTCTTAGTATCACACGCGCGCGTGCAAAACGACGCGGAGTTATCATCGCGACGCACTTTTCTAGAAGTTCTTACTATGAGTATCGTGGCAGAAGAAGAGAACTCTTCTCTCCGTTCGCTTTTTATTAACGAACTCCAAATCCTTTCTCTTTCTCTTGGCGAACAACAACAGACGAACATTTCACAAAACAAACGGAGGATTCATTCGCGTGCTTCTCGACGATATGCTCGCACGATCATTTGAATCCGGATAAAGACTTTTGGGGAGATGGAAAGACGGCTTTACAAAGAGCGGCGGAGCGATTGGACGCGTACGCGTCCTTCGCGCTGTTGGAGCGCAAAGCGAGCGTCAAAGCGACGAATCGAAGGGACGGGAATAAGACGGCGATCGATTACGCGAGAGGAATGAAGGTTACATCCGAAGAGGAAAAGAATAATAAGAATAGAGTGATACGAATGTTGGAGAGCGAGAGAGATGGCACGGATGCTGGGTTGGAGAGGTTTTTGAAACGTCTGGAGGAGGTTCGATTGCCCAAAGACGAGGACGATGCAGAATAAATACGGATGTAACAAACTGATATAAACGCTTACGTTAAAACGCCATCTCCGCATAGTATACTATTATTAAGAAAAAAGTTAAAATCATCACGCGTAGTAGGAAATTCTTTCAGCGACGAATTTCTACCATTATCCGTTTCATCAAAGTTCGATCGAGATACCCAAATCCACCTTTCGGGAATACGTTTAGGCACCTCATCACGTGTGAGTAGGGGAATTCCTGCGGCACAAAACTTCCTCGCGCAACGCGCACCACAACAACAACACATCATGCGGGGCCGTTTAAATTCTTGCCAACGATTTCTGACGTGTTTCCTCCTCTCCAAAACCACGACCACAGCCACCCCTGCTGCTTTGGCAGGACAGCGTCATCATCATCTTCATTCCAAAGCCGTCGGTCTCCCAAGGGCGAATTGGAAAACCAAATCTTTAGAAGAACAAGAGACAGAGCGGTCTTTGAGAATAAGAAAGAGCGCATCGTGCGAGAGCACCACCGAAAGCAAAACCCACCGCGTTCTTCTTAAGTCGTCGTCGTTGTTCTTCGGTGCGTCGCGTGACGCCCAAAATTACAACGCTTTGATAAAACCTCTTTTATTCGTGAGATACAAACACGGCAAGAATAAGAACAAGAAAAAAGGTGGCAAGAATACTACTAGCAGTAGCGATGATGATAGCGATAATAATACGAGCGATGATGATGATGACGAGGACGACGACGACGGAAACGGTAAAGAAGAGGGTGGTTACGGCGCGGAAGATGATGCGACTTTGACCCCGTTCACGGTTGCGTCCGTCGAACGCGAAACGGCGAAAGCGCTGGAGAACTTGAAACTCGAACTCGGGAAACTTCGAACGTCTCGCGCCTCGACTGGCGTCGTGGAAAATATAATGATTGCGAATATTTACGAGAGCTCTGCACCTCCGGTGCCGTTGAAATCGCTCGGCACGATCACCGTTCGGGACGCGAAGACAATCTCCATCGCTTTGTACGACAATTCAGAACCGAACAAAAACGCCGTGGAAAATGCAATCGTAAACGAAAAGCACTTAAAATTCGGCGCAAAAAAAGACGAATCCGGCGTCCTAGTCTCCCTCCCAGAGATGGACGCCAACGCGCGTACAAAAGTCGTCAAAATGGCGCAAGAACTCGGCGAGAAATCGAAAATCGGCGTCCGACGCGCTCGCAAAAAAGCCATCGACGCGGTAAAAAAACAAACCTATGCGCTCAAACTCTTCGGCGAAGACGAGAAAAAAAGGTTCGAAAAATCCATCCAAAAAGTGCACGACGACGCCATCAAGGAAATCGATCGGTTGGAGAAAATGAAGAAAGAGCACATCGAGAGCGGGTTGTGATTTTAAAACCCATCACTCCTCCTCCTCCTCCTCCTCCTCCTCCTCCTCCTGCTAAAAAAAAGACGTTCGTATCCACATTTATGTATGGCCCCTCCTCAATCAATCTTCAAATTTTTGTGTAATGTAATTTCCTTCAAAACGTCTCAATTTTTTTTTCCTCCTCTCGCTTTGATCTATTACGTTTTAATACTACTACTAATAACAACAACAACAACATGAGACGAAGAAAGAATCCACATCCGAAGCGCGCGGTGAACGCGAGGACGGTTTTGAAGGGAGAGAAAGAAGAACCTTTGGTGTTATGTTTGAGGACTCCTGACGAGGCTGATTTCGAGGCAAATCAGATACAGAAAGAAGAAGAAGAAGAAGAGGGAGAAGACGACGACGTGGAGCGATTGCGGAGGATTCTCATGTGCGTGCCGTGTGATGACGCTGTTGTGGAGCAAAATCATCAGATGCGAGAAGAGGAAACTGCTTTTATTGCTAAAGGAGTGAAGAGAAAGAGAGGGCACGAGTGCGATGTGTGCGGGAAGATGTTTGATAGACCATCCGATTTGGACAGACACGTGCGTGCGCACACGAAAGAGAAACCGTACGAATGTGATGTGTGCGAGAAGCGTTTTCGTCAATCTGGTCATTTGGACAGACACATGCGTATTCACACGAACGAGAAACCGTTCGAATGTGATGTGTGCGAGAAGAGTTTTACTACATCTGGTAATTTGAAAACGCACATGCGTATTCACACGAACGAGAAACCGTACGAATGCGATGTCTGCGATAAAGCTTTTCGTCAATCTGGTCATTTGAAAAAGCACAAGCGTACTCAACATTAGCTCATTATTTGTAGTTCTAAAAGTATACATACACGTCGTAAATTCATAACAAAAATTTCAAAAAAATCAAAAAAAATCCTCAAACTGCTCTCCATTGTATATCTCATCACCTTCTTTGCTCTCTCTCTCTCTCTCTCTCTCTCTCTCTCGAGAAGAGCGTTTCATTTTTGAGCGATGATGTCGCCTTTGTCGTCGTCTTTGTCCTCCTCCTTTTCCAATCGTTCTTCCGTTTTATCTTCTAAAACGAAACGATTCCCGAAAAGCATTTCTCGACGGATGATGATGATGACGACGACGAATGCTTCCTACGATGACGATGCAAACGCGAATGGCGGCGACGAGTATTATCGAGACGTGGAGTTGAACGTGCACTTGCTCTCGCCGTCGCCAAATAATCATCATCATCATCGTCAAAGGTATTACGATGATGAATACAACAACACGAAAAATAATACTAATAATAGGGGCCCCGGGGTGCTTATCCAGGAGCACACACCTACGGTGTGCGTCCCGGTGTACGCGAAACCTCCCTTGGCATTTCTTTTGGGCATGTTTTGCGCGATGCCGATCGCGCTGTGGGAAGCAAAGAGGAAAGTGAGGCTCGACTCGAGGATTTATGGTGGGTTGGATTCGTCTTCGTCTTTGTCTTCGTCTTCGCCCGCGGGGTCGGAGGGGGAAGCTTCGAGGGGCCCTCAGCCTCCCAAGGCGACTACTCCTTCTTCTTCTTCTTCAGCTTCTTCGACGCCGACGGGACCAGGCAAGCGCGCTTTGAAAGCATCGACGGTAGCCGCGCTGGCGCGCGTGAACCCTGAGATGTATCTGCCTACGCCAAAGGAGAGAAGTTACGGGCATCAAGCGTCGTCGTCGTCGTCAAACACGGCGAGCGGTGAAGGAATGTCGATGGAAAGAAGAGGAGGGAGAGAGAGTAAGGTGACGTTTTCGAGAATGGTGGATGGCGCGCGGTCGATGATTGCATCCGCGGCGACATCGACGATAGACATGGCGGTTTCTACCTTACCGACGGTGGTTATAGAAGAGGATGAGAGTGGCGATGACGATCTCGACATTATGCGTTTACGCAAAACTAATGATAGCAACAGCACTAGCAGCAGCAGCAGCAGCACTAGCAGGACGCTTATCGCCGCGAGATGGAGTCCACCAGAGCATGACCCGTCTGCGACGATTTTAGTTGGCGGAAATATAGAACAACTTGGCGGTTGGACGCCGGAGAACTGCGTCCACATGAAAAGCATAGGCGAGAACAAATGGATCGCGGATATCGGTCACATCACCGCGGCTACTGAAGTTGAGTTCAAATTCGTCGTCGAAAGCAAGACATTCGGACGTCGCGCGGAAACGGGCGAGGTGAGAAAGTTCAACGTCCCAGTATTGCGCGCGGGCGAAACGAAGTATACTCACGTAGCGAGACAAGCGCCGAGATGGTAAAAAGTGTTCAAGAATATGATAAATAGAAAAATAATTTACAAGATGCTAAAGAATAATACTCGTACTTTAATTTCGACCTTGCCTCTTTGGATACCTTCCTCTCGTCTTAGGTTGCGTGCTTTTCCTCCTCGTCGCTTTGCTGTCAGCGGCGCTTTGTTCTTGCAACGATAGATTCATAAGCTCTTCGTATCCCAAACGTCTATTCACCCCTCCGGTACTGTAGTCACCATCGCCCGATTTCACCCTCCTTTCCATACCGATAAATACGGAACATTTGTCGCGATCCTCGTTTCTACCGCTACTTTTATTACTGCTGCTACTATTCATGGCGGGCGGGCCGCCCGCCGTTTCGGGCAAAGTGGCGTTCTCTGGAGGAATATACGGCGCTACGACGACGTTTCCCGCACCCGCCATCGGCGCGTTCTCAAATATACCAGCCGCGGTGTTGTTATAAAACCCATTTGGAAAGCGAGCAAAACACCCTACTTTTATGGGTACGCCTTTCCCGTTGAACGGCGTGAGAATCGAAGCGCACGACCCAAAACTCCCCACGTCGCACACCGTCGATACGGTGGTCGTCGAGAATTCTCCTTCTACTACTTCTTCTCTCGCGTTCTCGTTCTCATCGCCGAGGAGCGCGCGAGCGTTTATTGACGCAGAAATTAAATCTTCGCGCCATGCCGGGACAGCTAACGTCCCTCGTCGCATTCTTGGACCAAGAAACTTGCGAATATCATACACGCACACGCCTTCGTACCCGCTCTCGGAATGAAAAATCAAGCGCTCGTCTTCTAAATGTAAACACGTTTTTTGCTCCGAGATGTAATTGTTCACAATTTTGTTGTTTCCACGACCCTCTTGTTCGTACCACGGCGGCGCGAACGTTGCGATTGGAATATTTGATTGCGTTTTCGATCGCCGGTCGACTAGCACGACTAGCCCTCCTTCCATTGCTGCAGTAACGACTGGTCCTCTCGCTGCGATCGCTTTTATTTTTCTCATGTAGTCTTCCCCTACTCCGTAATCGTTCAACATCGTCTCTTTCACTTCGTTCCGATTGAAATCGATGCCACGAACCCCCAAACTCGTACCAAACCAAATGACTGAGTCCCAAACCGCTTCTTTACTAATGCAGGTTGCGCCCAAAATTTCACCTTCGCTTTCTAACGGGACGTACCAACGCGAGTTTGCGTCTCGCTCTTTTGCGGTGCGTAAATCCATGATTACATTTTCCGCAAAATCAGATGACGAATACGCGCTCGCATCTCGAGCCAAATCGTGAATCTTTGCCGTGCAACTCTTCTCGCAACAGGCAACGATAGAATCCACGTGTAATGCGAGTAACGACGAATTCGCGTCTCGTTTGGTGACCATCGGTCTGTGAATAGACGGCGAACCGTCCAACGAAGACCACGAACGCAGTCGACCGGAATTTTCAGAAACAGCGACAAAGTTATCGGTCAAACACATGTCTCGAATGTTGCTATCTTTTGCCTCTAACGTTTGGATCCTGCCGCCCGCGACGTTATACTTCGCGTCGCCGAGACCGTTGTACCAAAATTTCACGGAGGATGTATTATAACTCGCCACGGTTTGTTGGTCGCATATTAATCCGCGAACAAACGAGGGACCGACGTTTGCGTATAACGGCTCTACGATTTTGCGACGCAAATCTTTTTCGGTTTCGCCGTTCCAAGAAATCCACGGTTCTGTGGCGAGATAGGAGTCTCGCACCGTTCGCCACACGTTTGAGTTTGGAGCTCTGACACTTCTGCGGGAGGATTTCGTCGCAGTAGACGAAGAAGACGAAGACTCCTCCGCGGCTACTAAACACGCCGAGGAGCGGTAGAATAGCTTTTCAAACAGCGCGTTTCGAGTCTCTTCGGCTCGCGCGATGTTGTATAACATTTTACACGCGCTTCCAAGCACAACGGTTTCGCGGGGAGAGAGTTTTGCAAACACGAGGCGCCATATATCTATCGGGAACACATCGTGCGGCGAGACGTCTTCTTTGGTGTTGTTATTGACGAGGTGATGACGATTTTTTTTTTCGGCACTCTTCTCTTTCTCCATCTCGTCTTCGTCAACGTCGTCATCGAGGTTGGCATCGAAAACTCCCAAGTCGTCGTCGCCGCCGCCGCCGCCGTCGTCGTCGTCGTTATTGTTGATATTGAGACTCTTATTTTCGTTTTCAGCTTTAGCAGCCGCCGAGGCGTCAAAGTTCACATCCCAAAGCACCTCAACCCCGCCTCTACATCCGCGGTTATTCCTCTCCACTCTTCGCACCGCGTGATAAGGCGCGTTCGGCGTCTCGAGAAATTCCGACAATTGCACCGTCTTTGTTGATTTCTTCCCGATCTCGCACGACACAAACACGCGATCCATCGAACTTTTATCCAAGGTTTCAAACTCCAGTTTACCGAACAACCGTCGCAACTGTTTCCGATTTTGTTTATATTTCGTCGGGGAGAGTAAGTTATGCGGCCGACTCTCATCCAACGAAGACGACGCGTATCTTTCGAACGCGACTTCTTTATCGCTTTCGTAACTATTAAAACCTGCTGGATACAGCGGCGGAAGCGACAAAGGAGACCCCGAGAAAAGAAGACGGTTACCCATGCGAGGCGACGCCGAGCTCGGCGAGAACGCGTAATCAGACATCGTCGGTATCGGTATCGTCGCGGAGTTAAAAAATGCCTCCTCTTCCTCCGCCGTCGTCGACATCGTCGCGCTATTCCTCCTCTCTCTCCTCTCCAACCGTTTCGTTTCTCTCTCCAACATCTGCCGTTTCTTCAACTCTTTCGCTCGTTTCTTCAACTCTTTCCCACTCATGCCGTGACGATACGCGTAGTTTATTATCTTCTCCGACGGGGATGCCGAAACGCCGACTTTCGGCGAAGCAGCGTTGTTGTTGTTATTATTATCATTCTTGTTATTAGTAGTAGTAGTAGTATTCGTCTCTTCTCCTCCTCCGCCGTCCTCCCCGTCCTCGTTCTTAAAATAATCATGCATTTATTCTTTCCCGTTAGGGAAACCTCGACAACAACAAACGGTAAACAAAGAGGCTCAAACGACTCTCTTTTAATCGCGCATCATCATCAAAAACACAAAGTAGTAGAGCAGTAAATGTTGTTCTCGCTGTTCTCGTTGAGAGGTCAAGAGGAGAGAGAGAGAGAGGAAAGATACCCAGAGAAGGGCGTCCGGGATGTGATGAAATTTGAATATTCTTTTCCTGATGTCTCTCCCAAAACGGTTTCAAAATGCTCTAAAATTGTACTAACTACACGCGCGATGTGCTCTCTCTCTCTCTCTCTCTCTCTCTTTCCCTCGCAACATTGATTAAACTACTCTTTGGTCAACGGCTCTAACTTCCCGCACAAATTTTCCACTCTCGCGACTAAGCCTTTCCTCATCGCTCGGATATCGTTAAACCCGTACGATTCAACCGCGTCGGCTCGCAACAAACTCTTTTCCAACAAGTGCGCGGCTTCTCGAGCGTTTTTTAAAGTTGTTTTTCGCAGATCGTCGGAGATTAAGGACGGGTCGTTTTTGTGGACGTCGAGAATGTCGTCGACTCGGAATTTGATGGCGTCGACGTCGGCGATGATTTTTTGGAGCTCGTCCGAGGCTACGCGGCGTTTGGCGAGGTCGTCGATTTCGGGAGGAGGAGGGTGTCGGCGGGAGTCGTTTTGGTAGTCGTTCTGATGATGTTGGTTTCTTCTCTCGGCAGAGTTGGTGTAGTTATTGTTGCGCGCGTCGTCGTCGCTGCTGCCGTCTATTACTATTGGAGAAGATTCGCGTTGTTGTTGTTGTTGTTGATGATATTGACGATACGGATTTTCTTCCGCCACGGACGTAGGTTGCCTTTGCGACGACGAGGAAGTCCCGTACCCGTACCGACTCATATCATGCCTCTCCATCGTCGCTTGGCCACCAAACCCACCATTATTCGTAGTATTCTCCGGAGAATAA
>Ga0115000_10002700_pt1 | contig 15124 bp, 2 predicted proteins | sample ArcticOcean_MG_C_6_FD_89690 | JGI IMG/M metagenome (GOLD analysis project Ga0115000, IMG submission 89690) | Marine microbial communities from western Arctic Ocean - ArcticOcean_MG_CB8_128 | ecosystem: Environmental > Aquatic > Marine > Oceanic | place: Arctic Ocean: Canada Basin | collected...
ATTTGGAGGGATGGGCTTTTCTGCAGATACTCCAATGGAATCTGCATGGAGAGACTCAAGAATTGGGAGAATATATGAAGGAACCAATGAAATTAATAGAATGCTTTCTGTCGGTATGCTATTAAAGAAGGGGATGAAAGGACAATTAGATTTAATGCCAGCTGTAATGAAAGCGGCAGCAACTATAAATGAGAATACTGAAATTAAAGATACTAGTGCTCCACTAGCAGAAGAAATAAGACTGCTTACAAACTTTAAACAGATATTTACAGTACTAACTGGAAATGCTGCACAAAAGTATGGTGACAAACTAGACAAACACCAACAGCTTCTTCTAACCTTAGCAGATATTTTAATTGAGATTTATTTTACAGAATCTGGGATATTAAGAACCTTGAAAAACTGTGACCGATTTGGAGTAGAAAGTCAAAAAATACAGATTGCTATGACTAAAGCATACCTTTATGAAGCCACAGATATTATTGCAAGGAAAGGGAAGGAAATAATTTTGAATATGTGTGATAAAGAGGAACAAAAACAAATGATGAGTGTATTGCATAAAAAATTACAATACCAAGAATGGCCAGATTTAATTGATCTGAAAACTAAAATTGCAGATAAACTAATAGAAGAAAATAGATACTGCTTCTAATAATTTTACTAATAAAGGCCGATATCTAAGTATCGGTTTTTTTAGTACTTTACAGTAAAATTATAAAAATGAAATATTGGTTATTATTCATTTCAATCTTTTGTATATCAAAGTCTCCCGCTCAAAATAAAGATGCACTCTATAATATAATTGAAAATACCTCATCTGCTAAACTTGAGGAGAGTATTAGAATTTTAGCAAATTTTGGAACAAGACACACTCTAAGTGATACTTTATCTAAAACTAGAGGAATTGGAGCTGCAAGACGTTGGATAAAAAAAGAGTTTGAAAGCATTTCAAAAAACTGTGGAAACTGTCTAGATGTTTTTTATCAAAAAAACTATTTCACCCCCAAAGATGGAGACCGTATCGTTAAACCTGTTTGGATTAATAATGTATTAGCTATTCAACAAGGAAAAACACATCCAAATCGTTTTATAATTATGAGTGGGGATATTGACTCGCGTATTTCTGATCCTACAAATTACATTGACGATTCGCCCGGAGCAAACGATAATGCAAGTGGAATGGCAGGGACAATCGAAGCCGCTAGAGTTCTTTCAGGATATACATTTGAAAACAGCATACTATATGTTGGACTCGCTGGTGAAGAACAAGGTCTTTTTGGAGGAAAAGGTTTAGCAAAACATGCTAAAGAAAAAGGATGGGAAATTATTGGTGTCCTAAATAACGATATGATTGGAAATATTACAGGTGTAGACGGAGTAATTGATAATCGAAGTTTTAGAATTTTTTCTGAACCCGTACCTGCAAACGAAACAGAAAAAGAACGAAAGGCACGCCGGTTTTATGGAGGAGAAGTAGACGGTATATCAAGACAATTAGCACGATATGTCCACAAGAATGTGAAAAAATACATGCCTGAAATGAATCCTATGATGATTTATCGTTTAGACCGTTTTGGTCGTGGTGGCCATCATCGCCCTTTTAATGACCAAGGCTTTGCAGGAATTAGAATAATGGAAGCTCATGAAAACTATGATATGCAGCATCAAGATATTCGTTTAGAAAATGGAATTGCCTATGGTGATATAATTGAAGGTGTTAATTTTAATTATGCTAAAAAGCTCACTTCAGTTAATGCAATTAATTTAGCAAGTTTAGCGTGGGCACCGCCTTCAATTAAAAAATTATCGATTGGAGGAATTGTTGAAGCATCTGTTAAATTTAAATGGGAAAAAATTCAAGATCCAAATGTGATTGGTTATAAAATATACTGGCGTGAAACCACAAGCCCTACTTGGCAAAATGAACGTTTTGTAGGTGATATAAATAAGTATACTTTAAAAGGAATCGTGATTGATAATTTTTACTTTGGAATTGCTACTGTTGGAAAAAATGGATTTGAAAGTCCTGTAGTATTTCCAAATGGGATTTTTAGATATTAATAATAATTATCAATGCTTATTCTTCTATAATCTCCTCTTTTATTTCTTAAATAAGGACTAAAATCAAAAGTCAGAAACACCTCTATAGTACTAGGAGAATATACAGTGGTTTTTAGAGGATTTTGGAATGGAAAATTATACAATGCACCAAACTCAAAATTTTCATAAGCTAAAGCTACCGATAAACCGATATTTGTAAATCCAAAATCCTGAGTCTTTTTAAATTGTTGATTTAATCCAATAGAAAATTCTCCCAACTGGGCTTCCTGTGATAAATAAATATCAAAATTTTCTCCCATCTTAGAAGCATTAATAAAAGCTAGAATAGTAGAATACCTTGGCAAAATTGACCTATCATACGGATTCACATCGAACTCATATCCTCCTTGTACAGAAAATCGAATAGGAAGTTTATTAACTTCACTTTCAAAATAAGAGTTATTAGGTTGATTTAGGTGCTTTAAGCTCAATCCAACTAAATAGTTATAAGAGTGAACTAAAAAAGAAGCCCCTAAATCTAAATAATTTACATTACCAATTAAAGCAGCGAGAGGGTCTCTTGAATCAGTTTGTAAATATCCTGAAACAAGAGAAAGCTGATCCTCAAAAACTAATCTTGAATTATTTATTCTTGCACTTCCAGAACCAATCGAAATAGACGGCAAAAAATACACGTCATTATCTACTTGAATTTTATAGATATAACTTAAAGTTGGCATGGTATTTACCAAACCTACATTATCCATAGATAGAGAATATACATCTAATCCAATACTAAAATTATCATTGTCAAAAGAAATAGCTCCAAAAAAATACCTGCTATTAATTGCATCATTACTAGCTATACTGACAGTGTTATATAACACTCCAGTTTTATTAATATTATTCATTCCAAAAGCACTTGGATTCACTTTTTGCATAAAGCGAGAGTGACTTACTATAACATCCTCCTGTCCGTATCCTTCAGAAAAGAACAACAGTAAAATACAAAATGTTAGTAACCTCTTTTTCATATTAGCGAAGTATGATAAATGTACCATCTCTAAATACATCCTCATTATCAATTGTTTTCCCTGTAATAGTATATACATAGTATGGTGCAAAGGATGTTAGATCCAATGCTGACCAACCAATGAGTGAAACTCCAGGTTTATTAGGATCACTCCCAACAGCTCCCTCTTCTTCATAAATCAATCCACCGGTAGAATCATATATTCTTAAGAATACTTCACTTAAACCATTAAATACTGGTCTAAAAGTTGAATTATGAATGTCTCCGTTAGGCGTAAATACATTTGGAACTAAAATGCTGTAACCTTTACCAATTTTTATATTCTTTGTTAGTTCTTCAAGGCAACCTATATCATTGTATATCCTAAGTTTAGATAGATAAGTTCCAGAAATTGCATATTCATGTAAAATAGGATCCGGAGTATTTCTCTCAATACGACCTGTTTCAGTTCCATCACCAAAAATAAATTCAAAAGAATCGTATTCATCTTGTGAAAGATCTACAAAGGTAATGTCTTCTCGAGCCAAGAAAGTACCTGCTAGTTCAAAATTTGATGACGTAAAGTCATACAGCGGAGTGCCATTACCTGTCCTAATTTCTCTAGATATACCACAATTAGCGGCATTATAAATTTCGAGTGAAGCAATCTCTACTGGGTTATTAATATATATCACATACTGATTATCTCCAACTTTATCAAATGTTGCTGGTAAATTATTATAGAAGAAAGTTAAAGGCCCTGTGTTACCATCAAATACATCTATAAATATTTCTCCAGATTGACCGCTACATAAAAATTCATTTACTACTGGACCCTCTCTAATTTCTAATACATTTTCATTCTCAACTGTAATAATTCCAGATATATTATTGGGCTCAGTATTATTATCACAAGCTGTAACATCAATTGCAGAAATAGTATAACGATATAAGCCTTCAGCTAAATTATTCAGATCTAAATAACCAGTATAATTAGGGTTCCCATTAGTTCCATCTAGAGGAGACCAAACGGCAACATTAGATGAAGAATTCACCATTTGAATACGTGTACTTTTGGAAACAATATTAAGCAATAATATAGCCTGTGATTCAGTGGTAATAATAATTTGATTTGAATTAGAACCATCAACATTAGCAATGAAAAGAGTTGATTGATCAATAATATTTGCAAATTCACTAATAACAGAGGCAATTGGTTCATCCTCTACTTGTGTTACATACGAAAAGGGCTGATCATTTAATTCAACAGTATAAACCTCTAAACTATCACCTGCTTTAACTCCCTGGAATAATAATTTTTGCTCAAATCCAGTTGTTGATGGTGCTTGAATATCCCATTTGATTTCATAAGGAGGAACAGCTTGTAAAGGATCAACTGCGCTTACAGCCAAATTTATTTGTCCATCTTCTGCGTCTATCACACAACTTATCGGCTGAGAAAGTTCAGAACCAGTAGCTCCTCCTGTTCCTGCTATAACTAAATCATTTAGTTGTCGTAAAAAATTAAATTCTATAGGAGATGTAGCTCCAGCTTCATCTTGAAGAGTACATCCATTAGCATCTGTTATCAACAATTCATAGCGACCTGCAGAAGGGCTAAAGTTAACATTGTTACTTACAGAATTAATAGAAACAACTTGTTGTGACGTGTCTTGTGGGTAAAAGGTCCAGCCTAAACTATAAAAAGAATCTCCAGCTAAGTTGACAAATGGAGTTCCACCATCTATCAATAAGGCATCAAAGAATTCATCTTGATAGGTTTCGAAACATGGATCTATTTCAAATTCAGTTTCTCCAGAATAGGTAATCCCTGCTTGTTGTTCAATGGAGAAGTTAAGTACAATTACACATTCTGTTTGAATGTTTTTAACAACTAACTCATAATCTCCTGGGATTATGTTGTCAATCAATATTGTATTAGTTTGTAAATTAGGAGTATATGAAGTTCCAACAGTTGCAGCTGCTGCAGAAGTAACTGAACTTGTAGTACTAGTTGAAGCTCCTGAAAGTGATGAGGTTGTGGTTCCAGTAGAGAAGGAAACGGTTCCGTCAACCGTGCTTTCTAGTATATTAGAATTTAAGGTTAGTTCAAAAGCACTAGGGTCTGGAATTAAATTATAGGTTCCATTTGACAATCTAAAACGTAGAGTTGAGGTAGGAACAGTACAAGTAATTTCATCAAATTCAATGCCTGCAAACTGAAGTGCCTGAGGATCATCTACCGTAAAGGTATTTCCACCTAAAACATTTTGAACTAAGCTAGCCCCACATCCAGAACCGTCTTTTATGAGTCCACGATATATTCCTGCCTGAAGATCTTCTATTTTTTCTAAACCTGCTGCTCCTGCTACTTCTACCCATGCAGACTCTGAAACTTGAGATATATTCGAAACAGAAATATTTAAGGTCCCACTTGCCGTTGAAAAATCTGATACATTATCTATAATCTGACCTCTAACACTAATAGTAGAACCATTGAGGGTTGCACTATAATTTGGAAGGGCATTAATTTTATCAGCTAAATTAGCTGCAACTTCAGCTAAAGTACTTAGTGATGCAGAAGCAGTACCACTCGCATCAATTGTTTCTGAAACACTGCCGCCAATTAAAATTCCAACAGTAGATAAATCAACCCCTACTACCGTCCCATTTACTGAAATTTTAAACTCCTCTAAGTTTATGGAAGTACGACGTTGCCAAAGTGGATATCCCGAAACTTCTCCATCTCCTTTTAAGAATGTTTTTATGTTAATTGAAGCTCCTGAATTTCCTCCGTTAAATGAGTTCAGAGTACAATCAGTTCCGGCTACAACTTCAGCAGTTGCCGCTAAGTTATCTGCTCCCTCATTAGCTATTGTCATAGTAATATTTTGAGAACAGCTACCACTTCCGTCTGTAACAGTTACTACATAATCACCTACAGAAACTAAATTATCTATAATGAATGAAGATACCCCTCTTTCGTGTGATGTATTTAATGAATAGCTTCCACCAGGGCCCACTACTCTAACCTGATATAATGTTGTTGCTACAGCCGATCCATCAACTATTTTTTCTGAACCTCCAGTGACATTGACTTCAAAAGAACCAGTACCTCCGCTACATGGTATTAATATTATTTCTCCTTTGCTGAGCGCTAATGCTCCTCCAACAGGCTCCGAAATTGTTACTTGACTACTCAGAGTGACGGGATTACAGCTAGAATCAGAAGAATCTTTAATCACAATATTGTACTGCCCCGGAGGAAGATTAGACTCTGTGTGTGTATTATTACCACTACTTAAAGGAGTACTTGGTGTACCGCCAGTAAGTGAATAAAAATAAGGAGCTATTCCACCTGTTACTGTAAACTGAATAGAACCATTATCTTCTCCTGCACAAACTATATTTTGGAAGGTAACAGTTGAGACCAAAGAAACTGGATTAGGTCCTGAAATTGTAATATTGGCCTCAATAGCAGGGCAATCGTCCGCAATTGAGCCATCATAAACAAATACTTTATACTGACCAGAAGTGCTAATAGTTGAAGGAATTTCTGGAGCGATTCCTGGAATTAATAAACCACTATTGTTTGATATCTGAATTGTTCTAGATGCAACTGAAGTTGAGCTCGACGTACTTGTTTGAGGAATAAATTCCCAAACGTATTCATAGGTTCCACCTCCGCCAGTTGGAACATACTCTAATCTCCCAAGCCTTCCATCAGAACATAAATTGGTAGTGATATTTGTAGCAGTAGCCCAGCTACCTGCCAGGGTATTTCCTGCTGGAAGAATAATTACAGGATCGGTAATAGTTAATGTACAATTAAGTGACTGATCCGTTATGGTTAAAGTATAGGTACCGTCTGAAGCACCCACCAGATTTTTAGTAAAGTAGCTTGTACTATCATCTGTATTTGTCCAAGAATACAAGAAACTTCCTGAACCTCCTGTTATTGCTCCATTAGCAATAGAAATATTTCCACCTTCATTAATACATTGTTCATCGATAACGGAAATTTGATTTTCATCAATTGCTAAAAAAACATCCACAGGACCAACCATTAAAGAGGTGAAGTCATTACAGAAGTTATCATAAATATTCACTTTGTAATTTGCCCCCTCATCTAAAAGAACCCCGTTGAAAGTGAAAATAAAAGATTGAGTTACCGTTGAAGCTACAAATTCCTGAGTTGTTACTGTTGTTGAATAGGTTCCATCTACTGCTAATTCATAAAGAATACCTTTTATTTTTGGCCCGGCAAGCCCTAATTGAGTGGGGGTAAAATAAGAATCAACGGGTAAAGAAATTCCACCATCACAAGTGAAAGAGACTGTCCCAATTGTTGTAGAAGGTTCTTCAATCGTAAAACTAGTTGATGCGGAAGGGCAGCCATTTACATTTACTATTAAGTTATAGGTTCCTGCTGAAAGACCATTAAGACTTAAACTATTTCCAATAGCTGACCCTCCAGATGTCCATGTATATGCATAACTAATGGGCTGATTACTTATTTCGTTAGCAATAACTGTAGTTCCTGTAACCGTTGATGAAACAGAATTTCCTGAAGCTGTAAAAGAAACTCCTGGCACATCAGCAGTTAATTTAATTGATGGAGGAGTTGTTGAAGAAACTACTAAAGCAGTAACATTGGCTGCATTTGAAGCATCATTAATTTCATCTGCTAAGTCATTCAAAATAGTTACTGTAGCTGTACCCCCAGAAGCTACTGTAATAGAATAGTTAATACTTTCTATAAAGAGTGAAACTACATCACCAGCATTAAGAGTAGTACTTGTTACTAATGTGAGTTTATCAACTTGAGCACCAGCAACTTGTCCACCTGTTATGCGTTGTAAAAGTTCAGAAGTTGGTATTGTAGGTATGATTATAGAACCATCATTTCCTCCAGGACAACTAACATGAATCATATCATTACTTATAATGTAAGCTTGATTAACTACAGGGATAGGTGCTACTTGAATTGTACCGCTAATAGTGTCTGTGAACACACAAAATGGTGGAGAAGCGGAAGTGCTTGTGGCCGTAATAATATAGGTGTAATTAGTTAAAACTGTATCAGCCGTAGTGATAGCCCCTGAGAGTATATTAGTATTTCCATCGAGAGTTGGTCCAGGAGTTCCAATTGGACTTCCACTTGAGTTATACCATTGTATGGTTTCTAAAACATTATTACCTGAGGCAATAGAATAGTTAATATTTTGAATATTATCACCCGAACAAAGTGCCTCCGAACCTACTTGGTCTTGAGTTATGGGTGTATCAACTGATATTACAACCTTTGGCTCAATAGTTATTTGACCTGATAAACTTGCATTAAGTTGATTACATGTATTGCCTGTTGTTGAAATGGTATAACTGTAAACCGTAGTTACCGTGACATTTGTAGAAAGTGTACCACTAATGGTGAAGGTATTTGTCGCTGTATTAGTGATATTAACACCTGGATCAGAAGGAGACCACACTATGCTATATCCTGTTGCACCTCCTGATAAGTCAAATATAATTGGAATTAAGGCAGATTCATCACACACGTTTTGAATTGCGGCACCAGAGGAGCCATTTAATGCTATATAATGGTTTGGCTCAACTGTAATTGTTCCTGAAATCACAGCCGTTGGATTACAAGTATTACCAGTAGTTGTTATTATGTAAGGGTACGATGTTATAGTTGTAACTCCTGTGGCTAATGTTCCTGAAATCGTAAAGGTGTTAGTACTTGAAATGTTACTTACTGACAACCCTGTTGGAGCTGCCCCACCATTTGTCCAAACTATTCCATAATTTGTAGCACCACCTGAAAGCTGAAATTCAATAAGACTAAGATTAGAATTGTCGCAAACTACTTGATCAACAGTTGTTGTAGTCGTTGATGTAATAAAATGATTAGGATTAACTACCAATATTATAGTTTGTGTAACAACATCTGTATTTACTCCTGTAGTTTGAATTGTTAAACTTATGGTAGTTGTTGTTACCAATTGTGTCTGAATAGTTCCTGTTACTGTTAAAGATCCAGTGACTGGTTGAATTTCACTTATTCTAATATTTGAATCAAAAACCGACAATATTGATCCCGAAACACTAGGTATATTTTCTTTTATTCTAAAGACATAATCTTGAGAATTTGCAGACAATGTTATTGTTGTTCCATTAACTTGAGTTGTTAATTTTGTATTTGTACTTGAAATTGTAGCAGCTAATCCAGATGCAATAGTACCAGAAGTAGTTGAAGAAGTTGGTGTTGTATAACTATAAGTAACAGCGGAACCATCCTCATCTGTTATTTGAATCTGATACACTTCACTTGCAACAGAGGAATCTGCTACTATATTGATTTCAAATGTGGGTGTTGTTTCATAAGAAAGAACCTTAGTTAATCCTAAAGGTAATGTTGGAGTTGGAGTTAAGGTTAGGGTTAACTCTTTAATTCCAATGAAATCAAATACTAAATTAACAGGATCAGCTTGACAAATTGTTGTTGTATTTGGAACAATAGTTGTGACTTTTTCTGCTGGAATTCCAACAATACTCCCGTCAAATGTAATCACAGGAATATCAGCTGTGGAAGTAACAGTTGAAATTCTGTAATAATAAGTAGTAGGTGTGGTAACTCCAGCTGGAAGTAAAAGTGTTCCAGAGAGCGTTAATGAGGTTACATTTGCAAAATCTGGATAAGGGATTAGGGTTAGCCCAAGGGGGGAACTACTAAGTGTATTTCCAAAATTATCTCTCCATTCAATTGAATATGAAAATTCAGCTGGATCGATATCAATTGTCATGGGGTCCATTTCAGTACCTGAATAAACGTCTTGATTAATAGTTGATGCGGAAGTTGTTAATGTCAAAAGTATTTCAGGTTTAACTATTATGGTTCCTAAATATAAAATTTGATAACAATTTGGGGAAAGGTTTGTTTTGCTTTCTACCATAATTTGATATGGATAGGAAGTGACTGCAGCAGGAATAATTGAAGGATTTGGTAATCCTGATAATGTTAGTGTGGTTCCCGAAGTAGAAAGAGTTAGCCCAAGGTCATCTCCTCCAGGCCAGGTAATAGTTGCATTTGAATAATACGAACTATAATCAAATTCAATATCATCAATAGCTTGATTCACAAAAACTGTTTGTGTTACTAAACCGGATAAAACTACTTTATTAAGGTAGTGCGGATAAACGGTTAATGTTCCTGTTACAGTTAAGGCAGCACTTGAACCACATGAATTAGCAGTAGTTGTAGCAGTATATGTATAGACTGTCATTGTCGTGACATTTGTTGCCTGATTTGGTAACCATGAAAAAGTAGAAGCCGCTATAGTTGTTCCAGTTCCATAGGGTGGGTAATATGTTCCTGATGAAACTGCACTAAATTCTATTACAGGAGAACCTCCTGATACTAGAAAATCTATTGTTTCAGTTGAAAAACCATCACAAACTATTAAGTTAGTTTTAGAAGAGGTAACAGAAATACTAGCCAACGGATCTACATCTAAAGTGTAGGTCACTAGTGCTGAAGTTGCAACTCCATTACAATAATTACCTCCATTAGTGATTACATTAAATTGAAATGTTTCTCTGGCTGCTCTTATAGGTGTTGATGATAAGGTTGGAGTACCTGTAATTGTAAGTAAATTTGGCGCTCTAGACATGTAGGGCTCATCAAAACTAAATGCTGAACCATTTGAAGATCTTCCCTCTACAGCAAACGTCGTTCCACTAACTAAACCAGTTAATACAATGAAATTTCCGTCTATAGTTGAGGTTGCAACTGTACTTGAAACTGCAGAACTTAATAGTGCAAGAACCATAGTTGCGTTGTAATTAGATGTTAAAGAGGCCGTTACGGTAAATACTTCATCATTTATATACAAAGAATAAAATTCCGTAGTATCAGTAGAAGTTAATCCAGCCATAGAATCAAAAGTAATTGAAGCTATTTGAGTTCTAAATGTGGTTGAGGTTGTTAAAGCCAGACCGTTTAAGTCTTGAATGGTGGCACTTATAGAATTAGATCCCCAAAATTCATATTTTATTGGTTCTATTGCCTCTCCTTCACAAATCAATTGAGATATGTCAGGGATAGCAACTAGTTCAGGTCTTAAGTAATCTCTAGGATATACAGTAATAGATCCATTTTGGGTTGCCTCGTCACATAAATCACCGTCTGAAGAAACCACATAATTATAAACACGGGTATTCCAATTGTTACTTAAAATACTACTACTTAAGGTAAATGTGGAGGAAGCTACATCATAGTTACCAGAAACATTACTGGGCAAGTCAGCTGATATTATAACGTCTGATCCGGAATCAAGATCAGAAATTGACCAAACTACAGGGTCTATTGATTCATTATAACAAACATCTTGATTTAAAGTGGTCAGGCTAGAGGTAAGAGTTATTGTAGCATCACCATTTATTATTAGATTAACTAAAGCTTGACCTTCTTCTTCACATCCAGAATCTAATACAACGCCAATTTTAAATTGATAAATACCTTCAGGAATATATCCAGTTAATCCTCTGACTTCAATTTGCGAATATATCTGATCATCCAAACTATAATTTATGGCAAGATCAATAGCAGAATTTACATCATTTGTGTAAATAGTATAATAATAACCTGCATTACTGGTTACTGTCAAATTATTTGTAGTACTGTTATACACAGCATTAAGGTTACTGTTTCCATCTATAATAGAAGCTAACTTTCCGGCTACACTATCTGAAGATTCATCAACAGCTGCTTCAATTCTGTAATCATAATCATTAATAGTTATGGTAATAAATCTTGAAAATAGAAGATTAGTTGTTTCATTAAAAGTAACTGTAGCAACTTGACTTTTTGGAATAAATTGTGCATCAATATATTGTGCATAAATTGAAGTAGCGCTATTTACATCAGTAACAACTACTCCCTGAACCGATCGTCCTACAACGTCATAAATTATATCAACAATATCTGTTTCATTTTCACAAATCTCTTGAGTAGTTGCTCCTAAATTATTACTTGCGACAATTAACCTTGGATTATTTGGAATCACTATTGCAAAATCTCTGATCCAATCTGCTTCTGTTCCACTACACCCCTGAGGCACTGCCTTAAGGTATAAAACTCCTGAGGCGGTATTTGACCAATTAATTTCTAAGTCTCCTGCTCCAAAATTAGACTCAACTTTATAAAAGTTTGTAGCATTGTAAGTATCTGCAGTAAAAGTTACTGTTCCAGTTCTTATTAGCGTATTAGATGTTCTTCCAGCTGAAGCTTTTATATACCAATCAACAGGAATATCAGACTGAATAGTGGTGGTAACAATACCTGAAGCTGGAATGGGACACGTAGGTAGTCCAAGTTGTGTAATATTTGGAATTCTTTCAACAACTTGAAGTATAGTAATCACATCTGACTCAACCCAATCATTACCGTCTGTGGTTACAGGTTCAGCACAAGACGAGGGTCTTGCTCTAACTCTAGTATTACCATAGTAACCCGGTGTCCAGTCAACTACACCGTATGAATCAATTGATCCTGCGTTTGTATCTGTTAATTCCCATTCTAATGCGCCATAATTATTGGTCCCTGCAGCAGCAGATGTGAAAAACTGAGTATACCAACGACGTCCTGGAAGAAGGGCTTGAAGCTCACATGTAGGTATACCTCCTGTAGAAACCCCACAAATTGTTACACTTTTAGCAACTGGGATATTTAATGCAGGTAGAATAGGTATGTTATTTGTTTGAGATGTTTGATCTGATCTCACTACCCAAACATCTCTTTCAAAAAAGTTTGAATAAATAGTTGAACTACATGTCGAAACAGACCTTACTTTCACTGTTACCCATGCTCCATAAGTTACTGTCGCTACGAAAGATGGATTCCAAGTTATTCTAGCACCTTTTTCTTTTCCTACCCCGTTATATAATGGAGTAATCGCGTTTATTGTAGGTGAAACACTAGAAACTCCATTTTTATCTATAAATTCCCAATCTAAATATCCTCCATAATCAAGTGACTCTGCATTAAAGCATGCGAAAATATCAGTTGTAGTAAGACTACTTGTGTTAGATGGTGAAATTGTTGAATTAATACAAACGGTATTATTAAATCCTTCTGTACCATCATACCATATTGCTCCACTCCAATTTTCAGCACTATCTCTAAAAAGGTTACTGATTTCTGGTGGATTTCCACTCGTGTTAATGGTGTATTGAACATTTAAATTAGATTGGTTTCTACACCACGTATCAAGTCTTATATTAATAGTGTGATCCGAAGTAGGTACTCCAGTTATTGTCATTGAAGTTGTTCCAGAGACCATAAAACTTCCTCCTCCCAGGGTAATTAATTGAGAAGTTCCACCAAAAAGATTTATTGAAAGTCCAGAATTTAGTCCGGTAACTAAAACACTTGACACCCCACCTGTCCAACTTATCGGAATAGTATTTATTGCAGTTCCATCGCAAACAAATTGACCGCTAGCCCCTCCATCAATATTTAAAACAGGTCTGTCGACGACATCAATTTTATACACTGCACTATATGATGTACAATTAGCTGCAGCGTTTGTTGCTTGTAAAACATTTAATTGAAGTGATTGTCCAACTTGATAGAGGATAGTTGCTGAAACTTCAAAATTATTTGCCGCTATATCCTCAATAGAAATGATATTAGACTCAGGATGATACGTAGCAGAATAATTAGTAATATCTGAATCAATTTTATTTGCTAATGCCTCACCAATTAAATCTGTTGTACTATTTGTTGATGTAATAGTTACTGATACAGAAGATGAGCCTATTGTTATTCTAAAGGCTTCGCCGATATCTAGTGGAACAGACTCTGCAGCTGTAGGAATAAGTCTTACTGATCTATTAGTAACCATGTTTGCAGAAAGAGTAGCATCTGTATTGACAAGTTTTACTCTAAAATAGTAGTCATTATCTAAATAATATGTGTCTGATGGAGCGTTTGAATCAACTGCAAATTGATTAAATGTTTGTTCTGAATCATCTATATCTGTAACGGTAGACCAAGTAAGTCCATTTCTCGACATTTCCCAAGTAGCGACTAAACCGGGGTAATTAGTATTATCATATATATTATTATCTGCTGAAATTAATCTTAAGTTGGGGAACCTATCACCAACACAATATGGAAAATCTGGAAGACCTGTCGCAGGTTCTATATAACCTATGTCTATAGCGTCAAAAATCTCAAAAGTAACGACATTGGTGTATGTTTCACATGCTGAAGCAGCTCCTCGATCTTCAATCACTCCTCTTCTATATAAAACATATCTAGACAAAGAACTAAGTGCAGGGGTAACAAAAGAAGAACTGTTTTCTGATGCTATTGCATTCCAACTTGAAGATACAACGGTAGCTAAGTCACTAGTTTCTGCTTTGTACCACTGGTAGGTTATTGGAAAAGTAGAGGTGACTATGCTAGTTAATCCAAGTACTGGAGGAACAGACCCTACACAATAAATTCCAGATGAATCTACAATTATTCCTGGACTTAAACTATTTAAAGTAAATTCAAAAACGTTAGAATATTCAGTTGCACAAACACTTCCAGCTGATGCTGAAGAGGTAACTCTTCTGTAAAAAGTAGTTGTAGTAATATTTGTTGGTGCACTATAAGAACTTTGGATAGCACCACTAATATTCGCAAAAGTTGCACTTACATTACTTGTTGAAGATTGCCATTGATATTGGATATTTCCAAAACTATTATCAGAAACCGTTATATTATAACTTGCTCCATTGATATCACAGGTATAAATTGTTGCTGGAGAAATTGTTCCACCCTCTATATTCTCCACAGTAAATTTTATTTCAGGATATGCAGGAGGTGTATCCATAGTACAAGTTACAGTACCTATTTGTGCTAATGGTAAACGTCTAATTGTAATACTTTCGAGTAAAGGTCCTACTGTAACTTGTAAAGTATTAGTGGTTAAAGTTGAACTCGTTGCTCCTACTATATTAATCCATGTTGGATTACTTCCTGATTTAGATTGCCACTGATAGGAAACAGAACCTGGA
>Ga0115000_10002701_pt1 | contig 15119 bp, 13 predicted proteins | sample ArcticOcean_MG_C_6_FD_89690 | JGI IMG/M metagenome (GOLD analysis project Ga0115000, IMG submission 89690) | Marine microbial communities from western Arctic Ocean - ArcticOcean_MG_CB8_128 | ecosystem: Environmental > Aquatic > Marine > Oceanic | place: Arctic Ocean: Canada Basin | collected...
GATTTATATATAAATTTTGAAGAAGAAGTCACCCCAAAAAACCTCAAACGGTTAAGAGAATTTATAAAAAGAAGAGTTGAAAATGAGCCAATTCAATATATTACTGGCGTTTCAAATTTTTATGGTAGAGATTTTAATGTTAATAAAAATGTCTTGATTCCTCGGCCTGAAACAGAAATACTTGTCAATGTGTCTATTGATTATCTTTCGTCAAAAAAAGCCCCTTACATAATTGATGTAGGTACTGGATCTGGTTGTATAGCTATTACTTTAGCAAAAGAACTCCCCTCCTCTAAAGTAATCGCGATAGATTATTCACAACAAGCACTTAATATTGCTAAAGAAAATGCTGAATTAGTTGGTGTTAAAAATATAGAATTTTTAAAACTAGATTTTTTATCTGAGAACCTTAATTATGTAGCAGATGCTGTAGTTTCTAACCCGCCCTATATTGCTCAAGAAGACATTCAATCTTTGATGATAGATGTAAAAGAATTTGAGCCTCATAGGGCTCTCACTGACAATGCTGATGGACTAGAGTTTTATAGAATTTTTGCAAATAAACTTGATGTTATCCTTAAAAAAAAAGGCGTGTTAATTATTGAAGTAGGTCGTGGAAATCATCCAGTTGAAGTAAAAAAATTATTTGAAGAGTTAGGTTACAATGATATCGAAATGATAAATGATTATAATAAAGATGTAAGGGTTTTGAAAATAATGAAATAATGGTAAAGCTATTTTCATACATTAGAATTATAAGGCCTTTAAATGTTATTTCAGGTGCAATAGCTATTTTATTTTCAGCCTTTATCGTTGAATATCGCGGACCAATTGAATTAGTGATATTATCTATGCTAGTCGTTGTTTTTTTTACAATTGGGGCGAACGTTCTTAATGATTTTTATGATTATGATGTTGATAAAATTAATAGACCGGATAGAGCAATTATAACTGGTGACGTACCAAAGATACATGCTTTATACATTTCAATTTTTTCATTTATTATTGGAATATTAATTTCGTTTCAATTGAACCAATTATCTCAACTTATCTCAATTGGTATTTCTTTCCCGTTGTTGGTATTTTACAATGTTAAGCTTAAAAATTATCCTCTGATTGGTAATATCATTGTCGCTTTCATATTGGGTCTTTCTTTTATATATGCAGGGTCTGTATTTAAAAATATTAAACCTCTGATCGTGCCTTCTTTTTTAGCTTTCGGGCTAACTCTTATTAGAGAAATTGTAAAAGACATTGCAGATATAGAGGGAGATCGCACTATTGGTTCTAGAACTTTTCCAATTGTTTTCGGTAAGGGCAAAGCAATTAAACTATGCGCTATTTTTTCATTAATTTTAAGTATTGGTTCTTTCATGTTGTTTTTAAATGGATACTACAATTTTTATTATGGTTTATTCCTTATTATGACTGTTGAGATTCCATTAGGAATTGTTGTAATTTCTTTAATAAATAAACCGACCATAGAGACAGCTAAAAGAGGGGTAAAATTATTAAAAATTTGTACCCTTGGCGGTTTATTCTCCATTTACATAGGGACAATATAATGACTTCAGAATTTGTACATCTTCATAATCATTCTGACTATAGTCTCCTTGATGGTGCCCAGCGAGTTGACCAGCTAGTGAACACCATAGATGACTTAAACATGGATAGTTTAGCGCTTACTGAGCATGGTAATATGTTTAGTGTTGTCCCTTTTTATCAAAAGGCAAAAAAAGCAGGGATTAATCCAATTATAGGTTGTGAAACTTATGTGGCTGTTGGGAGTCGGCATGACAAAAAACTTCAAGCTGGTGGTGGATGGGGCAATAATCATCTAATCCTCTTAGTTCAAAATCAAGTAGGGTATGAAAACCTCATGAAATTGGTAACCGCTGGATATCTTGAGGGTTTTTACTATCGCCCCAGGATAGATATGGATCTTTTAGAAAAACACAGTGAAGGGTTGGTCTGCTTATCTGGATGTTTAAAAGGCGAAATCCCAGAGAAAATGTTGAATGGTGATTACAACGGCGCAAGAGATGCTGCTTTAAAATATTCAGAGATATTTTCTAATCGTTTTTATTTAGAGGTTCAAAATCATGGAATTCCTGAGGAAGTAGCTAATATTGAGAATATGAAGAAGTTAGCTCACGATCTCTCTTTGCCTCTCGTTTGCACTAACGATGCTCATTATTCTAGGAAAGAGCATTCTGATGCACATGATATCCATATATGCCTTGGTACAGGAAAAAATAGAGATGATCCCAATAGGTTAAGATATGCTACACCAGAATTTTATTTTAAAACACAAGATGAGATGCATACGCTTTTTAAAGATGTTCCTGGGGCAATTGAGAATACTCGAAAGATTGAAGAGAGTATAGATTTTAAAATTAAAACGGGAGAGTACCATTTACCTAAGTTCCCAATTCCAGAAGATGAAAGTGATCCTGACCCTGATAAGTATTTAAAAAAATTAGTTGTTAATGGTGTCGGGAAATTATATCCAGAGATAACTCCAAAAATAAATGGTTTGATCGATCATGAACTGAACGTTATTAAGAATATGGGTTTTGCTGGTTATTTTTTAATTACGGCTGATTTTGTTCAGTATGCTAAGGACAAAAAAATCCCTGTTGGCCCCGGTAGAGGATCAGCAGCTGGAAGCTTGGTATCCTATGCTTTAGGGATTACTGATATAGATCCAATTAAACACAATTTGTTATTCGAGCGCTTTCTTAACCCCGATAGAATCAGTATGCCTGATATTGATATTGATTTTTGTATTGAAAGAAGAGGGGAGGTAATCGATTATATAAAAAATCAATATGGTGAAAGATCTGTATCTCAAATAATTACTTTTGGGTCAATGAAAGCAAAACAAGTAATAAGAGATGTCGGGAGGGTAATGGGATATACTTTTAGCGAAGTTGATCGTTTAGCTAAAGCAATACCCGATGAACTAAACATAACATTAGAAAGTGCTATTAAAAAGAGTCCTGAGTTTAGGAAAATGTCTGAAAACGAGTTTAAGGAATTGATTGAGCACTCACTAGTTCTTGAAGGAATGAATAGACATGCTTCAACTCATGCTGCAGGGGTAGTAATTGCACCGGGTGATTTGACAGATTATGTACCACTATACAAGTCATCTTCTGGCGATGTTACTACTCAATACGATATGAAAGGGCTAGAAGATTTGGGACTCCTTAAAATGGATTTTCTAGGACTTAGAAACTTAACTGTAATCAATAAAGCGCTGGATTTGATAGAGTTAAAAGGAGAGCGGATTGAAATCGAAAAAGTGTCTATGGAAGAACCCAAAGTCTATAAATTATTTGCAAATGGATTAACGGTTGGTGTCTTTCAATTTGAATCATCAGGCATGCGTGAATTTTTAAAGAAGTTAAAACCCACTGCAATTGAGGATTTAATTGCGATGAATGCTCTTTACAGGCCTGGGCCAATGAATAACATTGATAATTTTATTTCTAGGAAGCAGGGTAATAAAAAAATAGAGTATCCTCATCCTTCTTTAGTCCCAATATTAGAAGAAACATATGGTATAATTGTTTATCAGGAACAGGTCATGCAGATAGCACACGACATTGCCGGGTTCTCATTATCTGAAGCAGATATTATGAGAAGAGCGATGGGTAAAAAAGATAAAAAATTAATGGATGAACTTTCATTAAAGTTTATATCAGGTGCTCAGAAAAATGAAATTCCTAAAAAGAAAGCTGAAGAAATCTACGCTTTAATAGAAAAATTTGCGCAATATGGTTTTAATAAAAGTCATTCAACCGCTTACGCTTATATTGCGTATCAAACGGCATGGTTAAAAACATATCATGCTCCAGAATTTATGTCAGCGAACTTAACGAGTGAGATGTCGACCCTAGATAGAATTGTTACGTTAATTAATGAATGTAAAAAATTAAAAATTGAAGTCAAATCACCGGATGTTAATGTATCTTATACTCAATTTTTTCCTGTTGATGAAAACACTATCTCCTATGGACTTAATGCAATTAAAAATGTTGGTGAAAAAGCATTAGAAAGTATTATTGAAAATCGAAAAAAAGAGGGTCCTTTTAAATCTATATTCGATTTTTGTTCGAGGATTGATCAACAAAAAGTTAATAAACGAGTATTAGAAAGCCTGATTAAATCTGGAGCAATGGACTCACTATCTGGATCCAGAGCACAGAATTTTGATGCAGTAGATACTGCAATTAAATATGGTCAGCAGCTCCAAAACTCGGGTAATAAAAATCAAGTAGACCTTTTTTCTGTCGGAGATAATCCAAGCTCACTTATCAAAGTTCCTGATTTAAAAGATATTGACGATTGGAATGAAAAAAAATCATTAACTCATGAAAAAGAAGTATTAGGAATGTATGTGTCAGGACATCCTTTGTTAGAACATGCTGATGACGTTGAAGAATTCACCTCTGTAGATTTTTCAGACAATCTGTCACTTAAAAAAAATGAAGTTGTTACTGTTGGCGGTATGGTAACAAAAATAACTAAGAAGTATGATCGCCGAAATCGTGCCATGGCATTTTTTGAAATGGATTGCTTTGGCGGAACTGTAGAGGTAATTGCGTTTTCAGATTGTTTCGAACAATATGAAAACCTAATTGAAGAAGATGCAGTTATTTTTATCAATGGAAAAATGGCAGATGACACTAATTTTTCTGATTTAAAAGTAATGGCCGATACAATAGTCTCTGTTGAGAATGCCCGAGAATATTTTTCTAGAAAACTGGTAATTAATCTTAAATCTCAAAATATTTCTCCAGAAGACGTTGAAGATCTTTATGAGTTTTCTAAGAGGTTTCCAGGAGAATGTAATTTGCTTTTCCACTTATCTAATCCAAACCCTGCGATTAGCAAGCCGGTAACTGTTTTAGCCCATAATATTAAAGTATCTACAGATAAAAACTTTATTAAACAGTTACGTGATAAATATGGTAAAGAAAATATTCGGGTAGAATGATTATTGTTGCACAAAGATGCTCGAGTGCAAAAGTAGTAATTAATAAAAAAGTCTTTTCAGAAATTAAATCAGGATTATTACTTTTTATAGGTATTGAGATAGGTGATAATCAAAAAGATATTGTTAAGGTAGGTGATAAGATAATAAATCTTAGGATTTTTGAAGACGATAAAGGTAAAATGAATTTATCAGTTTTAGATATAGCTGGTTCTATATTAGCAGTTAGTCAGTTTACTCTTTGCGCAAATGTTAAAAAAGGGCGCCGGCCTAGTTTTGTAAATGCAGAATCACCTGACATAAGTTTTAACTTATATAAAAAGCTAACTAATGAATTTCGTGAAAAAGGAGTTAGAACAATCGAAGGTTGTTTTGGTGAGACAATGAGTGTTGAATTAAATAATGAAGGGCCAGCAACTTTTATTATTAATTCAAATAATTTATAAATTTTTAATTACTAATAATTATGAACTAATATCAAGCATAATTAATTTATTAAAAGCATGAATAGAAAAATAAGAATTGTGATGGCAAAACCTGGCTTAGATGGTCATGATCGAGGTATTAAAGTATTAGCGGCTGCGTATAGAGATGCCGGTATGGAAGTTATTTATTTGGGATTAAGGCAAACCCCTGAAATGATAGTTTCTGCTGCTCTGCAAGAAGACGCAGATGTTATAGCATTGTCGAGCCTTAATAATGCACATAACACAATATTCCCTCGTATTATAGAATTAATGAAAACAAAGCAGTTAGAGAGTGTTTTATTGATTGGGGGTGGAATAATACCTAAAAAAGATATCGAAGCCCTTGAAAGTTCTGGTGTGGGTAAATTATATGGTCCCGGTACGCCAGTAAAAGAAACAATAGAGTTTATTACAAATTGGGTTAAAGAAAATAGGCGATAAAATGGATCTTAAAAACCAGATAGAACTTGAATTATATTTTGCCGATCATTTTGATACAATATTATTTCCTGTTTTAGCTGATATATATTTAAATCAAGAAGATTACAGGAGAGCTAGAAAAGTCTGCAATATTGGTTTGGGTTATCATGAAAATGATTCTGCTGGTAGGTTTGTTCTGGCTAAAATTGAAAAATCTGAAGGAAATTTAAAAGACGCTGAAAAAGAATTAAAGCATGCTCTCAAATACAGTCCCGACCACATAGATGCGGCTATTATGTATTGCGAAATTCAAACTGTACTAGGAAGGTCTCCTGCTCGGTTACTCACTTCTTGGAAGAAAGTTTTTTTGTTAGATCCCTCTAATCAAACGTCAAAAGATTTCATTGAAAAAGTAGAATCATCCAACAAGGAGGATAGTAAAAGTAAGCCCCAGGCAAAAAAGAAAATTAAAAAAGCGAGCACCTTAAAGACAAAAAAGAAAGTAGAAGAATCGAATGAATCTTTAAATGTTAGTGTTAGGCTAGCAACTTTTACATTAGTAAATGTTTTAAAAAATCAGGCCTTATTTTATCAGGCACTAGAAGTCTTAGATCTTTTAGAACAAAAAGGAGAAGATCCAGATATGATTCGACTAGAAAGAAACGCTGTAAAAGCATTAATTAAATCATCTGAAAAAGAGAATAAAAAATCATGACTGAAAAAATATATTACAAAAGACAAGAAAAATTGAGGAGTGTATTATCAGAACACAACTTAGATGGATTGTTAATAACTAATCTTACAAATATTCGATATATATGTGGATTTACTGGGTCTGCGGGAACTTGCTTGGTAACCGATAAAGGGCAATATTTCATTACAGATGGTAGATATATAGAGCAATCAAAAGACCAGGTGAAAGGTTTTGATCGTTATATTGATATGGACTCACACTTTTCAATTATTAAAAAAAATAGCTTATTAGATTCAAATTTAAAAATAGCTTTTGAAGCTGATCATGTAAACTTTACCCTTTATGATTCTATGAAAAAAACTTTTCGTGGAGTTGATTGGGTTAGTACTCAAATGATTGTTGAAGAGCTTGCTTCTATAAAAGACAAGACAGAAATAGATGCTTTTAGAGTAGCGGTTGAAATTACGGATAAAGTATATGAAGAAATTCTTCCAATGTTGCGTCCAGGTTTTACTGAAAAGCAGGTTGCAAACACTTTAGTATCAAAATATAGAGAGTACGGCGATGGTGAAGCCTACCCTCCTATTGTCGCAACTGGTCCAAATGGCGCATTGCCACATGCGATACCAACAGACAGGGAATTTAAAAAAGGTGATTTCATTGTAATTGATGCGGCTGCAAAATACGCAGGTTACCATGCAGATATGACTCGCACTCCTGTAGTTGGAGAAGCGACAGATAAGCATCGTGAAATTTATGCCATTGTAAAAGAAGCTCAAAAGAGAGGGTGTGAAATTGCAAAAGCAGGCATTCCTTGTAAACAGGTTGACGCAGCGACTAGAGATTATATACATGAAATGGGATATGGAGATCATTATACTCATGGAACTGGTCATGGGCTAGGATTGGAAATACACACTTCCCCTCGCTTTTCTCCGACCAGTAAAGAGGTGCTTAAAGAGAACAATGTTATGACAATTGAGCCAGGTATATATTTAGCTGGTTGGGGTGGGGTTAGAATTGAAGACGATGTCATTATAAATCAAAATGGTTGTGAAATTCTTAATAAGACAACTAAAGATTTAGTTGTTTTAGACTAATTATAGTTCGAATTAGATATAGAACTATTTTGATTATTATTTTATAAATAAAAGACAATATAATGATGGCTATTGCTACTCTTGAAAAAGAGATAATGATAGATGGTATCAAAAGGCTATCATCTAAAAATATAAAATTAAAAAGTTTTTTACAAAAATTTAGGGTACCAGTCTTACCAATTGAAAAAAATTATTTTTGGGCTCTTTGTAGATCTGTCATTTATCAACAAATAAGTGGAAAAGCAGCAAAAAAAATATCTGATAGGTATCTTTCTTTATTCGACCAAGGTATAAAAATGCGACCTGTCGATGTAACGGAAATTGATATTGAAAAAATACACAAGGTAGGTATCTCAAGGCAAAAATCTAGTTATATAAAAAACATTGCAGATGCTTTTAGAAATAATATTATTAATGAGAAAAATATTTCCGACTTAGATGATCAAGAAATCATTAAGCAGTTGACTAGTATTAAAGGAGTTGGGCGATGGACAGCAGAAATGTTTATAATTTTCACGCTTAGGAGAACTAATGTGTTTCCAGTAACTGATCTGGGAGTACAAAAAGGGTTTCAAATTTTTTATTCTTTAGATGCTTTGCCAACGATAGAAGTGATGAATGAAAAATCGGAATCATGGAGACCATATAGAACAATAATGTCCTTATACCTTTGGTATGCTGTAGAGGGCCCTTTCGAGTGGTAATAGATAATAAAGATATTAAAGTGATTTTTTTTGATATTGGAGGCGTATTACTGGATATACATCCTGATAAAATGTTCAATTGTATATCGAGTATAACAGATGTTTCATTTGAAAAGGTAAAATCCTCTTTTCCAGAAGAGGGCCACGATATCTATGAAAAAGGTCAAATGACTAATCAGGAATGGTTCCAGACTTTCAAAATTGCTTTATCTAATAATTCATATTTAACAGAAAATAAGTTTTGGGATGCATGGGCAATGATTCTTGGAAAAGAGACAAAAGTAATAGATATATTGTCGGATTTAAAAAAATATTATAAAGTGTGGCTTCTTTCAAATACAAATCCAAAGCATATAAGTGATGAGCTAGATAGTAAATATGTATTTCCACATTTGGTTGATGGAGCTATTTATTCATACAATGTTGGTCTAAGAAAGCCAAATAAAGAAATTTATTTAAAAGCATGTGAACTCGCTGAGGTCAAACCAAAAGAAAGTGTTTTTATTGACGACTTATCCGAAAATATTTATGGTGCAAAAAAAGTTGGTTTAAACGGCATACATTACAAAAGTATTGAAATTCTTAAAGATGATTTAAAGTTATTAGGAATAATTAAATGAAAATTTTAGTAGCAGTATTTATTATTGTTTTAAATTTTTGTTTTTCTCAAGGAGCTTGGATGTTAAGCAATCGCACGCACCCCGAACTTGAATGGAAAACAATAAAGACTAAGAATTTTAATATACATTACCATGATGATATTTATGATATTGCTTTAAAGGGAGCAAATATAGCAGAAAAAGTGAGACCAATTTTGATGAAGCAAGTTGGGTTAGATTCTCTAGTAAGACTCGACATCGTTTTTACTTCAGAAGATGAAATAATGAATGGCTTTGCAGTCCCAGCTAATTATACTGTCATATGGGTAGATCAAAATGATGTTGCCGTCTGGAATGAGGGTGAAAAGTGGTTAAGAACAGTCCTTGCGCATGAGCTTCAACATCTTATTTATTTTAATGTTATTAAATCATGGCTCCCATTCCCGATGAATCAATTATACGGAGGTGCACCAGGTTGGGTTGTTGAAGGCTTGGCTGAATATTTTACAGAAAAATGGAGACCTTTAAGGTTTGATATTTCTCATAAGTACCATACCCTTAAAAACTCATTACATAAAATACAAGATCCTCACAATGATGGTTTTTCGAAAGTCCTTTATTTTGCAGATAAATATGGTGACCAAAAACTTGTTCAAATTTTAAATCACAGAGATAGTCTTAAACTCTTCAATTTCCCTCAAGCCTTCGAAATGCATACTGGGATTACTATTAAGCAGTTTGAAGAAGATTGGCGTAGACAAATGAGCACATATTATTACGGATTGAGATCTCAAAAAGAAACCTATGAGGATGTAGGAAAAACGTATGCATTACCGATGAAAGATGTTTATGGCTTTGATTGGTTCAAGGGAGATTCTACAAAAATTGTAATGGTTGGTAGATTAAATAAGAAACAGAGAGATTTATCTTTAGTCTTAGCAATTAGAGATACAAGTAAAGAGCGAACGAGAAGAAAAAATCTTTTAGAAAAAGGTAAAAAATTAACAAAAGAGAACACTAGGGCATTATGGAAACTTAAAGAGATTGATTATGGTAGAATCTCGAATTTTGTCAAATCTTCTCCTGATGGCTCGAGCATTCTTTATTCAAAATATGGATTTGGTGAGAATCAATCACTCACCTGGGATGTTTACTATCATAATATTAATTTAAAAAAGAATGTAAGAGTGACAAATTCCAGACGAGCTAGTAATGCTTGCTGGTCTCCAGATAGTAAAAATATTGCCTTTGTTGCACATAAAAACAGCTCTTCAAACTTGTACTCTACATCAATAAATGACTTAGGTAATATTAAAAGAATAACTAATTATTCTGGGGATGTACAAATAGTAACCCCTGCGTGGAGTCCAGATGGTAAGAGCATAGCATTTGCTTTATCAAAAGAAGATGGGAATATGGATATTGTTATTTTTGATTTAGAACGAAAAGAACCCAAGAGAATAACAGAAGCTGAAAATGTTGATTATTTACCAGTATGGCATCCTAGTGGTAATAAGATAACCTACACTTCACATTCTAATATGACACCTAATTTTTATACTGTTGATATTAAGACATCACAAGTAATTCAAAATACTAATGTGGGTGATATGATTTCTACTGTGGCGTGGAAATTTGATAATTCTGCTATTACTGGAATGACTCTTCGTGATGTTGATTCTGCTAGAGTTGTTGATATTTTTCCAAATCGATTAGCTGGTACTGATGATATTAAAATGAATCCCCAATTTTCGAGTTGGCAAAGTAAAAGGCCTGATTATTTAATTCCGAATCTAGACTCAATCCCAGATCCAGTAGATAATTTGAAACCAATAAAATACTCTTCATTTTTAAATATAAAGCACTTTGGAACAATTATCATTCCCGATATTACAGGACTAGTCTACAATGGTGTCTATGCTGATGCAACAGGGCGAGAGGTCTTCCAATCATTTGTTTTTAGTGATTGGGAAAATATTGCAGGTGGGTTTGGTTATTTAAATGCAACAGGACGGCCATTAGGTGGTTTTTGGGGTTTTAATTATTACAAAGATATATTTTTTCAAGAAAGAACATATAACAAAAATAATGGTTCTTTAATCGAATTTTATAATGGAGTAGAATTATTTGGTTATCAAAATTATAATTTTGGTAGAAGGATTTCGAGTAATCATAATTTAAAATATTCGTTAACATTTTTTAATCGCGAAGTAACATATCAGCCAGATAGTTTAGATGTTTTTCAAGAACTTCCGCCACAAAGTGGAGAAGAAGGCGCTTTTTCTCTTTCATATACATTTGTGAATAAAAGGCCAGAACTGAATAATATGTTATTGCCTCGGAATGGATATGGTTTAAAACTATCCACTAAGTTTATCGATAAGAAGATTTGGGGGGATTTCACCTATAATCATTACGAATTAGATTCTTATCTAAATCAAAAAGTTGGGCCGTTTACTTTTTATTCTAGAGCGAGGTATGAGAATATTTCAGGATCTCCTCCTAATCAAGAGACAACTGGTTTAGTTGATATTCCAACTAATTATTTTGCTGGGCAGATTATTATTGGTAAAGAGCATATGAGTCCTCGAGGCTATACTGGCTCTATTTTGGGCAGTAGCGCTTTTATGGGTACAGCAGAATTTAGAAGTCCTCTAATCAATTTAAATATTATCCAAATTTTAAAAATTATTAAAGCAGGTAAAATATCATTTTCTATAATATCTGATTACGGAAAAGTTTGGGGATCTGAGAATGAGGATTGGGTGATAACGACAGGTGTAGAAAGTAGGATTTCATTACTAATTGGAAATTTTCCGCTTTTAGTTTACAGTGCAGGAATTTCACAGACAACGGATGATTGGTCAAAAAACCCAAATGTTAAAAATGTGGACCCTTATTTTAGATTAGCCTTAGTTAATCCTTTTTAATTAAATAAGCTTTTCCGGTTTATCGAAATATATACGGTTATCGGATCGATTCTAAATCGGTTACTACTCTCTGTATACACTTCTCTATCAATACCAAAAACAGTGCTCCAGTTTTCATTTATTAGAAATTGAAATTCTAGTATTGTTTCAAACCTAGATAAATTAAATAGAAAAACCTCTGATATTTGATGGTAGTATTCAAGTTCTGCTTTCGTTTTGAAATTGCTAAAATTTCTATCAATTGTAATAGCACTTTTCAGATATGTTGTTTTTTCATCACTTTCTATGAAATCTGATTTATCATATGCCCAACCAATTTCTGAAGTAATATTTCCCTCTTTTTCATTTTTAATAAGAGCACCAATGCCTTGATTAAAATGATATCTTAAATTTTCTCCAGACTTATGATATACGTATGTAGTAAAATGATAAAGGTTTGAGTTGAAGTCGTATTTATTACTTGATTTTGATCTTATTCTAATATCTGAAACTGATTCAAAAAAGTGTGCATATATTCTCAAATCTCTAAAAGTATTATCATTAATCCTTTTTATTCTATAAAGAGAAGATAGACCATTTCGATTTATTTCAGCATTATGAACCACTCCAAGCCGAATAAAATTATTCCAAACAATATTTTTATCTTCTGGGTTATGCGCGAAAAGGTATGATAATGCAAATAAAGCGACTCTTTTTTTAATCATTCTTTAATTCTTTTACCAGACTGCATCATAATTATTGCTAGACTAGTAAATAATATCGTTAACAATATTGCCATCCAAAGACTTGTGCTAACTGGAGAATCACTTTTTTCTAAAATTGTATACCTAATGCCATTTATCATATAGTAAATAGGATTTAAAAAACTAAGGCTTTGAGCCCAACTTGGAAGCATATTAATAGAGTAAAAAACTCCGCCTAAAAAGCTTAAAGGCGTTAGAAAAAAGTTCTGTATCATAGCAAGTTGGTCCCAACTTTCTGCAATCTGCCCCATTACTAGCCCCATACTAGAAAATGCCCAGGATACTAAAAATATAAAAAGCAAAGTGCCTGCAATATTATGTACTGGCAAGTCAATTAGAACCACACCGACAATTAAGACTAAGATTCCATTAACCATGCCTCTTACAGCACCCCCAATAATATAAGCAAGTGCAATTTCTAATCCGGACAGCGGAGCAGTCAGTAGATCTGGGAGTTGTTGTAAAAGTTTCATTTGTAACATTGAAGAAGAGGTGTTAGCAGAAGCATTTGTAAGGGTATTCATCATAATTAACCCAGGTAAAATAAACATGGTATATGAGATGCCTTGAATTTCAGATATTCTTTGTTCTAGAGTGAATCCAAATATTAAAATATATAAAACAGAAGAGATGAGTCCTGGAATGACTGTTTGACGATAAACAGAAAAAAATCTTCCAACTTCTCTACTCGTTAAAGTGTATAATCCGACCCAATTAATCATAGTAAGCTTTAATTTTATTCATTAATACTTTTGCCTGTTAAATTCAAAAAAACATCTTCTAATGAAGAAGTTTCAGTTTTGATACTGTATATAGCAATATCCTTTGAAGACAGTTCCTGTATTATTTTTGGTATAGCTAATTCTGGGTTTTTTACACTGAAGTGAACTCTTGAATCTTCAACAGTATATTCTTGATCTAATGAAAGTATTTTTAAATCATTAATATTAGTATTTTTTGCTAATTGAACTGTAACGCCAGACTTACCCAATTCTTCTGTTAGTTTTTTTGGGGAACCTTCTTTTAGAATTTTCCCTTCATCTATAATCGATACATTTTTGCAAAGTAGTTCAGCTTCTTCAATGTAATGAGTAGTTAGAAGAATAGTCTTTCCCTTGCTGTGAAGTTCTCTAAGGTAATTCCATAGTTCATGACGGAGTTCGACATCCACTCCAGCAGTAGGCTCGTCAAGAATTAGTATATCAGGATCATGTACTAATGCTTTTGCAATTTGAAAACGCCTTTTCATACCGCCTGATAATTGACGAAGCTTAGTGTCTCTCTTTTTTTCTAAACCAAGTTTGTTTAAAAGTTCATCAATTTTTGGTTTAGCATCAATACGGTTAATTCCATAATAGCCAGCTTGAAAGAATAATAGTTTCTCAATACTGAAAAACCAGTCCACAGATAGTTCTTGTGCTGCAATCCCTATTTTAGATCTTGTCTCTCGATAATCAATAACCGTATCTTTTCCAAAAACGAGACAATTACCACTATCCTTAAAAACTAGACCGGTAAGAATATTGATTGTTGTAGTCTTTCCGGCTCCATTTGGACCCAATAATCCAAAAAAATCACCATTAGATATATTTACATTTACGCCATTTAGTGCTTGGACATTTTTGTAGGATTTTTTAAGATCACTAATTTGGATGGCTAATGCACTCATTAAGGACTACTCGAACCCTATTTTAGAATCAAAAGGGCTTGGAAAATCAAAGCCTTCTGCACCAGGGAAATGAGCTATAGAAACAATGAAACCCCAAGGAATTAAAATGGATGCTTCTATTTTTTGAGTAGTATTTTTTTTCGATGAGTTTATTTTTGGAATTTTAAATTGAGGCTGATAAATCCATAGTCCATGCCCATCATAACCTTTTACGCGAGCAAAAATCTTGTCACTTTCAATCCCTATTTTTTGAAGTGGTTCATGGCCTTCTAGTACTATAAGTATTATATCCCCAACTACTTCTTCAATATTCATCATGTCCATTATGTAAATTAATGTATTATAGTTTAATAGTAATTATACAAAATTAGCATTTAACCATTTTTTAATAACTCTATAAATTTTTCTTCAGATAAAATAGTTATAGCCATACTTTTTGCCTTTTCAATTTTTGAGCCTGCATTTTTACCCGCAACTAAATGGGTAGTATTTTTTGTTAAGGCGCTTTTGGTCGCTCCTCCGGCATCTTCCACATTTTTCTTCGCATCATTTCTGTTCATTAACTCTAGTGTTCCAGTAAACACAAAAATTGTTTCATTTAAATGATTTGAAAGACTATTTTTAGGTTTGAAGAGTTGAACACCGCTAGACAAACAGTTTTTAACTGAGGTTCTGTTTTCATCTTTTTTCCAAAAAGAAACTATTGATTTAGCTACTGTTTCACCAATTTCATCTATGTTGATTAATTGTTCTTCTGTCGATTCTATAAACTTAATTAAATTTCCCTCATA
>Ga0115000_10002704_pt1 | contig 15105 bp, 13 predicted proteins | sample ArcticOcean_MG_C_6_FD_89690 | JGI IMG/M metagenome (GOLD analysis project Ga0115000, IMG submission 89690) | Marine microbial communities from western Arctic Ocean - ArcticOcean_MG_CB8_128 | ecosystem: Environmental > Aquatic > Marine > Oceanic | place: Arctic Ocean: Canada Basin | collected...
CCGATTGGACCTTCTCGAGTGACAGTAGTCTCGGAACTTCGAACTGGAAGTTTCAGGTCCTACTAATTCTTCAACAATAAAATCCATATTCACTACCATCCAAGTAAAATGCCCTCAAAACCAATCCCATCATCTCCTGTAAGTAACTCTCACTAATTCTTCACAGTCAGGCACCCTCCACCACCACTAATTCTTCACAGTCAGACACCCTCCAAGTAGAATCACCAAACATTGTATTTCAAACCGATTGATGTTATAAATTGGTTTCTCATAAATCAATCAGTTACTAGGCACGTTTAAAAAGTGATAACATTTTTTTCATCCTCCTTCTTTCTTTCAACTTTTTGAAGTTAATTCCAATTCTTAGAGCTTTTCAAATCCTCTTAAAACAAACCGATTGCTGAGTTATTGGGAATGACCACTTTGCTACCAAAAAGATATCTGGTCATAAAACTGACAGTACTTTTCAGCGTTACAATATTGTAACAGAGGCAGAGATGAAGAGTAAGAAATGGTTGGAAAAAAAAGAAGCAAATTCAGGAATGATGGACACCTATATGAAAACTACATCTTAAATTAAAAAAAATGTAATTTTGTATTTTATCTATTATATGTTTATTTTATAGACTACTCAGGAGCAGAGCCTTCCTAGAGCCAAACATCGAATACACCAATTTTCCGGTAGTGAATGTATTCCATTCCAACGCGCTATGATTACACTGTTTCGACTCAAGTTAGTTTATCTGCCAAAAATATTTTAGTTTATTAGTGACATGTTACAAATAAATACTTGACATGTTATAAAAAAAAAGTTAATTTTAAGAAAATATTAACTTTTAGATTTGCATGGGAATAAATGGCTTCACAAAAAAATAAATCGCTATCTCTTGAAAATTATAAGGTTGAGTTAGAAAAAAATTCGGTAAATTTAGCAGCAATTTATGATGAACCACTTATAATTCCCAAAAAGAAACGCGTTAAAGCATTTCATTGGAAATGGACTAAAATTGAGCGACTACTTTTTCAGTCTCTAGAATTTCAAAATAAATTACCTGCAGGACAGGCTGGTGCTGAGAGGAGAATTATTCGTCTACAAAATCCTGGTCTAGATTGTGAAACCGTAACTGAAACTATGTCAATGTCAGTACAGTTATTAATGCCCGGTGAGTTTGCCAGACCACACAGACATACTCCAGTCGCATTTCGATTCTTTCTAAAAGGTAATTCTTATACAACTGTTCACGGGGAAAAATATCAAATGTCACCTGGTGATCTTATATTAACACCATATATGCAATGGCATGAACACGGTAATGATGGAAGTGAGCCAGGAATTTGGATTGATGGACTTGATTTTCCAATGGTTCGTTATTTTGACGCAGTAATCAAAGAGGATATAGAAGTACCTCAGGAATACAAAAAAAGAACGGGAACCTCTGTTCGAAGATTTAGCTCACCTGGATTAAGACCTTCTTGGATTCCACAATCAGAATTGCAAAGAGAATCACTTGTGCATTTTCGTTGGGAAAATACTGAAAAAACTTTGTTTGCCCTTGCTGATGGAGGAGATTTTAGTCCAACCGAAGACATTATACTCGAATATTTTAATCCAACAAATGGTGATTCTGTTTTCTATACTATCGGTTGCTACATTCAAATGATTAGACCAGAAATTAAAACCAAGGAACATAAAGAAAATGTCCATAAAATATACCATGTTTTTCGAGGAAAAGGTGAAACAATTATTGATGGTCAAAAATTCAAATGGTCTGACGGAGACTTCTTTGTTGTTCCTTCAGGAAGTTGGCATTACCATGAAAATACATCTAAAAATCCTGCCATACTATTTTCGTTACAAGATAAGCCGGCGTTAAAGAGACTCGGGCTTTATCGAGAAGAAATCAAAAAGACAGTATGACAACTTTAAATTTTGGGCATCCAACTTTAAGGAAAGAAGATCCAGCGATTCTTCGAGGAGAGGTCCGTTATATTAGTGATATGAATGCAACTGGAATGTTGTTTGCTAAAGTAGTTCGCAGTACTTTAGCCCATGCAAAAATTCTATCTATTGATAAAAGCGCTGCGCTTAATTTAGATGGTGTTGTTGCTGTATATATAGCAGAAGACCTAGGTCCTAGTCAAAGACACCTAGCTTCTTTCGGACAATTTCCACCTCCATTATTGGAAAAATGGAATCCTAAAATTCGCCCTGCACCAGTCACTACTTTAGCAGATGAAATAGTAAGATATGTTGGTGAACCCGTAGCCCTAGTTGTAGCAAATGATCAATATATAGCCGAAGATGCTGCAGAACTAGTTAGTATTGAGTATGAGCCTCTTACTTCCATTAGTAATACTGTTCAAGCACTATCCCAAGAATCTCCTTCTATTCACAAATTAGAAGATAGCTTAAATGTTATTTCTTCTGAGCCTTGGCGTTCATGGTGTTCTTCAAAAGAACAATGGAATGATAAAGGAGAATACCAAGTAAAGTGGGGACATAATACCGGGATAGACATGAGAGTAAGAGTTGGTGAAACCGACAAAGAATTCTTAAAAGCAAATATTATTGTAAAAGATCAATATTCTAGTCATCGCTATACTGGGGTACCTCTAGAAGGGAGAGGGATCCTGGCTATACCTGATCCTGATGGTGAAGGGTTAATGGTATGGTCTAGTCACCAAATCCCATATTTTCACCGAGCTTTAATATCAGAATCTATAGGAATATCTGAAGAAAAAATTCGTGTCTCCCAGCCCTATCTTGGTGGAGGATTTGGGCAAAAAGCTGGAATATATGGAGAAGATGTACTTATACCATTTGCAGCATTAAAACTTAATCGACCTGTGAAATGGTTAGAAGATAAAATTGAACATTTTCAAGCCTCAAGTCATTCACGAGAGCAAGTATTTGATGCTGAGATGGCATTTGATTCAAATGGAAAGATATTGGGCTTACGCTATGAAGTTCTTATTGATACTGGGGCTCATCTGACTTTTCCTGTAGTACTTCCTTATTTAGGAATGTGCCATATTTTTGGGCCATATCGAATTTCTTGTATGGAAGCACGGATCCGATCAGTCTTTACTAATAAAGCTACTGCAGCACCATATCGAGGAGCTGGTAGACCGGAAGTAGTCTTTATGGTCAATCGTTTGATTGACCATGGAGCAAAGAAATTAGGTATTGACCCTGTCGAAATTAGAAGAATAAATTTAATTAGTTCTGAAGAAATGCCTTATGATGCTGGGATTTTATATCGAGACGGCTCCCCTCTAATACTGGACAGCGGGAATTATCCAGAAGCATTAGAAAAATCTGTAAATGCTATTAATTATGACAAATTCAGAATTAAACAAAAAGAATTGTTTAACGTCGGTCGTTTTGTTGGAATTGGAGTCGCATGCAACATAGAAGCTGGAGGACTTGGTCCTGTAGAGGGAGCTAGAGTAGAAATAAAGAGTTCTGGTGATGTTGTAATTCATCTTGGTGTAGTCGACACTGGTCAAGGGCATCGAACAGTATTTGCACAGATTTGTGCAGATATACTTAATTTAGATCTTGATAGGGTCAGTGTCCGTTCAGGAGATTCAAGAGGAGTTATCTATAGTAGAGGGACTTATCATAGTCGTGCTGCTGTTTTAGTTGGAAATGCAGTTCAATCTGCTTCATTAAAAGTTAGAAAAAAACTTTTAAAATTAGTAAGTCATATATTTGAAGTATCTGAAGAAGATTTGGAAATTAGAAAAGGAACAATTTATGTAAAAGGTGCTCCTGACAAATCCATTACTATAGATCGATGTGCTCAACTATGTGTGCCGGATGGCTCTTCTGTCGCAGCTGCAGTTGCTTCTGCAGGTGCAATAGTCTCTTTACCTCTAGGAATGGAACCGAGCCTTGACGAAACTAGTTTCCAAGCAGGTACTTCTGTAGTTTGGGGACATGCCTGTCATATAGCAACGGTTGAAGTTGACCCAGAGCTAGGCATAATTAAAATTCTAAATTACGTTATTGCACATGATTGTGGAAAAGTTATTAATCCATTAATAGTACATGGACAAGTTCACGGTGGGATCGCTCAAGGCATAGGTGGAACAATTTTTGAGCAACTTATTTATGATAATGACGGACAACTCCTTACATCTAATATGGCCGATTACATGTTACCACGTTCTACTGATATTCCAGATATAGAGATTATATCATTAGAGTCGCCATCCCCGAATAATCCTTTAGGAATTAAAGGTACTGGAGAAGGCGGCACAATCGGTCCTCCTTCAGTACTAGCTGCTGCAGTAGAAGATGCATTAGAAAGTTTTGGGGTTAAAATTACAAGCACGCCTCTAACACCAGGCAAAATTATAGATGCTATTCAAAGTGCTAAACAATAAAGTTTAATTATGAAACCTGCTCCTTTTGAATATTTAGCTCCAAACAAACTATCTGAAGCCGTTTCCTTACTTTCTGAATTAGGAGAAGAAGCAAGTATTATGGCTGGCGGACAAAGTCTAGTTCCAGCAATGACAGTTCGTTTAGCTAGTCCAGATACAATAATTGATGTAAATAATATTAAAGAACTAAAAAATATAAATATTGATGATCAAAATATAAGAATTGGAGCCCTAGTTACACATTCTGATGTAGAGAGCTCTGAACAATTAAGATCTGTTCTGCCAATTTTATCAACTATTGCAAAGCATATTGCCCATCCAACCATTCGTAATAGAGGAACTTTTGGTGGTAGTTTAGCTCATGCAGACCCAGCTGCAGAATGGCCTTGTGTCCTTTTGGGCATGAATGGAAGTATAAAAGCAAATAGTGTCAGAGGGGAAAGAACAATTAAAGCAAAAGATTTTTTTCAATCTTTATTTTCTACTACACTAGAAACAGATGAAATTTTAACTGAAGCAATTATACCATTGTCAGCAACAAGGAGTTCATGGGTTTTTCAAGAAGTGTCAAAGCAAGTAGGAGCATTTGGAATTGTATTCGTTCTAGTAGGAGTTCTTAAGAATCAATCTGGATTAGTAGAAGACGTATGTGCCGTTTTAGGGGGATGTGGAGATGTACCTTTGATTCCATCTGTTAATCAAACAATAATTGTTGGCAAAATACCCACCATTAATTTAGTAGAACAATATACAGCTGAAATTATTAGATCTCTAGACCCTCCAAGTGACATTAACGCAACAAAAGGTAACAGAATTCAAATGGCTAGAACATTATTGATGCGAGCTTTAACTGAAGCTCTTTCATTGTAGGATTAAGGATAAATATAATGAGTAAAATGCACGAAATTACTATTAATCTAAATGGAGTCGATCGTAATCTTGAAGTTGAACCTAGAAGATTACTTTGTGATGTATTACGTGAAGATTTTGGATTAACTGGGACACATGTTTCGTGTGAAATTGGTGTCTGTGGTGTTTGTACAGTTCTCATGAATGGCAAAACATGTCGATCTTGTTTGACCTTTGCAATTCAGGCTGATGGCGCAGAAGTTAAAACTGTAGAATACATGAATCAAGCTAAAGGTTTAAATTACATACAAAAAGCTTTTCATGAGAATCATGCGCTTCAATGTGGTTATTGCACGCCAGGATTTCTAATAGTCTTAGATAACCTTTTTACAAATAATAAAAATCCATCTGATGATCAAATAAACGAAGCACTAAGTGACGTTTTATGCAGATGTACTGGCTATAAAAATATTTTCAAAGCTGCTTGTGATGCACGAGAGGCTCTAAAACAAATGTAACATGGAGATAATTAAAAATGGAATTAGGCATTAAAAATAAATCTGTACTGGTCTCAGCTGGAAGTAGAGGACTTGGAAAAGCTACTGCCAAAGCATTTGCATTAGAAGGATGCAGGGTTGCTATATGTGGACGAAATGAAGAAAGCCTTTCTGAAACAGCAAAGGAAATTAGTGAGATTTCTCAATCAAATATTCTCAGTATTGTTTGCGATCTGACAGATGGCGAATCAATTATTAAAATGTTCAAAAAAGTTGAAAGTACTTTAGGAGAACTTGAGATCATGGTAATTAATTCTGGAGGACCCCCTATTATCGCTTTAGATGATCTTACAGACGAGCATTGGGAAGATGCATATAGGTTAACCCATCTTTCAGCAGTTCGTATGGTTCGATCTGCGCTACCAAACATGCGAAAAAAAAACTGGGGAAGGATTATAGCTATAGAGTCAAGCTCAGTGAAACAACCTGTGGCAGGTCTTCATCTTTCTAATGGCATTAGGGCGGGTGTATCTGGATTTTTTAAATCTATAGTTGATGATTTAGCGAAAAACAACATTACGATAAATACTGTTTTACCAGGAGTATACCTTACTGATCGCATATTAAATAACCAAAGATTAGTTGCGGAGAAAACAGGGACTACACTTGATGAAAGATTAAATATCTTAAAAAATAATATCCCTATGGGACGTTTTGGGGATCCTCAAGAACTAGCTGATATGATTACGTTTATTTCATCTGAAAGAGCCGCTTATGTTACAGGGGCTGTAATTCAGGTAGATGGTGGTCTTATCAGAAGTGTAGTCTAATTTTGTTTTTTAATTTTTCTAGAGTCTTCATACAAAAATAAATTATTTTATCTGACTGAACATTAAACATTAAGACTAAAGCGCTAATAGTTTAAATTTTATGTTTTTTTTAAAATCGAATTATTTATAATTAAAAATGTAACCCATGAAATGTCCACGATGGTTATAGAGAATCCTTTAAAATATTTTTTAGTATCGTTAGAAATAGTTCTAGCGATTTGTCATGGACTCAAGCTTGTTTCTCCGAAATAAAAGTTGCTTGGGTTCTTTATCTTTAGTCTTAATAATTATCCATATTTAATACTATTTATGGATTATCAAATTATGACTAATCCAATTTTTTGTTGAATGGAGATAAACAAAATTAAATTAAAAAAATGGAGTAATATTATGTTTACACTTAAAACTTTTTATTATTTAAAAAAAGTTTATATTATGCTTATTGCTTGTTCAATCTATAGTCTTAGTCTGGCACCAAGTATATCCGCAGAATCTTTTAAAATTGGGATTTTAACGGGTTTGACTGGTGGTTATGGACCTTGGGGACAAGCTGGCCTTCAAGCTGCAGAAGTTGCTGCAGAGGAAATAAATGCAGCTGGCGGAGTTAATGGTCAAAAAGTAGTTTTAATACCTTCAGACGATAAATCCACTGCAGAAGGTGCTGTAGTCGGATGGAAAAGGCTAGTTGAAATTGAAAATGTTTCTGCGGTTGCTGGTATAGAAAGTGATGGAGCAATAGCACTACTAGATGAATCTGAAAGTGCAAAAGTACCCATAATGTGTCCCGCCTGTGGAACTCCTAAATTAGCAAGTCTTGGTGGAAAATATGTTTGGCGTTTTACTGGTGGAGACGATGATCTCGGAGTAATCATGGCCCAAATTGCACTTGAGAGGACTAATTCGGTTGCAGTATTAACTCAATTAGGAATGGAGGCTACAGAAGGAATCAGTGATGTTTTTATACCTTCTTTTAAAAAAGGTGGTGGCTCCGTAGTTGCTGATATTCGTTTTAGTGGAAAAGCAGCCTCTTTTCGTGGGGAATTAGAAAAGGCATTTTCTTCAAGTAATCATGTTGTTATTTCCACTAATCTTGAAGTAGGTACTCGTTTAATAACTGAATATTTACGAAGAAATTATGGAGGAACTCTGTACGCTATCCCTGAGCTGATTGCCGACGATGTCGCACAATTAGGTGGTGGGGTTCTGGACGGCAAAATATTTGGAGTGAGTCCATCATATGACTATGAAAACCCTGCATTTGTTAGCTTCGCTAAAGCATTTAAAGCTAAATCTGGTAAAGCACCTTCATCAGCAATGTACGAGCCAAATTATTATGACCAAATTATAGTCTTAGCTTTAGCGGCTGTAGCGGGGGGTGCTAATGATGGAGAAACAATCAGAAATAACTTGGTGTCTGTAGCAAATCCTCCTGGTAAGATTGTTTATAGTTTTGCAGAAGGAGCTAAAGTTCTTAAATCTGGTGGAGATATTGACTACAATGGATCTTCTGGATCTATAGATTTCAATAGATTCGGTAATGTAAGTAGTTTTTACGGAGAAGTAACTCCAAAAGATGGTTCTTGGAATGAAGTTCGAGCTGTAGAGCTAAAATCAGATCTAAGATGAGTCTATAGTATAATATTTTGAGGGTGCTCTAACTCTAAACACCCTCAAAATAAATACCACTTTATTGCATTAATTTCCCAATGATACAGTATATTTTTTTTGGATTGCTTACTGGTAGCATATTAGCCATTGCAGCCTCAGGATTTGCTTTAATTAGACAAGTTGAAGGTTTCTTAAATATAGCACATGGTCAATATATGTTAATAGGAGCTATAGTTGGCTTAAGTTTTATGCAATTAGGTGTCAATGTTATATTTTCAGGTATTTTGGCCACTTTAATTGTAGGTTTGATTGGGTTGTTATTGTCTTGGATTGTATTCGAACCATTACGAGGAAAAGGGCATCTTGTACAATTTTTTTCTTCTATAGGAGTTGCATTTGTTTTATATGGATTAATCCTTGCCACTTGGACAGGGAATGGAATTAAGGTCTACCCTCTTAACTTTGGCAACAATTTCAACTTTGGATTTATAAATTTTACTTTTGGAGAAATTTATGTGATTGGAATCGCATGGTCATGCATGTTATTTCTACATTTATTTTTAACTAAAACGAGCATTGGATTATTGATTCGTGCTGTAGCGAATAACTCAACATTAGCTAAAACTCGAGGTGTTAACAGTTCTTTTGTCCTTTATATAGTTTGGTTTCTGTCATCAGGATTAGCTGGTCTTTCTGGTGTGTTAGTTGGGGCACTTGGATCTGTCCATTCTGAATTAGGTTGGCAATATATTCTTACGATTTTGGCTGTGTCGGTTATGGGAGGAGTTGGAAATCTTTATGGGGTCCTTGCTTCAGGGTTAATATTAGGACTTGTTATGGATTTGAGTTCTCTTTTTATACCAAGTAAATACGGTATGGTACTTGTTTTTAGTGTTATTATTTTGATCCTATTGTTTAGACCTCAAGGTTTATTCTCAACTAGGCTTCAGCAGAGAGAATCATGATCGGAATATTTGTGTTTCTAGCTAGTGTTCTAACACTAGTATTTATATATGCTACTTTAGCAACAATCTTAAACTTTGAGGCTGGTTGGGGAGGACTATGGGATCTTGGTACAGCAGGCCTGCTGGCTGTGGGAGCCTATTGTTACGTAATTCTTACAGTTGAAAGTAACGAAATAATTTTTTCACCACAATTACCTGTTTGGGCTGGAATTGTTGTTACATCAATTTTTACAGGAGCAGTTGCTTTTTTGATAGGCCTTCCCTCTTTACGAATGAGAGATGAATATTTCCTAATAACAACCTTTGCATTTTCAGTAGTAGTTCTTCAGTTAATTACAACAGAAAGTTCAATCACATTAGGAGCCACAGGATTTCATAATATTCAACGCCCCTTTGATGATTATGTTTCAACAAGATCATACAACTTTGTTCTTTTAGGTATTTCTACTTTTGTACTTATAACGATTTGGTTACTTATTAGAAGACTTGGACGATCTCCGTTTGGGCGATTACTAAGAGCCATTAGAGATAATGAGCCAGCCGCAAAATCTATTGGGAAAATGATCTTTGTCACTAGACTAAAAGTTTTTGTAATTACTGGAGCTTTGATAGGTGCTATTTCACCAATGTATGTATGGTACATTCGAAGTTTGTCTCCACACATGTTTCATGTAACTTTAGCATTTACGGTTTGGACAGCTCTAGTAATTGGAGGTATTGGTAACTTCTGGGGACCAGTTGTAGGAGCATTAATATTAATTGGTTTAACAGAAGCACTTCAATTTCTTCAATATTCAGCGGAATACGCAGTATTACTTTCAGCAGCTCGTCCAATAATAATTGGAGTTGGACTTATTATTGTTATGCGTTTTAGACCAGAAGGAATTTTACCAGAAAAACATTCTTTTAAAAATGCCAGAAAAATTATTGATTATCAGAAGCAGATATGATTCTTGAAACAAATAATTTAGTTAAAAATTTTGGGGGAGTAAAAGCTTTACAATCAGCTAGTATATCTGTTGCTAAGGCTTCCATTACTGGCTTAATTGGGCCAAATGGAGCTGGGAAAACCACTTTATTTAATGCTATTTCAGGTTTCTTGCCAATTGATTCTGGATCGATAAGTTTTGATGGTTATGAAATTGGCAAATTGAATCCGTCGAAAATAGTAAAGCTTGGACTTACGCGAACTTTTCAGACGTCCTCAGGTTTTCCATCAATGAGTGTTTGGGAAAATATCATGACATCTGGTTCAAATGAATATTTGGAATCACCCTTTAAGGTTCTCAGACCTTCTAAATTATTAAGAGAAAAAGAACTAAAAGTCTCTAACAAAGTCAGGACAATGTTAAAAAGATTTGATCTAAAAGGGCTTTTAGACAAACCATTGGGAGATATATCTATTGTGGAAATGAGGTTTGTAGAGATTATCCGACAGTTAATGACATCTCCAAAAATCCTATTAATGGACGAACCTGCATCTGGTTTTGGCCCAGACGACCTTGATAGACTAAGAGAGATAATAAAATGGATTCAAGATGAAGGGATTACTATTTTGTTAATTGAACACAATCTTCCATTCGTTTTAAATATAGTAGACTATGTTTATGTGTTGTCTAATGGAAGAGTCATTGGAGATGGATTGCCAAGTGAAATTGTTAAGAATAAAGCAGTAATCGAAAATTATATTGGTAAGCAAAATGTCTCTCATTGATATTTCCGGACTTGAATCTGGATATGGAAAATTAATGATATTAAACGAAATAAATCTAAGAATAGAACCAGGAGAATTAGTTGCCATTTTTGGTCCGAATGGATCAGGAAAATCTACTTTAGCAAAAACAATTTTTGGTGAATTACCTGCGACAGATGGATTAATTAAATATAAAGGTAATGAGTTAAATTCTAAACCGGCAGAAAGCCGATCAAGTTATGGAATGGGCTATGTGCCACAGGAAGAAAATACATTCCCGTTGCTAACTGTAGAGGAAAATCTTAGAGTTGGCTTAATCAGAAAAAATGTTAAAAAGGTAAACGAAAGTCTTGGAATAGCTTATGAAATGTTTCCAAGATTGAGAGAAAGATCTAACCAACTCGCAAAAACTCTTTCTGGCGGTGAACGTAAAATGTTAGCATTAGCAAGCGCTATTGTTATAAGTTCAGATTTTTTGTTGATAGATGAGCCAACAAGTGGATTAGCACCTATTATTGTAGATAGTCTTATTGAGAAAACACTTGAAATAGCTAATAGTGGAATAACCATCCTTTGGATTGTTGGAGATGATGCAATTAAGATCCTTCCACATGCAAATCGCAGATTTTTAATGATGTATGGTATGATAAAAGGTGAGTGGTCTAATAAAGACCCAATTTCAAGTAAAGAAATTGCGGAGCTTTATTTCCAAGAGAATTAATAATCTTAATTGGCAAGACGCAAGGTTATGAAATTTTCTGATCGTATAGATCGTCTACCTCCATTTCTTTTCGCTGAGTTACGTCGCAAAATCAGCAAAATGAGAGTTTCAGGTATAGATGTTATTTCTTTAGGTGCTGGCGACCCTGATCAGCCTACTCCTCGTCAAGTGATATCTAGCGCTTGTGATGCTATTCAGCAACCAATAAATCATCAATATCCCGAAAATATTGGTAAATTTGAATTTCGTGAGGCAGTTGCGGAATTTATGAAATATCGATTTAACGTTGAACTGAATTCAGAAAAAGAGATTTATCCTGTCCTAGGGGGGAAAGAGGCAATCCATCATTTGGCAATATTATTTTTAATGGAGGGAGACATATGTTTATCACCTAGTCCAGGATATCCTCCATACAGGTCTGCACCAATTTTAGCAGGTTCAAAGGTATATCCATTACCCTTGGAAGAAAAAAACAATTTTCTTCCAGATTTTTTAGAAATACCAAGTGATGTGCTAAATAATGCAAATTTGTTGTATTTGAATTATCCAAATAATCCTACTGGTGCTATAGCTACGGAAGAGTTTTTTCTGTCTGTAATTCAATTCGCAAAAAATAATAATATTGCAGTAGTACATGACAACTCATATTCAGAAATTTCATTTGACGGATATAAACCTATTAGTTTTTTGCAGACAAAAGGTGCAATGGACGTCGGGGTAGAAGTGTTTTCTCTTTCAAAAGGGTGGAATATGACTGGATGGAGGGTTGGTTGGATGGCAGGTAACCCAGAAATAATTGAAAGATATGCTCACTTAAAACCTAATATAGATTCAGGAATATTCGGGGCTATTCAGTCTGGTGCAATTTCAGCTTTAAATGAAGCAAGAGATTTTCCAAAACATATGTCAGAAATCTATCAAAAGCGAAGAGATTTAATGATTAAAACACTTACAAATCTTGGCATATCAGTTAAACCTCAATTAGCTACTCCATTTATATGGGCAAAAACACCAAAAGGATATAGTTCTATGGAGTTTGCTAATTTAATACTTGAAAAAGCCGCTGTAGTAGTTTCTCCTGGAAATTCTTTTGGGAAACATGGAGAAGGTTATTTTCGAATTGCTTTAATGGCTGATGATAAACTAATCGTGGAGGCAGCTCTTAGAATAGAAGATGCTCTTAAAGTAAATTCTATTATTACTATTTGAATTATTAGTATTTTATTTTTTATAATTTATTTTTTATAATTTTTATTATTATTAATAACAACAACCATAAAAGGGTTATATTTGATTTATAAATAACCTATTTTTCTAATAGAGTGATTATTTAGACACCTTATTAGTAGTTTTAATAATATCGATACATTTTATAATAAATTATTCATATATAACCTAAATTAATTTGTACATTGTTTCCTTTTAACATTACATGATAATTATCATATCCAAATCCATTTAATATTTTATAAATAACTTGAATATGAATTCTGATAATTTAATGATTAATGCAACAGAAGCAATTAGAAAAGATATCATATATGGAGAATATAAATTAGGAGAGCCTCTTTCTGAGATAAAGATTTGTAAAAAATATCATTTGAGTAAAACTCCTGTAAGGGAAGCTTTAGCTATTTTACAAAATGAAGGACTTGTAAATAGAATTGCAAGGAGAGGTTCTTTCGTGTTTGATATTACTGTTAGTGAAATAAAACAAATTGCAGAATCCAGATACTTGCTAGAGAATTATGCTATTCAAAATTCAATGATAGCTAGCCCACAAATACTAGTAAATAAGTTAACAGAAATTTATGAAAATATGGTAAAAGCTGCTCATTTAAATGATCACGTAGCATTTCTAGATTTAGATACAGAATTCCATAAATCTTTTTTTATATCTTGTAACAATGATTATTTAGTTAACTTTTACAATGTTTTATCTAACAAAAGCCAAGCACTAAAATATTTTGTTGTAAAAAATGCAATTGAAGGGGGGGGAGGGTTAATTTCACATAAATCTATTTTAGATGATGTGAAAAATAATAATATAGATGCTCTTTCTGAAAATTTAAAACAACACTTAACAGAATGGATAAATAAATATATTTTGAATACAAAATTAAATTCTAGTTATTGAAGTTAAGATGACCCGTAGAGGGTGACTAGTTAAGGTATAATAACAGAATACATTATTATGACTCAACAATATTTACTTAACTTATTTAATTTTTAATATATCCACACTTTCAAGTAAATACTCCTTAATAAAAGGAACTGATAATGGAACAACGTCTTGATTATGCCACGGTGTCCCCAGAAGGTCGAAAGGCACTATTTACCTTAAAATCATTTGTCGATGATCTTGGTATAGAACCAAAATTAAAAGCATTAGTTGAAATTCGTGTATCTCAGATAAATGGGTGTGGTTTCTGTGTAGATAGACACTCGATGGAAGCACGAGCTGTGGGAGAATCACAACAGCGGTTAGATAGTTTAGTAGTGTGGGATAAGTCTCCCTTTTTCAGTGATCTTGAACGGGCCGCCCTTGAATGGGCAGAATCTGTAACGTTATGTTCTGAAACCGGGGTGCCTGACGAAGTTTACAAGAAGGTTCGTAAATTCTTTTCCGAAAATAAACTAGTAGGCCTAACCTACCTTATAATTAATATGAACGGTTTAAACAGAATTGCTGTGAGTTTTCGCATGACGGCTTCTACCAGAACGGAGTGAAATATTTGGTCAGTACTACTGTATCATCATATTTGATTAATGAATTTTGATACAAGTTGAACAATCTGCATAACATGAAGATACAAATACGAAATGCTTCCAACCTCCTGGGGCTAATTTTTTCTGGTTTTAATCCATAACAGCACCTTCGTGGCAGTGGGTGGTGGTTCAGGAACCATCCTCACCTCAACGGATGGAACCTCTTGGACTTCTGGGACAACAGTTAGGTTATATGATATCACCTACGTAAACAATGCTTTCGTGGTGGTTGGTAGTGCAGGAGAAATCGTCACCTCATCTGATGGAATCTCATGGACTTATAGGACTTCTGACACTTCAAAACGCCTCAATGGAGTGACATACTTTGAATAGAATAATCTCCAAAAAACCAACCCCTATCATCTCCTCTGTGAGTAACCCCCACTTGGACAAAGAAGTGAAGAAAGAAAGCCGGCAGGGGCGTTAAGGCCAAAACTTAGAGATCAGAAGTCACATTATCTTTATCCTCTGATATTTAGGCTAAAGATACACTCCATCAAAATACTTGACAACTGTTATAATTCATTGTAGTCTCTGTGATGCCAATGGAATATTGTTGATACTTCAACGAAATTAACAATCATTTTCGAAAGTGTTATATCTTATTGATAAAAGTAACACAAATAAAAGAAAGGGATAAAATGCAAAAAATAAATCGAGGTGAAGTAACTAAATATGCTTTTGATTGGAGAGATAAAGCAGTCCTTAAAGTTAAACAAAATGAGGTTTTCGAATTAGAAACTGATGATGCTTTAAGTGGATTAATAGAAGACGATAGTGA
>Ga0115000_10002706_pt1 | contig 15096 bp, 11 predicted proteins | sample ArcticOcean_MG_C_6_FD_89690 | JGI IMG/M metagenome (GOLD analysis project Ga0115000, IMG submission 89690) | Marine microbial communities from western Arctic Ocean - ArcticOcean_MG_CB8_128 | ecosystem: Environmental > Aquatic > Marine > Oceanic | place: Arctic Ocean: Canada Basin | collected...
CGGCTTGGTTGGCTCGATTCAACACCTGCACCTGCTCCCAGAGTACTTTGACCGTTTGGAAAAAGCGGGATACGAAGTAGAAATTCCAATTGGCGGGGCTCGTCTTTCGTTCCCAGGCCAAGTATTGGGTTGCAATTACTCTGGTGATGATGATTCCATTGGGCACTATCTCTTCCTTGGCTCTGGTGATTTCCACCCGATCGGCTTAGTACTCCATACTGGAAAGCCACTGGCCATTCTCGACCCTTATTCGGGTGAGGCGAGGGAAATGTCCTTGAAGCATATTGAACGTATTCTACGACAGCGCTTCGGCTTGATTATGGCATGTGGTGACGCTCAAAGTTTTGGTATACTCATCGGTGAGAAGCCAGGCCAGATGCGTCGCAGTCTCGCCCTTCGAATGAAAAGAATCCTCGAAAAGCACGGTAAGAAAGGCTACTTGTTGGCTTTGGAACACGTCGGACCTGAATTGATTGATTTCTATCCAGTTGACGCGTTTGTCAATACTGCATGCCCACGTATTGCAATTGATGATGCAGTGCGTTATCAAAAGCCACTTATCACCCCTTATGAGCTTGAAGTTTCCCTCGGTGAAAAGAAATGGGAAACGGGCTATCAATTTGATGAAATACCCTGAGTTCGACTCACTTTCCTTGCAATTGGTGTTCTTTTCACCTTGAAGAAACCGTATGTTCAATAACGGTTGGCGTAAGCCTTCCGATGTTATGAGTAGTTATCTCGACCGGATTGGCGCTGGCTGGGTTCTGGCAAAGCCTGAAGTGTTTAATTTCGATTACATTCCAAACGAACTTGTTGGACGTGAGGAAACACAAAATGAATTAGCAGCAAAGTTCACGACACTTCACACTCCAGAAGGTTCAGGAAGAGTTGTCATCACTGGACCTGTAGGGAGTGGAAAAACCGTACTTGCACGCACCTTCTGCCGTGACATCCAACGCCATTTGGCGAACAAGCGAAACATTCGTTCTGTCCATGTGAATTGCCGAAATGCCTCAACCAGTATGCGGGTTGTTCAACGAATACTGCATGAATTAGCACCGGGGCATCCAGACCGTGGTCTTTCGATGGGTGAATTGTTGATGAGTCTTCGACGTATTCTCCGAACGGAGACTTCACATCTCATCATCGTTCTTGATGAAGTTGATCATATGCTTCGCCGTTCAGGCGATGACTTACTCTATCAATTATTGCGAATCGATGAAGACCAAAGCGGTCGAGGTACACTCTCTCTCATCCTCATCAGTCAAGAACAGGTTCTTGATGTTCTGGAAACCGCAGTCATTTCCCGAATGGGCAACACCAATCATCTTCGAATTCAACCTTACAATGTTGAAGGGCTTGAGGCTATTGCTACCCAACGGGCGGTCGATGGCTTAGTCCCTGGAACATGGACACCAGAAATCATCCGACTCCTTGCGGAAAAAGCAGCTCCTACTGGAGATGCGAGAAGGGTGATTGAATTACTCAATGCGGCGGTCGAACGATGTGAATTTCGGCAGGATGACCACAGTGAACGCCGACTCACGGTGGAAGATATTCACCGTCCGCTGGAAAACTCCCCGACTTCACTGGGAGGTAATCTTGAACACATCGATGACCTCAGTCCAAACGCCATGTTGGTGTTGCTCTCTTTGTGCAGACGACTCACAAAAGAAGAGTCGATGACAACAGGAGATGTTGAGCAACTTTATGCTGTTGTATGTGAAGAGTATGAACAGAAAATGAAGAGCCATACCACGGTTTGGAAATATCTCAAGGAATTTGAACATCGCCAAATTGTCACCTCACGCGTAGCAACAATCACCGATGGAAGAGGACGTACAACGCATCTCAGCATGCCCCATTATCTTCCAAAAGACTTGGCAATTCGTCTTGAAATGTTACTAAAAAAGAAGTTTCGCTGATTGATTTACCTTCCGTAAACAAACGGTGGGGCTAAATAGACGACGATGGTCGGAAGGTCGTTCTAGACGTGATATTATGGCTGTTGGACTACAAGGAGAATTTGTCGCTGTAGTGAATGATACCGATCCAAAAAACGGCGGTAAATCATATTCACTCAAAATTAGTGGAAACAATCATGCTCAATTGTTGGGCAAGAAAATCGGCGATACCGTCGACGGAATCTTTGTCGGAGAGGGTGAACAAACTCTTTCTGGATTCAAACTCCAAATCACCGGTGGTTCAGACAAAACAGGAACTCCTCTTCGTCGAGACCTTGAAGGCGGTCGCCGTCAAGCTATTCTTGTCACACGTTCAACTGGATTCAAAGGACACAACCTTGTGTTCAAGAACAAGGGCGGAGAAAAGAAGCGTTTCCGTTACAAGCCAGATGGTCTACGAATGCGCCGTTACTTCCGTGGTAACACCATTAGCCAAGACACACGTCAAATCAACCTCAAAGTCATCGAGACTGGAAAGAAGTCTCTTGGCGACCTCCTCGCAGCAGGAAGCGAGGAAGCGTCGGAGTGAATCCCGAGAGGGCTTTCGTAGAAAAAGGGAGTGAGGAAGCATGGCACGAAAGCTTCCAGCACAACCTGAAATCAATATCGGATTAGTCGGCCACGTCGACCACGGTAAGACAACTTTAACACAAGCTCTTTCTGGAGTTTGGACTGACACGCATTCAGAAGAAAGAAAGCGTGGTATCTCTATCAAACTTGGATACGCAGATACTGCGTTTTACAAAACAAAGGAAGGCCAATACTACGCTACTGGGCGTCATCCAGATGGTAAAGAGGATGAACCAAAGGAATTGGAGAGAGTCATTTCCTTTGTTGATGCACCTGGTCACGAGACACTCATGGCCATCATGATCACTGGGGCATCCATTATGGATGGAGCCATGCTTATGGTTGCTGCTAATGAGACCTGCCCACAACCACAAACTCGAGAACACCTCATGGCATTGGAAATCGCTGGTATTAAGAATATCGTGATCGTTCAAAACAAAATCGATCTCGTCAGCAAAGAGCGTGCTCTTGAATCCCATGCTGAAATCAAAGCATTCCTCGAAGGAACCATTGCCGAAAAAGCCCCTGTAATCCCGGTTTCAGCCCATCATGACGTCAATTTGGATATTCTCATCGATGCAATAGAAAAGACCATTCCAACTCCGGACCGCTCAAAGGATAAGCGTTCAATCATGCATGTTGCTCGCTCATTTGATATCAATCGCCCAGGGACGAGACCGGCAAAGTTGCTTGGTGGCGTGATTGGTGGAAGTATAATCGAAGGAAACTTCGACATTGGTGATGAGATCATCATCGGCCCGGGAAGAAAAATTGAAAACGGTTCAAAGGTATCATGGGAACCCATTGAAGCGACGGTAAGCAGCATGCAAGGAGGCGGCTTAAACCTCGAAACAATGCATTCAGGTGGATTGTGCGGTATGGCTACACTGCTTGACCCTTCGATCACTACTGCAGATAACCTCTCAGGCCAAGTGGTTGCTCGAAAAGGAGATTTACCGGAAGTCCGACATATGGTATCTGTTGATGTAAAATTGATGGAGACAATGGTCGCTGGAGAAGGTGAGGCTCCCGAAAAGATTTATCCATTGCGAAACAATGAGATGTTGATGATCAATGTGGCCACAGCGACTTCAGTCGGTGTTACAAAGAATTCAGAAAAAGGTAAGGCTACCCTTGAGTTGCGACTCCCGATCTGTGCTGATACTGGGCAACGTGTCTCCCTTTCTCGCCGAGTAGGCTCCCGATGGCGCCTGATTGGCTACGGAACAATTCTGTGAACATCAAGCCACTGAAGGTGATGAAGTGCAACAGATACTGATTGACGCCTGTGGATGGGTGGCGATTATTGATTCAGGAATGAACATCGATACTGAACTCCTCCGTGTCTTTGGACCTGCCCAGATGCTACTCCTCGACAGTGTACGTCTCGAATTAGAACTCTTGAATAATGGACGAGCAAGAAGCAAGAACCTCTTACTGGCCTTGCTTGAACAAAAGTCACAACCCATCGAAGCTCTTACGCTTGATTCCACTCATCCAGATGACCAATTGTTCGACCTTGCAGTCAAACATACAATTCCTGTACTCACCGTGGATGTTGATTTGAAACGGAGATTGTATACACAAGGTTTGCCGATTCTCGAAGTTACCAAAAACCAACGTCTCCAATTGGTCGAGGCTCTATAGAAATTGATGCTGGGTTTTAATTCACGGGAGAGTGAAGAGCACATCATCGCCATGTCCATCGAGAAGACCAATTTTAACACCAGCATCAATCCAAGCATGCGCGTAATTAATCGCACCAAATGCCCGCACATGATCTCCAATCGAGAGGAAATGGGCGGCATCAGAAGCATAATCATCAGCCATTCGCATCATGGTGGCTAAATGTCCAGCCTGTTCACTTCCTTCTTGGCATAATGATGTTGCTTTTTCACGAGCCCGACGAGTTATGTCAAGGTATTTCTCGACTCGGTCACGGGTGACGAGTTCTAATTCCTCGCTCATTCGCCACCCTCCTTTTGACGCTTCAAGAGTCGACGGACATCCTCAGAGCGACCAAGCGCTCCATAGAGTTCAACTGCCCGAGAAAGGCGTCCTTCGTCTTCTGCTGTTTGTGCTCGAACGAATAAGGACTTGCGCTCGTCCCAATTTTTTGCTAAAGCAGCCTGTGCAGCCGCTTGATAGCGCCCTTGACGTTCGGCTTGAGCCAAGTGGGGCGCTGACCAACGTCGTACTAATCCTTCACGGGTAGCGGTCACCATGGTGTCGGGCGTCAAACCAATCAGCAAGTCGCCAAGATTCATAGATTCGCCTAAAAGAGCCGCTGATTCATTTTCAGCATGAGCTGAAAGATGATGCAGGTGCCCTTCGATACCTAACACCCACCAGCCATCTGCGCTTCGAACGCCTTCCATTGGCTCTAATGATTCATATTCAATTCTCTCTAACGAATCCCATCCGAATGGATGCGGAACGCCTTCCCAAATACCTCCATCGTTGGACTGCATGAGTATTCGACCGTTCATCAATGGAGTCACCCAACTCCAGACTCGGTCTTCTAGGATTCGCTTTTGATCGCTTTGAGCAAGACGGGCGCACCAAAGCTTGCCCTCAGAGTCTTGCCACATCAAGTGTTCTCGGTCAAGCCAACCAAGCAAACGGCGTACTTTACCACTGTCGAGGCGACGAAGGCCTGTTCCTTCGTGTGTAAACAAGTGGAGGTGCCCTTCACGCCCAGAAAGTATCCAACCGCCTCCTGGACGTGCTAGAATCTCCGTAAAGCCACCCGATGTTGAACGGCCTTCATGCAACATTGAACCATCGGAAGTCGAAAGAACATAGAACCCATGAGCAGCAAGAATGCCTAAAATACCATTATTGGCTTGTGCACAATGTGCTTTGAAAGGTAATTCTACTTTCCAACGAACGGTTCCATCCGCTTCAATCATGAATAAATCCAAACCGCTACTGACAACCATACCGCCTTCGACTGGTGCAAGAGCGGCAATGCGCTGTGGGGCTTGCCAAGACCAGGTAATCGTCCACGACATCAGTTCTCACCTCCTATCACGTTCCAAGCAATCAGTTGGGCTCGAGCGGCTTGTGTAAGTTCATAGTAGCGATTACGGCCGAGTGTACGAACGCTCAAAATTCCTGCTTTCAACAATCGGTTACTGATTTGGGAAAGACGAGCTCGTTTGATTTCCAATTGTCCGAGCAGTTCCTCGTCTGAAGGTGAATATCGGCGATAATGTGCAATGGAAATTACGGCGATTTCATGGCCTGTCAATGCCGAAAGAACGGTTGCATTCAGTGGATAATCTTGCTTTGTGCCACTGGGCTTTCGTTGCAAGGCTTCAAGCGCTTCAATCAGTTTTCTTCTCTGGATTGCACTTCCAGTCTCATCGGGTGCCATTATTGCAAGTTGCAACGCCCTCATCACAGGAACCATTCCCGCCAGTTCACTCAACAATCCGTTTGGAACGGGTGCAGCACCTAACTCGAGTTCGATTCCTGACAGTTCAGGTTCAAAAAGAGGGGCGCTAGCCTCTTGTTCGAGTTCGTCCTCCAACTCCATGAACCCAACTTCATTATGGAGCATGAAAGCAGAGTCTTCTTCACTTATTTCTTCCTCTTCAGCATCGGATTGCTGGAAAGAAGGGTCCTCCCAGAGTTCAACTCCGCCGTCCGCCTCAATCAATTGGCCCTGAGGGGGTTCTTCGTGCTCCATATCGAGAAAGGTTCGGCTTCGAGAGAATAACCCAGTCATGCCTTTAGGGGTAAGAGCATCGAGTGGCGGGCGTTCGAAAACCTCCGGCTTTGCATTTGCTGGAACTGCATCATAGCCTTCTTTGATATCTTCCATCGTTTCGAAAATTTTCAAATCTTCTTGGTTATCTTGGTCCTCAGTGAGTTGTTCAAGGTCGAGATCGAAAATGTTCATGTCGTCGATACTTTCCATGATTCGGGCATCTTGTTCAATCTTTAATGCCTCTGAGTCTTTTTCCAAATCCTCAGCAAGTGCTGGTTCAGGCATCGTTTCAGGTACCGCTTTAGAGAACTCTTCGGGTTCGGAAAACAGCGATTGAAAAGAGGGTTGATGGGGCGATTCAAGCAATGAAGGGTTGGGGAGAGGTTTCGAAACTGGTACAGAAGACTCGTAATGTGGTTCAACGTAGGTATATTGAGACATTTTTGCATTGTCTATGGCATCACGCATGACTCGAATCACATCGGCTGGTAAGCCTGAAGTTTGTTCCAAAAGGTGCTGAGCATCTTCCATGGCAAAGGTAAACGATTGACTGGTCGATTGTTGAATACGACGTTCGACCAAAAGTTGGATTTCCTCCAGCGTTAGGTTTGCCAAGGGCTGCATTTGATCTAACCTTTGCAGAACCGACTCGTGCAGCATGGCCTTATCTTTGGTTTCAAGCACCACGACAATGACGGCTTGAATGCGTTCAAGTGTCGGCAATGTATCCCTCAGTGCCACGTTAAGGGCAGAAACATCAACCGTTGAAGCATCAATGACAATCAATGGGAGAGCTTTTGCATAATTCTGAGATGCTTCAAGAATTTTCTTTGTTAACTCATTACGACTTTCAGGTATATTTGTATTGACAAAGCGTGAATATATATCTTTCAGTAAGTGAAGCCCCGCATCCGACCGAGAGATATGGTCGATATGTACCGATAATGGAGATATTTTCGAGGCACAGCGAAGCAGCGAAGTCCTCCCCGAGCCATGCTCGCCAACCAGTAAAATACGCCGGGGAGAACGGAACTGGATATACTGGGATAGCACAGAAAGCATGTGCTGGCGCCCTACTAAGAGGTTTGAATCAGTCGATTCCAGAGGTAAAGTAGAGAAGGGATTGGCATCAAGCGGGGGTAAGTCCATTTCTTTCCCAATGATTCGCATGAGTTGAGCAATCGCCTTTGGGTATTTCATGTTTCACTACAATCAGGGCATGGAGAGATACGTTAGGACGTGTTAATCTCAAAGCCGCAGTTGGTTTAATTCATCAATTAACAGAACAATAACGCATTCTTAACGCGTTAGCGGAGGCGTTAAAAGCGTTAGCGGGCATTGAATACCTCACCCATTCGGGAAAATGAGTCTGAACGGCTTCTTCCTTGTAATGCCGATTGCTTGATGGGGTACAGGCGTGTGGCACAACTGGACGTGGACTCATGCCAGTGGAAAACAGTCGTTTGAGTGGTTTTTTCCGTCATACTGTGGCGGAACGGCGTCAAATCGTTGCTGGCATGGCCGACCTGAATGAGCAGCAAACCGCTGCACTCGAAGCCTGTGGAGCCTTAAGTGAAGAGGCCGCAGATCGAATGATTGAGAACGTCATCGGAACGATGTCACTCCCTGTGGGTGTGGCGACGAATTTTGTGATCGATGGTAAGCACTACCTCATTCCTTTCTGTCTCGAAGAGTCAAGCGTCGTTGCTGCGGCATCAAATATGGCGAAGCGTTGCCTGAAGAACGGTGGATTTCATACCAATTCGGATGATCCGATGATGATTGGTCAGCTGCAAATATTGGAATGCAATGATTGGAAGAAGGCAGAGCAGGACGTTCTTTCCAATGCTGAGGAATTGATTCAGTTGTGCAATAGCCTACCTTCGACCATGGTTCGTCTCGGAGGCGGGTGCAAGAGGATTGAAACCCGTTTGCTTGATTCCATCAATGGTCCGATGCTTATCGCCCACATCGTGGTTGATTGCCGTGATGCAATGGGTGCAAATGCCGTGAACACTATGGCGGAATTGATTGCACCTCGTATCGAGGAAATTACCGGTGGTAGAGTACATTTACGCATCCTCTCTAACCTCGCAGCACATCGTTTGGCACGAGTTAGTGCCGTATTCACTCCAGAAGAAATATCGGAAGATGGAACCACTGATAATGGTGTGATTGTCATTGAAGGGATACTCGAAGCCCAACATTTTGCTCAGGCCGACCCGTTCCGTGCCGCCACCCACAACAAAGGAGTGATGAACGCCATCAGCAGCGTCGCTGTTGCTTGTGGACAAGATTGGAGGGCAATTGAAGCCGGCTGCCATGCTTGGGCCGCTTACAGCAACGGCACCTATGGTTCCATGACTACATGGGAGAAAGACGCTCAAGGTAACCTCCTGGGGTCGATTGAGACACCTATGGCGGTTGGTATCGTCGGAGGTGCTTCGAAGGTCCATCCTGTTGCTCAAGCCAACCTTGCTATACTTGGCGTTGAATCAGCCCAGGAATTAGCTGGTATCATCGCTGCAGCGGGACTTTCACAAAACCTCGGTGCACTTCGGGCTCTTTCGACAAAAGGAATTCAGGCAGGTCACATGAAGTTACATGCTCGTAACATGGCGGTTTCAGCCGGTGCGGAAGGTAAGGAGATTGAAATTGTGGCTGCCCGTTTACAACAAGCAGCAGGGCCTAAAACCCAAACCTTAGTCGGTGAATTACTTCAACAACTACGGGACCAGTGAACGCTCACTCTTCTTCACCGATTGGTAAAGTTGATTGGATCAAACCATCGATTTCAGTTTCTTCTTTGAGTACGGCTGCATCTTCCATGCCATCGAACAGTCCAGTGGTCTTGACCTGTTCACGGAACCATTGCTTGACCTTCTTGCGGTCTGTATAAGGGCAGCCAAATATCTCTGAAAACCTGCGAGTAGTCGAAAGCCGGCGGGTATTACCGTCCTTGCGACGGTCAACCATACCCAATTGAGCCAGTTCCCGAACGTAATCGTAGGCTTTCTGCCCTAAGAGTTCAACCAATCGTGATTGAGGCATTGGTTGATGGTAAGCGATGAGAGCTGCTGCTTTGAGTAACTTTTGTGGAATTTCGGTTTTGGTTCCTTTTGGTAAATAACTGGCGACATCAGGCTTGACTTCTATCGCCCACCGAGTTCCGACTTCAGCAACCTGTAAAGCGCCACCTCGGCGGCGTTTGAGGGTTGAGCGAAGTGAATACAAAGAATCCAACATCTCGTCTTCATCATAACCTAAGGCAGTTGAGAGTTCTGTGACACTCATTGAACGTCCAGCGCCAAATAAGGTCGCCTCTAAGAGGGTATCAACGGGTACTTCTGTCATTTTTCTCCCTCTCATTCAACCAACCATTCATGGTTGTCATACGACTGTTCTTCAATGTCTTTCGATTCTGGTACTTCAATAACGGCTTGTTCCTTTTCCTGCTTTGCAAGAGCACGTTCTTGTTTACGTACCGAATCTTCTTCAGCGATACGGGCCTTTTCGGCTCGAAGTTTTGCATGCCGGACTGAGCCTGAATCCTGTTCTTGGATTCGTTCATTTTCGGCGGTGTGTTGATTTTCAATCAACTGTTTTATTTCTTCAAAAGTTTCGATTTGTGGCCAGGAGTCTTCAAGGAAAATCTCGCCATCTGGAACGCTGTCCTGCGTAATAGAACCAAATCCACGGTGGGTAAGGAAAAGACCTGCGATGAAAGAAGCGACCTTCGCTTCATCATCATAACCGCCGGGGACCGAACCAAAGGCTTGCTCAAGAATCGGTTTGAGTTCATTCATCACTTCGAGAACAGGAACTTTGGTTTGACCAGCAACCAAACAGGTTGTGCGAAGAGCTTGCCAACAACGTTTAATGTCGCCTTCGAGGTCTTCATTGTGCATTCGTCCATCGACATCAGCGAGGTATTCTTTCAGTTCCTCTTCGTGAGCCAGTCTGTTTTCTTCTCGAAGACGAAGCGTTTCAGCATCATCAGAAGCGTCTTTGAAGGCCGAGAGTAATTCAACTAAGGTCACAGGACGGCCTTCGTCTCGCCGCACACGGTTTTCTAAGAGCTCGGGCAGAATTTCATCAGCACTGCCTTCAAGAATGGAGTTGGTGAAGAAAAAGTCTTCATCATTATAATCAGCCTCCCAACCAAATCCAAGGCCATCATCCCAATCATCTTCTTCTTCAGAGTATTGAACACGCTCAAACAAATCCTCTGCTTGCTGGTGTAAAACCTCCCATGAGAGTCGTATAAGGCGGCCACATGCTGGTAAGTCAAGCGAACCTGCTTCGGACTTTACTCTGGCGGTGAACACTTTGAGGAAACTTGAGAGATCGATGTTCCACGCATCGAGACCTTCTTCTCGCACCAAGGAGAGAACAAGCGCTACAGAACGGTCAAAAGGATCGATAAGGGTCTGATGTTCTGCCTCTTCAGTTTCAGCAATCGCCATGATTTTATCACCGAATAAGGCCGCTTCTTGTGAATCTTCACCGGATGCTAACAATTGGTCTATGACGTCCTGGCGTAGGAACCATTTGTCCAAACCTGACTGTTGCTCCACCATAGTCTCACCTCAAACTGTATCTTCCTCAACATCAGCGGTCTCTTCAGCCACTTGTTCTTGTTCTTGAGCTTCAACCGCTTGAATCGCTTGAGCAACTTCTGCATATTCTTCGATGTCTTCAGTCATGTCAGCCGTTCGCTCCGAAAGTGCAGCCAGTCCAAGATTTGGCTCGGCCTCTTCTTGAACGGTTTCTTCGGAGGCGGGCATGTGATTGAGCAATCCACCAAGGCTGCTGGGTGTATCCAATGGTTCAGGAACTTCAGGCATTTCATGGGTGGCTGCCGATGCTTCTTCAATCCGTGAACGGTTCTTTTGTTCAGCCTTTTCAGCCTCTTCCATGGCTTGTTCGCCAAGAGCGATGGCTTGATCTCGGTCAAAGTCAACAATACGTCGACTGCAACCGTCACCACCGTGCGTGACGCCAATGTGATGGTCGGCAAGTCGCAGTGATACTTTACGCAAGGTGACCATGATGAACTGAGCACGCTTACTGCGTTCACGGCACATCAAAGCAATTCGTTCTGCATTGTATCCATCGAGGTTTTGGTCGACTTCGTCAAAGTAATAGAATGGACTTGGGTCGTAATCTTGGATAGCAAAGATGAGTGCTAGAGCAGCCATTGACTGTTCACCACCTGATAATTGATGTCGTGTGACCTTGGCTGATTTACCACGTGGTTGAGCCCACAATTCTAATCCGCCTTTGAACGGTTCATCCTTGTTTTCAAGGAATAATTCGCCGCGTCCACCATCACTGAGAGATTTGTAAGCGACTTTGAAGTTCTCATTGACCTTCTCCAGAACCTTTAGCAAACGCTCTTTGCGTTGACTTTCGAGTTTTTCGGTAACATCGATAAGGTGCTTACGGCGATCTTGAAGAGTCTTGAAATCATCCTTCATCTCCGCAAGGCGAGCCTCGCATGCATCGAATTGTTCGATGGCAAGCATGTTGACTGGGCCGTGAGAATCAAGTTTCCGTTGAAGGATACGTTCATTGCGTTCTGCATCCCCAACGCTCGGTAAAGATGCATCTTCATCAGCAAATTCGATGTTGTTTTCGACCATTTCTTGCATTGTTTCACGTATTGATTCATCCTTCAAAGCGAGAGAACGGCCCATTTCTTCAACCATCACTCGACGAGAACGAGCATCTGTGGCTTTTTGTTGGAGGTTCAGTTGTAAACTTGTTCGCTCTTCGATGAGTTCCAATCGTTCTTCTTCGAGGCCTTGGTTCTCTTCAAGGAATTGGAAACGCTCATCTTCTTTTGCTTTTAGCTCTATAGAGTCGGTGGCAACGCCTGCTTGGAGTGTATCAATACGCTCGCTTCGTGTAATCGCACTTTCATTCAGCAACGTTATCCGTTGGCTGATTTCATCGACTCGACTGGTCAAAAGAGCCTGGTGACTCGAATCTCCGTTCAAAGAAATTTCTGCTTGAACCTTGAGACTTTCTGCTTCTACACGCTTGACTTCTGCGGCATGTAAGCGGTCTTTGAGATGCTCAGGGCTTGCGTCTTCTAATGCAGTCTGGGCTTCTGAACGTTGTTCATTTGCCCCAGTGAGGAGAAGTTGGGCTTGGTCGAGTGCACGGATTTTGTTTGAACCTTCTAATTTGAGTTCAACCAGACGCTTCTCATGTTTGGCAACTTCGCCAAGGGCATTGTTATGGTTTGTTTGAGCTTGCTTATGTTCTGCTCGCCATTCTTGGAATCGGACAGCGTGGTCGCCGTCGGAAAGAGCGTTGATTTTAGTACGGGTTTCAGATTGAAGACGGCGGGCGTCAGCCAATGCTCCGTTAACAGTATCAGCCATCAAACGGAATCGGTCTACATCAGAGGAGAGTGCCTCAACTTCACTGGCACCCTGTATGTTGCCTCCAAATGAAACGGTCGACTTTCGCTTTGAACCGCCAACCATAGCACCTCCTGCTTCGGTAACATCGCCTCGGAGCGTAACTAAGCGTACACCGCCCATATTCATTCGAGCAGTGGACATGTTGTCAACGACAAGAGTGTTTCGTAAAACAAATCGAATCGCTATATCAATTCGCGGGTCGAAGTCTAATAATTCATTGGCAAAACCAATGACACCTGATTTTTTAGAAACCATCAATGCCTTACCAGCCGCACGGGATTGTGTGAGTTTATTCAACGGTAGGAAGGTTGCTCGGCCTGCTTTATTCTGGGCTAACCATTGAATGGCTTTGGCAGCAACCTCGTCGTTATCGACAACAACAGAAGTCATTCCGCCACCGACAGCGGTAGCAAGTGCATCGGTATGGGCAGGGTCTCTTGGCTGACATAATTCTGCAACTGTTCCAATAATCCCTGACAATTCACCACGGTCTCGAGCAGCGATAATAGCAGCAGCACCGCCAGCCATACCTTTCGATCCACTCTTATTTTCGAGTTCGTTTTTCGCCGTGTTGAGTTTCCGTTCGGTTTCACGCAATCGGATTTCAATGGCTTGGGATTCTTCAAGGAGTTTTGCTTCTGAACGTTGGTTTGTGAGTAATTGCTCTCCAAGTTTCTTACGGTCTTGGTCAGGAGCATCTGCGCCAAGTTGTTCACCTTCTAACTGGGATTCGCCCAGTGCAAGACGAGCACTTTCAGCGGATTCTTGAGCAGTGCTCAGTTGTTCACTCAACATTTCCGCTTGCGTAGCAACCCGATTGACTTCATTCTGTGCCAACCCTAAACTCACTGTCGCTTCTTCCGTCACCGTGATGGCTTTTGAAAGATTACGCGAGAGTTCTGCATTTGCGGTTCCAGAAGATTCGAGGAGTTTTCGGACTTCAACCTCTTCTTTCTTAGCTTCAATCAAAGCCAACTCTGCACCTTTTAAGTCCGAACTGGCATTGACGAGTTCCTGCTTAAAGTCATCGAGTGCAGTTTGTGCTTGTTGTAATGATTCTGCAAGTTCAACCAATTCCTCTTTGTCCTCGATATCTTTGTCTTCAGCCTCGCTTATCCGGTCTTCACTGGTTGCAATTCGAATTTGAAGTTGGCTAATCGCACCGAGTAATCCATTTGAATCCCCGCCCATCAAATCTTCAATTTGTTTCTGTAATACTCCGATTTTATCTTCAAGAACCAAGAATTCTTTGGCACCTTCTTTGACAATCAGCTCCAATTGGGTTGCTTCGCCCTCCATTCTCACACGTTCATCGACCATGTATTTCCGTTCGGAGTTCTGGCTTGCTAATTTTGATTGAGCCGAAATGATTCGAGCCAATTTGAGGTCAGCGACCAAATCTTGAACTTTGAGTGCGAGGTTCTTCTCTTTGGTCAAATCCTTGAGGCGAGCTTTCTGTTCATCTTCAAGCAGACCAATGCGTTCGATGTACCCTTCAACCATCTCTTTTTGACGGTCTGCCTTCCGAATCTCATCATCGTAAGAAGTGACGCCAGCAACACCATCAAGCACTTTACGGCGCTCTTTGGCAGTCATTTTCGCCAACTTGGTAACATCACCTTGTAGAACGATATTGTAGCCATCTGGACGAGCGTTGGCTGCACCAAGGAGGCGGTGGAAGGTCTTTTGGCTACTCTCCTCACCATCGAGAAGGTATGTCGTGATTGTGTTATTGGATTTGGACAATCGAACGGAACGAGTCATTCGTACTTTCTCTTGGTCCAAAGGAAGACGGCGACGCCCACTTGAAAGCAAAGGGTTCGCAAAAACCAGTGTTACTTCACAAGAGCGAGCGGGTTTGGAGTTCTTACCGCCGTTGAAGATCAAGTCCTTCGCATTTTGGGCGCGAATCACTTTGTTACTGCGAGGGCCGAGAACAAATTGAATGGCGTCACCACAATTTGATTTCCCTGAACCATTCGGTCCAGTAATCGCAGTGAATCCTCGATTAAGTGGAATGGTAATTTCGCCCTTGAACGATTTAAAGTTTGAAATTTCTAATGCTTGAAGATACATCCCTATCCCTCAAATCGAAGTACTTTTCCTCGACCTTAACTGCAACACCCATCTCCCACAGGACTTAAACAATGCGAGTGATAGAAGGGCAGTGCCTTGGTTTTGACAGGTGTTTCACGCGAGCCGAAAGGTTTCAAAAGCGCATCGAAAGAAAGAGGGCCAAAGGCTCACAGTGTACCTGATTGGCCACATTCATTACATCCAGCGCCTTTGCAATAAGGGCAAGTTGCAAGAACTTTGAGGCTTTTCGATGTATCCCGTTGCATATGGAGTTGTGAATCCTTTTTCAGAAGCTGAGAACGGGAGATTCGATGCGTGGTTCCGCTTCTTGAACCCA
>Ga0115000_10002709_pt1 | contig 15074 bp, 15 predicted proteins | sample ArcticOcean_MG_C_6_FD_89690 | JGI IMG/M metagenome (GOLD analysis project Ga0115000, IMG submission 89690) | Marine microbial communities from western Arctic Ocean - ArcticOcean_MG_CB8_128 | ecosystem: Environmental > Aquatic > Marine > Oceanic | place: Arctic Ocean: Canada Basin | collected...
GAAGAAGAAGACGACGGAGAAGACGCGAACGAGGAAGGAGGCGAAGACGAGGAAGACGAAGAAGAAACAGACATGGAATTGGCGTGGAAGCTGTTAGAAAACGCGCGTTTGATTTATCTCGAGCATTTTGAAGCGACGAAAGCGAATCCAGACCCAGAACCTTTGCGAAAAGAACGCGCGCTCGAACTCGCTTCGGTGTATGAGAACCTCGGAGATATCAATCAAGAGCAGTCTAACTTCGAGGCTGCTATTGAAGACGAAACGAAAGCTTTGCAGATTTACGAGAAAGAGTTGAGCTTAGACGATAGAAGGATTGCCGCGGTTTTGTCTAACATGTCACTCGCGTACCAGCTTTTAGATCGATTTAAAGAAGCTTTGCGAACGTGTCAACGTGGCATCGCCGTCTTGAACGCTCGCTTAAAACGTTTACAAGAAGACGATCTGGAAGACGGAGGGAAGGAGAACAAAGAACGCACGGAAGAGTTTGAGACTATTCGAGCGGTTTTGGGTGACTTCACGGAAAAAGAAATCGAACTTAAAGGCCTCGAAGACCAAGAAAAGTCTGCGAAGGATGCTATTCGAGCTGCGTTTGCATCCATCGGAGGCGTGGTGAAACCAGACCCGAACGCGGCTGATAAGAATGAAGGCATCGAAACGGACGGGTTCGACAAGCCGCAGTTAAACGAGCAAACAACTGTCGTTCAAGTGCAACAAGTTCGTAAGAAGGTCGTCCCGCAGCAGCAGCAGGAACAACAACCTGTCCAGTTGCAACCGAAACGCGTCATTCCTGTGCAGCAAGCGCCGGTCCGCGTTCAACCGAAACCGGTGGTTGCGCCAACTCCCGTCTCCGGCGGGAACGAACAACCGCAGGCTAAAAAGTTGAAGCCAACGCCTTCAAATGCCGCGAAAGAGAACGAACCAGCGCCAACCGAGGGCGAGCAGTGTAAACAACAATAAAAATAAAAATATAACATTCACCATAAAATCAAAATCACCAACCAAAATACATACTCGTATCGCGTTTTAAATACCACTGCAGAACTTCGTACGATTCGTTAGAAAAAACCCGTCCCGAATAAAAACACCTTCTTAAAAGGTCGCAGATCTGTTGAGCAACTCAGAGAATACCATTTACACATAAGTAACACTACTACTACGGCTACTAATACTACCGCTCACATGACGCGTCGTCCGTCGATGGATAATGCATTCCCAGGCGTAAAACAGGTAACTTTAGAATACATCGAGCGTTTAAAGTCCTATTTAGAAGCGAACACGCACTCTGGCGTCGCCAACAGAATACAAAAGTTCGTCTCCGCGCAACAGTTCACATCAATCTTAAACCATTGCACGGAAATAATAGAAAAAGAAAACACGTGCGTGTACTTACGACCGGAAAACCCGGAGGAAACGGTCGTCAACGTCGTTGGCGACACGCACGGACAGTTTCACGACGTTTTACAACTGTTAGAGTTGGCAGGGAAACCTTCCTCGAAGAATAACTTTGTGTTCAACGGCGACTTCGTCGATCGAGGCGCCTGGGGTTGCGAAACGCTCTTGACGTTTGTGTTAATGAAAATATGTTTCCCGCAAGACGTGATTTTAATTCGCGGGAATCACGAGAGCGAGTTCTGCACGTCGTGTTACGGTTTCGAACGCGAGTTGAAGGTGAAGTTTGGCGACGCAAACGCTCTGCACCACATTTATCCCGCATTCTTGAAATTCTGCGCGGCGTTGCCCTTAGCGTGTAAAATAGGATCATCGGCCTTAGTCTTGCACGGTGGACTCTTTCGTTCGCCGTCTCAAAAGAAATCAGAATCGAAATTGAACCCCAAGTTGGGCACTTTGAAAGAGCTGAGCGCGGCGAGTAAAGGCGGTTTCGATCCATCTGGTGTCGGACGAACGTTAGTTGCCGGTGATGTCATGTGGTCGGACCCGTCTCATTTGAACGGATTGAAACCAAACGTGCAAAGAGGTATAGGTGTCATTTTCGGGCCGGAAGAATCGAGAGCGTTTATGAAGAATGAAAATTTAAAGTTGATTATTCGTTCGCACGAAGGTCCAGACGCTCGAGAAGATAAACCGGAAATGTCCTCCATCCAATCCGGTTTCTGCATCGACCACGACTTAGGAGAAGATGGTAAACTAGTTACTATATTTTCAGCTCCAGATTACCCGCAGTTTCGAGATTTCGGTGACACTAGACACAACAACGAAGGCGCGTTCATTCGTTTGAAAGGCGAAACGAATTTTTGTAGCGTAGAAGACGTGTGTACATTTTCAGCCACGCCTAGGCCTCCGGCGGAATGCTATTACGATTTAGATATTGGAGGCAGCGACGTGGAAGGACCGTCGGACGGTTCGGGGGGTGGTTTATCTAGCGCTGGCGAAGAAGAGTCGTCGGGCGACGGCGCGCAAACAGGAAAACTCTAACTTGTAAAAAAAACACTGCAGCGTGTTTTCGTCACTTCAAAATCACCTCTCTTTCTCTTTATTCTCTCTCTCTCTCTCTCTCTCTCTCCGCCCTTTCCCTATACGCATCAATCATCAAATCAAATGTCAGACAACAAAGCAACTCCTCCAAAAATCGTCGACCGAGAGGCGCTTTCGAGACTGTTAAAAATCTCCGACGAGGACGTCTCCGCGCGAGCAAGTCTGAGTTTGGCGAAACAGAGAGAACGCATTTTAAACGAACAAGTGAGAGAGAAGAACGAATCTCGAAAACTCTTCTCGGAATACGACGGGACGAACGACGTGTATTTTGCCACCGAGGATCCGCTGAAAACGATGGCGTTTAGAGGTTCAGATAACGCAAAGTAAGATTGATTAAGAATAAGAGAGAAAGCCTTGGAAAACGAATCAAACGGAGTAAAACAACAAAAACGATGATTTCTTCTCAATATCACTCCAATAAACACCGACCCGGGAGTGTTTCAAACACGACGAGAAGAAGACGCTCAAAGCTATTGACTCGACTCGTATTGCTTGGCGTATTGTTTGGCATATCATCGAGTGCGATGAAACGACGCGCTTTAAACGGAGTTGATAATACTGGTGATTACGCATCGAGCTTTCAACAACAACATCAACAACAACAACAACAACAAGGTGCGGCGGTTTCGTCCTCCGCCTCGAAGGTGTCTACCAAGTTGAACACAGACGCAAGTTTACGCAAACAAACTCATCAAGATAGATTATCATCAGGCGCAAGTGGTGACGGTGCCACTTCTTCTTCTTCTTCTTCTTCTTCGAATAGAGAGCGGGAGATTTGGTGGCACGATTTGTCGTCCAAGTGTCAGTTTACTCTCGGACAAACGCTCGCGCCGTTTGGTGAATCCGAGGACGTCGACGCGAGATCCGTACTCTACGCAAAGATGTTCCGAAGCACATCAGATACCGCAGTTTTAGATATTTTCAACCCCTCGAATACAGTCATCGTCCAAACTGCTAATAATAACAACGATTTGACGCTGGACAAAGTTTTCGTCATCGATACTGAGAAGGATGAAGTTACGCCGATTTTAGAAAAACTCGAAATTCCAGTGCGAGCGATCGTGTTGCCGTTCCCTAGCACGTCGGAAGGTGCAAAGAAAATTGGGAAGATTACGCGCGAAGTGCTCGCAAAAAATGGATTCTCTAAAGAAACTTCCGTCTGGTTGCAAAATGCGGAACTTTATCACGCTTCTGTATACCACGCGTCGCATCATCTGGACGCTCACAAAGCAGAGGGTAATGAAATCCGAGAGGAGGTTCGCGTGGTGAAAGAATCGGCAAAGCAGATATGCCCGATAAAGGTTACACTCGAAAGGGTCGTCGTAACTTCGAATGGAGCGTTAGTAAGCGTTTGGAACACGCGAAATACGAGGGATGGTGGCGAAATCTCCGAGTTTCGCCAACTTTTGCACGACAATCTTCCAAATGCTCCGGTCAATCAAATCGTTTCCAATAAGTCTATCATTCACGCGACTTTGGCTCGATTTCTCGGCACGACTGGTACGAGCGAGAATGCAAAGAACGTCGCTCGCGAACTGACGAACGTGCTTTGTGGCTTAGAAATGACATTACCTATGGCTTGGTTCGTCGAGGAAAGACATACGTTAGCGCTCGCGCTGGAAGGCGAATACGATACAGTTGGCGCTCCATTTCGTGATTGTCACGTAGACTAGAATATTAGAACATAAATATATAGTATTTTACATTTCATTAGCCGGCTACTACTAGTAAGAATTCAAAATGATGCCACACATGCCATACAGCTTATCCAACGTGTCTTCTAATCGAAGCTCGAGCATTACTCTTTCTCTCAACTGATTCAAGCATCTATCGATGCGTTTACTCGTCCCTACATCAGAACCGTACAAATCGAGAATTTCCTGAGATAATCTGACGAGATCTCGCGTGTGACGCGGATTCGCGATGTATTTGACGACGAACTCTAAAACTGGCACTAATCCGTGCTCATCCCTATTCGCCAACGCCTTTGTGATGCCTCCTCTTTTTTCAATGTCTTCGATGACGGCCATGACAACCTCTGGTCTCCTGTTATTTATAGCCGCATCGAGTGCATCTCCAAACCGAAATTTTCTCAGTGCTCTATCGTGCGCTTGCAGTCGTAGACGTTTCTTTCTCCTTACAATCTCGTCCTCCAAGCGCGGTTGCGCGTTCCCACTTCTCGTGAAGTAACCAATCGTGCTCGCGTCCATTCGCCTCGGTCGTTTTATCCTGAATCCAGATTTCAAGGTGATTTTCCATTTCCCTGCACCTGGCCCGGGCGTAGGTTTCGCATTTGCATCCGCAATTCGCGCTTTCGTTCGCTTTCTAATACACAAGGTTTTAGTTGCCATACCAACCGCGAAAGCGTTAGCGTCTGGTGAGACCGAACAACATAAAACTGGACCGGGAAACTTCGCGGCGTGTTTCACGGTGAACGCGTCAATCTCATGCACCTTCACGTGTCCATCTAAGCTCCCGGTGATTAATCTCGGCTGATATTCATCAGTCGCGCTGTTGTTGTTCGATGTTCTTGGACCACAGTCTTTGTGCACATTCACCGTCATCACCGTCTTTTGATGATTCGTCAAACGCATCAATCTATTATTATTATTACTATTCTCTTTGGGATCCTTCACGTTGAACGAAGAGGCGCCTTTGACGACGTCCCATACGATAACTTCCGGTCCTCCACACGATACTAACGCTCTCGCATTTGGATACCAACATATATCTTCTACTGGACCGGTATGCTGCATAGTCATCACCGCGTCTCTACCTACTCTAGCGTCCCACAGCCTAACGCTGTGGTCGTACGATCCGCTCGCCCACACGTCATTCTGTTCTGGACTCGATTCCAACGCGCGAACGTAATCCTTGTGTCCATCGAATCTCTGTGAACAATTCCCCGTACTGACGTCCCATATCCGTACCGTCGTGTCGTCTGAACTCGACCCGACGCTCAAATTACTCGTCTCGCTCCATCGCACGGCTCTCACCGCGCCGGCGTGCAAAGTAAACTTTCTCAGAATACTTCTCGTCTTTACGTCAAACAATTGCACGATGCCGCTTTGTCCACCCACCGCTAACACTTTCGCATCTTTTCTCAACACTCCACTAAACGCGACGTCTTTAAACCTCGCGAACGTCTTTAAAACTTTCCTCCCGTTTTGGTTATACATGGTCACCCTGGCAGAACTCGTCGCCGTTAGGTGACAAGGAAACGTGCTATCGTCTATGGAACCGGAATAAAACACGTCCGTCACGATCCCGGGTTGGTTTTGCAACGACGTCGTTTTATAGTTCTTCCAATATTTCCCTTCCAAAGTTTCTCGCAACGTTTTCGGTGGGTACTGTTTCGGCGCCAGCTTTTCGTAGTCTCCCATCCTTCGATGGGAAGTTTGGACACGCGAGATTATCACGTCGGCGCCGTCTTCGCCTCTTCGCCTGGAGGACATTTTTTCTCACTTACACTCCTACTCCTACTCCTACTCCTACTACTAACAACAACAACACCAACCTCGCGTAGTACTTAAAACCTTCTTCTTCTGACTGTTTGTTTGTTTTCTCGCGTCCGTCCTATGGTGAAGAGTTTTGTTTTTTGCAAAGTTGAGGGCGGCGGCGAGAATTTATTGTAAGTTGAGGGCGGCGGCGAGAATTTATTGTAAGGAGTCCCTCCTTTTCAGAAATCATCAGAGACAGATTTAATTTTACGAGACGAAAAAACAACAACACGAAAAAGTACACAAAAGTCGTTACAACACGAAACAGATTATGCTGCTGAGACTCCTTTTCTCATCATCATCATCATCGTTATCATCAGCAACAGCGCGCGCAGCATCATCTATTCCAACCACCACTTCTCGTTACTTCTGTAATCCATCGTCGTCGTCATATTTATCATCGAGAAATAATAGTAATAAAACGAAGAAGAAAAGAGCAAAAACGCTCATGACGAACGCATCGTCAAAATCATCAAACAACGTCGTCGACGAGAGGACGTTATCTACGGATATTTTCTTCCTCGATGACTTTGCTATTCGACAGTGGGACGATCCGAACTATTCCGGGACGATTATCGCGCACGATAAAATAGACTTTGTCCGGAAAATACACGACTATCACACCTCTTCTTCGAGTGGCGAGCATAAGCTCGTGGACGGGTACGCTCCGTTTTGTAAACACGTCTTCGTGCCAAACTTTGTGAACGCGAAAGTAGCGACGGTAGAAATTACGAAAGAGAACGAACACTTGTTGAAATCTGGATACTCTGCGCGATCTGAGAACGAATTAGCGGTGCTGACGAGATGGTTTCACGTAAATGACATTTTCGGCGACAACGCGGAGGATATTAAAACGAGCAAGATGTTGGACATTATTTTATACAGTCGAGAACAGTTGGTGAAAGAACGCGAGGCGACGGGGAAAGCTGATCCAAACAGACCGTTACCGGATGCACCGTGGGGAATTATATCCATCAAGGCTCAAGATGAACCGTTCGAGTTGCCGATGCAACCGATTACAATGATGCGAAACGCGTTGGGCAAGAGCGAAGGCGGATCGGGCGTGCCCTTAGAAAAATCAAAGTACGACGCGTCGGTAGCGTACTGGCGAAACCACGCGCCTTTACTTAAGACAGACACGCCAAACGGCGACTAGTTTATTGCGTTTGATGAGTTTGTGTGTTCAAATTATTTACTATATCTTCTTCCTAAATAAGTATTTGATTTATCGATTCTTTTTGTTTTGCGTGGGTGCGCGACGCTCTTTTAATATTTCTTTTGCAAAATCTCCAACACCATCTCTTTCTTTTCCGCGTTGTTCTCACCGGCCACATCAATCGCATTCACACCGTCCAATCCTTTAGCGTTGGGGTTCGCACCGGCTTCCATCAATTCCGTGCACTTTGGCGTATCCCCCTCGGCGCTCGCGAAGAGCAAAATAGCATCCGCTGGGTGAATGCCCGTCTCCATCAAAGCGTTCATACGATCGTACGTCCCTTCCACGGCCAATAATCCCATATAGTTGAAGTAATATTCCACATCCACGTCTTCGTAATCGTCTTTACCCTGTGAACCATAGATTCCAGCAGATTTCGCGTCTGGGCGTAAGCTTTGCACTTGCGCTTTGATATCATCAAAGATACCGCGAGAGATGACTAAATTTCTTTTTCCGATGTTGTTGTTGTTGTTATGGTTTACTTTTTTTGCTCGCGGCGAATCGTTCTTTCTCGTCGATGAGACGATCGAGGAGGAAGAGGTCACGGCTGAGGATGTCATCATGGTGGCAAAAGTCGACATTGTCGTATTTTATGCGTTATGGTTCGTCGTGTGTGTGTTGGATAATTTGAAGATAATTTGAGGATATTAGGAGAAAGCAAAGAGATCTCCATTTTTTACTCGTACGTAGAAAATTTTGAAAGAGAGACAAGACGAGACGAGACAAGACGAAAAAAAAAGAAAAAAAAAGAAAACAAGAGAGCACACCCACGGCGAGAACGGAATACTAAACTAACTTACTAACGTATACATTCGCTACCTACTTTTATAAACCTCCCTTTGGTTTAGGAATCGGGATGCTCTTTTTTTTAGACAAGGTGTTGTTGTCGCTCGCCGCCCCTGCCGAAGCCGCCGTTGGTTTCTTTTCTTTTTTGCCGTTTTTGTTCTTTTGCAAAACGTTTCCGGGCGGTTTCGGTGCCGGCGGTATTGTTGTTTTTGTTGCTGCTGCCGCTGCTACTGTTGACGTGCTACTCCTTTTCTTCTTCGTTTTCTTCTTTTCCTCGGGTGGTGGGTTTGCGTGACCACCTCGAACTGTGCCGCTTTTTTTGGCTTTGGAAGCCGGTCCGGGGCCGTTTCCTCCTCCTCCTCCTCCTCCTCCTGCCGCATTTTTCTTCTTCTTTTTCTTTGCAATATTTGCCAGTCGCTTTCGCTCTTCTTCTTTTCTTTCCTTGTCCAATATCGCTTGCTCCGAGTGGCGTTTCTTCGCCACAAAGTTGACCAACGCGGATATTTTCACGTTGTCTTTTCCGTATTCGTCTCGAGGTTGCGCCGGACCTGTTCGGAGCGCCGAACGACTCGCGACGCGCCTACCACCGTTAGCATCGAAAGTCTTCTTGAAACTCAGAAAATCTGCATCTTTGAAAATCGCCGAAGAGGACGATGGTGCGTTAGTTTGCATCGAGACACTCGCCGTGCCTTGACCACCACCATCTTCCTTCTTCTTTTGTTGCACTGCGAAGGGAACGCGTTGGTTCAACGCAAACTCCACTTTCGCTCGCGACGTTTCGCCTTTCACTTGAAACGGCGCCCCGTCGAACGCTTTCACGAATTTCCCGATCAAAGCGCTCATTTCCGGTTCTTTTGTCGACGTGCACAAATCGATTAACGCCGTCGCATTCGTGTTTACTTTCTTTGGCTTATTATTGTTCGAGCTGTTCGAGTTTGTTTTCTTCCTTCTCGACGATGCGTTTTCTTCCTCTTTTTTCTCTTCTTCTTCTTCTTCTTCTTTTCCCTTTCCTTTGTCCTCGTTCTCTTTATCCCTCGTCGATGATGCAGAAGACGTCGACATCAATTCTTCCACGTGCGCCTTCTCTGTCGTCTTTCCGTGCATAAAGTCAAAATACGAAAAGTCCCGTCCAAACTCAAACTCCAACACTTTCTCCACGCAATCTAAAAACTGCGCTTTCGTCATCGTCGACGGGAGGTTTCTGACCACCAACTTTGATCGTTTATCTTTCTGCTGTTGAGGCTGCTGCTCATGCTGTTGAGGCTGAGGCTGAGAACGCCTATAACCGCGCTGTTGTTGTTTCATCATTTCTCTCAACAGTTCTGCTTAAAACTGCTTTGATGATGAAAATGATGAAAAATTCATTTCGATTTCTAGATTTCAAGATTTCATTGAAATCATTCCAACAGCTCTATGAATTCAAGAAAGAAAGAAAAAAGAAACAAACCGAACAAACCCTCTTTTTCCTCAGAAATAAGAATTGCATCCTCAACGTCGGATCGAAATTAAAAGAAGAAGAAGAAGAAGAAGAAGAAGAAGAAGAAGAAATAGTAGATAAAAATATGGCATTCGTGGCGCCGCAGTGCAGAGACGACGAGGACGGATGGGGTCCGAGCAGTAAAGGCTACGGCAAAGAAGACGGGGAAACTGGTATCGAGGCGATCATTTACTCTCCGTTTTTGAAGACGGACAAATTTGGGCGAGCAGCCGACTGGACCACCTCGGGAGGGAAATACAACAGAAACGAACAACGATACCAGAGAGAACGAGAAATGCAACACCAGAGAGACTTTGGCGGCGGTGGGGTCGTGCAATCGAAACAACAACAAGGCGGCGGCGGCGGCGGTGGACAATACGGTGGATCGCAGCAGCAAGGCGGTGAGCAAGAGCCGACGTCTTCGTTCAACTTCTTCGAGAACAAGGAAGAAGAAGGGAGCTTTTCGTTGGTGGATACTTCGAAAGGAGGGTTCCAGCAGAAGAAGTTTGGCGGTCAACAGAGACGCTTTCAACCGGGCGGTGGAAGAGGATTCGGCAGAGGGAGAGGGGCGCAAGACCAAGCCGGAGTTTTGGGCGACCAAGGCATCGGCGCGGAAAGAGAACGCGCCAGACAAATGCGAAAACAAAGCAAGAAGCAGCAACAGTGGAGCTCGTGGGGATTCAACAGGAACGATCGCAATCAAGTTTCGTACGATGCGTCCGTGGAAATCAAACCGACGTGGAACGTGGTCGAGCAAATTCAATTGTCGGCGTTTGCGAAAGTTACGGAGAAGATTGCCACGCCGACGGACGCTCCGGAGACTTTGAAAGAGTTTGGCGCTTTGAAATCGTTCGATAAAACAATCGACCGCATCACGCCAAAAACAGAACGAACCGTGAAGCGTTTGACACAAATTTCGAGCTTGAACGGCGCGACTGCGTCGAAAGATCCGGTCATGGTCGAATTGGGCAAGGCAAACGCGAGCGCGAATCCAAACAAAGTCACGCTCATGACGACGGATACGACTTTAGCTGCCATTATGTGCGCGACGCGTTCTGTCTTTGGTTGGGACGTTGTTATCACGAAAAGAGGAAATACGATTACGTTTGATAAACGTCCAAGAGGAGTGGTGGATTCGCACACGGTTTCTGAAACCGCGCAAGAGGCAATTTCAGACGATAAAGATAACATCAACGGCGCGCAGAAGTTAGCAGAGGAAGCTACGTTAATGTCCGCCGCGTATTCCGCGCAAGTCGCGTCGGAAGAACCGGAAGTTGTTTTAGGTGGGGAAAGAAAGGTGCCAGTGGAAGATGCTCCGAGCGGCGTCGCGTACAGATACAGAAAGTGGCAGTTGAACGACAAGAGAGACGCGATAGTGCGAACCGAAGTTAACGGCGTAACAGAGTCGCGAGGTCAAAATGCTCTACTGTGTGCGCGCGCATTGCTCGAATACGATTCCAAGGTCTCGCAAACCGTCGATTGGAGAGCTAAAATCGAGACGCAAAGAGGTGCTGTCATCGCTACAGAGTTGAAAAACAACTCAAACAAATTGGCGAAGTGGACGTGCTGCGCTATTTTGGCTGGGGCAGATTTGCTCAAACTTGGTTTCGTGTCTCGTGTGCACCCGAAAGATCCGAACGCGCACTCTATCCTGAACACGCAAACGTTCAAACCGAAAGACTTTGCGGCGCAAATTAACTTGAACTACGACAACATCTGGGGCGCTTTGGGCTTCATTTTGGACGTCGTCGAAAAGCAAGTCGACGGGACGTACATTTTAGTCAAAGATCCAAACAAACCGCAATTGAGAATGTATAAGGTTCCGGACGATTACTTGACCTATCAGTTCGAAGATCAAGCGGACGAGGAGTTGGATATCTAAATTGCACACAACCACACATAGAAGAAAGTTTTACACACGTTTGTAAAAAGAATATATTTTTAGTTTGTCTTTCGCATCACATCATACTGCTATAAAAAAAATGTTTCTTTGCCGACGCACTACCGGTTTGCCGCTTGCTAATTCTATTCTTATTATTTTCACTCCTACCTTATATATTCCTATCAAGGCTCTAATCTTCATCCTCTCCGTCCTCTTCTTCCATTTCCGCGTCATCCACCACGTTTCCGTCGCCGCCACCTCCTCTCGCGTTTGCTTGCGCCGCCCTGAGCGCTTTTTCGCACGACTCCAATCCGGATTTCGCTCGAGCGTTATTCGGCTCGATTCCTAACGCACTTTGGAAGTGTTGCACAGCTTCGGCCCTTTCGTTCATCTCCACGAGAATCGTAGCGTACTTCACGTGCAACATCACCTTACTCTGCGCATCTTTCGGCGGATGTTTCTCGAGAATGTTTTTAATGACAAACTTGGCGCGCTCGACGTCGTTGTTGTCTCGCATGCACGCGTCCGCCAAGCCAAACGCCGCTCTCAATAAGCTTGGATCCATTTGTAACGCTTTTGCAAATGCTTCTTTCGTTCTTTTCAAACCAATGTCTCCAGAAACGCGCTTGTGTGCGTCTCCTAATAATGAGGCGGCAAACGCCGAGTGCGTGTTCAACTCCGTCGCCGCTTGCGCGCTTTCGATGGCTTCTTTCCGTCTCCCTGCCGCCGAGTACGCTTTGACGAGTCCGTGATAGGACTTCAAACTCGGTTTCACTTCGTTCGCGCCTCGAAAGCACGCTATGGCGACGTCTGTTTTCTTCACTTTCATCGCGCATTCTCCCAACGTTACCAAAGCGACTTGGTTTCTCGGATTTAAATCTCTCGCTTTTTGTGCAAATGATAACGCCTTCTCTTTTTCCTTCGATAAATCTGACGCCATCGCCGAAGCTATCCAAGATTCGCACGAATTCTCGTTGATTTCAAACAAACGCTGGGCCAAGATTCTCAATTTTTCACCCTCTCTCGCATCTCGGAGCGCGGCGGCGTACTTTTCCATGTTCGTTACGCGTTTGTTGTCCATTTTCACGACCATCTCGTACGCCTCCATCGCCTTATCCGGCTTCCCTCTCAAACCATCCCATCGAGCTTTCATAATTAAAACCTCCGGTTGTTTCGGTCGGTCTTTTATCAACTTGGTCACGTGTGGGGACGCCTGTCTAACGCTATTTCTTTCCAATCCTTCCATGGCGTCGATCCAACAGTGTATCGTTTTTCGGTAATTCGCCGATCCTCCCACGAGCATGTCTTCAACAAGACCCCCTAAGCTATTCTTCTCGCAGTGGCGGGTGAAAATCTCTCGCGCGCGTTGACCCCCAACTGGCGATAACGATATTAATTGCGGCACGCACTCTAAATACAAGGCGTCGTTTTTGAAGACAAACTCGTACGCTCGCATCGCTTTTTGCGTGTGTCCCAAAGCTTGGTGCGCTTTCGCTTTCAACAAGTGGTATTTTAGAGGCACTATCGCCGTCGCCGTTGAATCGTGCTGTTCGCCTGTTTTGTATTTCTTTGCCGTTTGCGTCCCTGTCATCGTCTCGTCTCCTTCTCGCTGTTGTTCTTTTTCGTACCCGTTGGTCGCCTCGAAACACTCGATGGCCCGCAGATATTGCTGCGTTTTGAAGAGACACTCCATCACGTGTAACTTCACCTCGTCCGCGTCAAAATTATCCATGGCGTAGCGATACGCTTCTGAACTGTTTTCTGCTTCGTTATGTTCTTCCGCTTCGATGTTCACCGAGGAAAGTTGTTGAAAGTTTCTCTCGAAGTCCATCGCCTGTTCGAACCATTTCAAAGCTCTGAGATATTCCTCTTTTCCCATGAACGACGTCGCAAAGTTCACGCAATCGATCGCTTTTAACCTCCAAGTCAACACCATATCGTTCTCTTCCACGGTCGATGATGCCCTCACAGGCGATACGAATGATTGTTCCGCGTGGTGTATAAACGAACAGAGCAGCTCAGCGGACTCGAATGCTCCCGATGCGTTCAACATTGTGACTTTTGCGCGACCGCCTAACGACCAGATTTCGTGCGGTGCCATGGACAGGACTTGCTTTTGCGTTCTTTGGAGTTCTATGGCGGATGAAGAGGGAGCGGTGTTCTCGTTCCTGGTAGAAAATGGTGGCTTCGTCATCTTCTACTTCGTGCTTCTTGTGTGTTCCCTCTCGTCGTCGTCGTCTGTTTGTGATGACGATGATGATGATGAAAAACGAACGTGTGAATGAAGTTCCCCTCAATCTTTTTTTTTCTTTTTTCTCTTCCTTTTTTCGGCTTTTTCTGCTGCTCTTCTTAACCAAAAACGTCTTCACAACGAACGTGGTGGTCCCGGTGGTGGTACACTCTCTCGATAAATGGGAGGTAAGAACAACAACAGCGCTGCTAAAAAGGACGGTCTGGTATTCGTTCAACTGAAACCGTCGGAAATCTATTTCACGTTTTCTAAAATCTCCGACACGTTCAGTGGGTGCTCGAAAACGTTGATGGAGACTTTGTTACAGTTGGAAAAGAGAGATATTAGTTCGAGAGATATTCCTGCGATTGCGGTCGTGGAGATTGATAAACCTACGGCTGGTGATGAAAGGGAAGACGACGAAGAAAGCGACGACGAGGACGGCGACGGACGAAAAAGTAGTGCTCGCAAGAAGAAGAAGAACAAGATGAAGAACAAGGATAAAACAGAAAAGATATTCGTCAGCATGAACAACCGGAGGCTGTGGGTCTTCAAAGAAGCCGAGAAGAGAGGAATACTGCAAACGATACGCGTTCGATTACAACCGAAAGAGGTTGGGGAACGCTTAGCAAGGAAAGGTTCGAGAAATTTCCGTTTAGATAGAATAAGTTTAGAGGCTAGAATCGTCGCTGAAAAGACGACAGCGGTTGTTGTTGAAAAAGAAGAAGAAGAAGAAGAACCGCCTCGCGTGGAGGAGGAAGAGTAAAAGATAGAGTTATAATAGAGAGTAAGTCTTACACACATGATGACAGTTCTTTCTCAAGCCATGGTTTTGTTCGACAACAACACCAACAAACCTTGTTTCCCTAACAAGATTTCGTTCAAAAACGAAATCATCCCGACCCAAATGATTGGCGAAACGTCCACGCCTCCGACCGGCGGTATCGCCGACCTCGTCGGTTTCAACAAAGGCTCCGTCGGCACGTAAGCGACCACCCACGGCAGCTTCGTAATCGGCACGGACGGGTACCAGGTCATCACGATTCTCACGATGAATAGAATTTCTGACACCGCAATAACGGACCGAGAATGCCCGCGATTGTCTTTGCTGTTTCCGGATCTAAAGCATCCGCGTTCGATTCCGCCAACTCCAAGACGAGTTGCGTCGTGGTCATCGCGAACGCTTCAGATGGGTTGAGAAACATCGCGCACCCTCCTACGGTACACAACGCCGTTATGGCACCTAAAGCGGTCAACGATGATGCGTTCAATGTACGTTCTCCTTTTTCTTTTTCTAATTTATCTGATGATGATCTTCTCGTTGTTGCTGCGTTAATAATAATACTATCTTCTTCTTTCGCTAAAATTGACGTCGTCGTCGTCGTCTTTTGTTTTGGAAAAGAAGAACGCATTTTGCGCGAAGAAAAAGACGAGGAGAAGGATGAGGCTGATGCGTAGGCTAGTATTCTACATGATGATGACGACGACGA
>Ga0115000_10002713_pt1 | contig 15062 bp, 25 predicted proteins | sample ArcticOcean_MG_C_6_FD_89690 | JGI IMG/M metagenome (GOLD analysis project Ga0115000, IMG submission 89690) | Marine microbial communities from western Arctic Ocean - ArcticOcean_MG_CB8_128 | ecosystem: Environmental > Aquatic > Marine > Oceanic | place: Arctic Ocean: Canada Basin | collected...
AAACCATCTAAGGCAACAGGACGGTAAGCTTTAGATTATAACCGTATAGCTTTTCAGTTTGCGATTAAAACTGAATAAACTTGTGAATGACTACAATTAGACTTATTTTGGACGCGGGTTCGACTCCCGCCATCTCCACCACTATTTATAAATATGAGTTATTCAAATAAAGTTATAGATCATTTCGAAGATCCCCAAAACGTAGGCTCTTTAGATAAAGCAGACATTAATGTTGGTACAGGCATCGTTGGCGCCCCAGCTTGTGGCGATGTTATGAAGTTACAACTTAAAATTAATGATAACGGTATTATCGAAGAGGCCAAGTTTAAAACTTTTGGATGTGGTTCAGCTATAGCGTCTAGTTCATTAATCACCACCATGGTCATGGGTAAGACCATTGAAGAAGCTGAAATTATATCCAACTCCGATATCGCAAAAGAGCTTTCATTGCCTCCGGTCAAAATTCACTGCTCCGTTCTAGCTGAAGACGCCATCAAAGCAGCTATCGGTGACTGGAAGAAGAAGCGCGGCAAAACAAGATGAATAAAGATGAGATACAGAAAATCATAGATGAAGATATAAATCCTGGGCTAAGTATGCATGGCGGTTTTATTTCCATTCATGAATTCAACGAAGATAATAATTCACTTAAAATAACAATGGGCGGCGGCTGCCATGGCTGCCCATCATCAAAAATAACTATGATGATGGGAGTTGAAAGACATTTCAGAGAAGTATTGCCCGATATCGGTGAGATTGAAGATGTTACTGATCACCTCACCGGTGAGAACCCGTATTATACCCAGGAGTGACAATGGCAATAACGATGACACAACCCGCGCAAGATAAAATAAGATTGCTTCTAACTAAGCGGCAAACTCCAGATAATTATCTTAGGATCGGTCTTCAAGGCGGTGGATGTTCCGGCTATATGTACAAATATGAGTTTATAGACCAGCCGGCAGACAAAGACAAAGTGTTTGAATTTAACGGTATCAAGATCTGCATAGACATTAAATCTTACCTGTTTTTAAATGGAATGGAAATTGATTACGAAGAAGATTTGCTTAAGTCCGGACTCGTGTTTAATACGCCATCAGCGACTCGAACTTGCGGATGCGGAGAATCAGTAACTTTTTAATTAATCTGCTTTCTTCTTTCATACCGGCCGGTTTCCGGAACATAAACTAATTTTTGTTTAGACATTTCATTAATAGCCAATTTCCTAAAAACATTATTTTCTTTAAAGTTCCTGCTTGATCCGTCGAGCAAAGTTTGAATTTTGAGATTTAATTTTTGTATCCTTAAAGATTCTTCTCTTTGGATCATTATAAAATTATAACAGAAATAGCCGAGAGTAGACGCACAAACGCCTACTGTTAAAAATAAGACTTCCACATCGAGCCCTCCCGTGTGTTATACATATATCCAAAATATATAGTAATTTTTGTATGTTTATACTAAAAATATGCTATATTATTAAGAGGAACAAATTTTATATCTGGGTGCTTTTGAAATGAAGATAAGTGTGGCCTTCTACAAGGGTAAAGGCGATTGGAAAAATAAGTTGATAAGATGGTGGACAAAAAGTCCTTATAGTCACGCCGAATTGATATTACCAGATAGACGAACATGGATCTCAATAAGCCCATTGCTAACATCGAAAGTAGAATCAAGAACGAAGACCGTCTATAATAAGGCAAATTGGGACTTCATAGAAATTCCGGTAACACAGCAACAGGTCGACGTGATTATAGAGTTTTATAATGCTACTAAGGGCTGCGAATACGACTGGGTTGGTATGTTCTTATCTCAATTCTTACCTTATCATATAAAAAGAAAAGGTAAATGGTATTGTAGTGAGTGGATTGCATATGCATTGAGAATAAGCTGCGTTATCGACTGGAGGCTGATTAAGATTTATGATAGAGCGGATTTATCACCGTCAATGCTTTATAGAATAATAAGGTCCGCAGAACATGAAATATAAGATTGATCAGTGGGTGATCTTTAAACCTTTTCCAGATGATAAAAATGAAATTTTATCTAGTATAGAAAAGCGAGCAGTTATCTTACATGTCTACAAAAAAGACGAGTATTATGACTACGATATTTATATTGACACCACAAGTAAAATAAAAAAAGTTCGCGAACACCAACTTTTTACGGATCCTGCCTCTACCTACTAATAGGGATGGCACACAATTTATTAAAAGCGACGCTATGGATTATTGTTGCAGTAGTAACTGGCTGCACTGGTGGTATCGATTATGTAGTCCACGGCGATGGCAATGGTGAAGTTGTCTACGTAGAAGTACCCGGAGAGACCGAATATATAGAAATACCAGTATATATTGAAGTCGAGGTACCCGGCGAAACAGAATACGGAGAAATTTGGGTCGATTCTTTCGACCAGCCTCAAAGTGTCGACGGAGTCGATATTCTTTGGATTATTGACACTTCTGGCTCAATGAATAGGTACGACCCCGAACTAATAGCCGGTATTGAAGCAATGATCAATGCGCTACCTGAGTTTGGCTGGCGCTTAGCTATGATGAGTAATGATCCATCGAAGGCTGCTATAGAAGCACAGTTCCCTCTTGTACCCGGCGACGATATCGCAGATGCGATGGACATGTATAGTGCCATGGGGAGAGGCGGTTTCGAAAAAGGCTTCGACGCTGCATATGAATATATCATCAATAACGCTTATGCCGCAACATGGATGCGCCCGGACGCAGCATTGCTAGTCGTTATGGTTTCGGATGAAGAAGAACAGAGCGATGTTCATTTCCCAAACATTGATGATTTCAAATCATGGTACAACTCCTTACGCGGCGGATCTGCTTTCTTGGCTAGTATCAACAACGTTGCCCAAGTTGATTCTGTATGTCTATCAATCCCAAGCGCTGTTGACGTTGGGGATAGGTATATGGAAGCAACTAACCATTTCGGTGGGGTTGTGGTCGACATATGTTCTGAAGATTGGGCCCCCGGGGTCGATGACGCAACCAGCAGATTAGAGCCATACGAAGCACTTGAGCTAACATATGTAGTTAGCGATGAATCCACTATTCGTGTCTTTATCAATGGAGCGTTAAACTGGGATTGGCATTACCAAGCATCGGATAATACTGTATATTTCACTGTGATTCCATCTGGCAATGACCACGTAGAAGTGGCTTATCACTATGACCCGACTGACCCACATGGATATGGTTCCACCGACACCGGCGACACCGGCGCATAATCTCCTATACATTTTTTTCTAATATGGTATAATGAGACATAACCGGAGGAAACATGTCTGAAGAAACCAAACCAAAAAAGTGGCAAAAAATTAAGGTTTTTAATACTTATGATGAGGCGTACGCACTGAAGACTGAGCTGCTGACCGAATACCCTAATACTGGCTTAGAAGTCAAAATTAGAAGATGCGGGTCAGAGGGCACACAGTTTAAAGTTAAAATGCACCACCCAGTAAATAAAAAATAAGGAGCATAAAATGACAGTACATAATAAGATGTTTGATTCAGATGGAAAAGAGACAATAATGGTCTCCGGCGGCTTTGACCCGGTACACGCTGGTCATATCCGGATGATTCGCGACGCAGCACAATATGGTGATGTGATCATCGTAGCTAATTCAGATGATTGGCTTTTCCGTAAAAAAGGTTTTGTTTTTATGGAATGGGAACGCAGAGTTGAAATTTTGAATGCTATTAAGGGAGTTATCCTGGTTGATTCTGTTGATGATACCGATGGCACTGTATGTGCAGCCATCCGTCGACTTAGACCAACCTACTTTGCAAACGGCGGCGATCGCGGCAGGACAAACACTCCCGAACAATCTGTGTGCGAAGAGATAGGTGTGAAATTATTATGGGGTATCGGCGGCGAAGAAAAATTAGCTAGTTCTTCCGATCTAACCAAGAAAGCTCGCAATTTTGATATTCCACCAAACCGGAGCAATCCAAAGCCTTCTGGGAGATAATATATCAATGATGTGTTATTTATCTGAGAGAGGACATAATAATTTTTATTATGCAACAGACAGTCGAGCTATTTTGAAAGATGGCGCCCATGGACAAGAATTACCATGGGTATCAGGAAATCAAAATAAGAACTTAAAAGCGATAAAAGTTAAAAAAAAGTTTGTAATACCCTTGACACACGATAATAAGTATGTTAATAATATTATAGACAATGACGAATGTTACGTTGTTGTGTGGATAAAAAAGGAATATAAATGTCAATCACACAAAAAATTAAAAACCTAAAACTTGCAGAGGATGCAGTAGTCACACTTTCTTATAGTGAAGGCACAGATGTATTTGTACATAATGAAACTGAGATCGAGACAGCTTTGTCTGATACAGAAGTAATAACTACATTTGCTAGCCTAGTGGCCACTCGCGGATTGAATGTATCAATGAAGTCCGGAGGAAATGTATTGGAAGCTCTACGTTCTAAGGGTCATCTCGACGATTACGAGCGCGGCAGCGACGCCTTCGAAGATTATATCGGAGAGTTCTTAACAGAGAATTTTTATGATCAAGAATTTATTGAGTACTCAACTGAAAAGTATGATCATAAGCGCGGCTTCTGCACACTTAGTACAGAAGTCCAAATACCCGCATCAGAAATTATTTCAAAGAGTCCTTACCTATCCGGCTGGGAAATTTCTGTTGTGACTGATAATGGTATTCTAACTATTGAAGCATAGCGCTATCTTGTTCGCTTTGTAAACAAGACGTGGCTGCCGATCGTCACGTAGGCAGAGGTTGGCGACTTACCTAGTCATATGCAGAAAAGTCGTTATTGGGGTGAGGTCCTACAGGCAAGGACACCCGGTTGTTACCCGGGAGGTTGTTGGTTCGAGTCCAACTGCCCCAGCCATTTCGCGGGCGTAACTCAGTGGTAGAGTCCCACGTTGCCAACGTGGTTGTCGTGAGTTCGAATCTCATCGCCCGCTCCATTTAATATTTTCAACCCCTATCTACTATATGGGCGATTGGATTTTTCACGCAATTTTAAGTATGTTAGTAGGCACCTTGGGATTTATATACTTTTTAAATCAAACAGTAGCACCCCCAAATAAAAGTATTTTTGAGATTAACGTTCCTGACGAAACAGTGTATACTATAGAAGAACTGCCGAGATAGCTCAGTTGGCAGAGCTTCTGATTTGTAATCAGACGGTCGCAGGTTCGACTCCTGTTCTCGGCTCCACCTTATGGACAAAAAATGAATCCGAAATTTATTATTTTTACTGGACCTATGTTCGGATCAAAAACCACAAGGCTATTTGCGGCACTTGACAGATATAAATATCAGAGAAGAAATATTATAGCATTCAAGCCAAAGATAGATGATAGGTACTCAGAAGCTAATATAACTACACATTCAGGCGCCTCAATGCCGGCAAGAATAGTCGAACACGGATCCGACGTGATGAATTTTATGAAACATCATCACGAATATGATGTAATTGCAGTAGACGAAGCTTTCATGCTTAAAGGCATTTCTTGTGTTCTTATTGATTTGTTCAGGCAAGGAAAAACAATTGTAGTTTCTTCGTTAGATTTATCTGCGACAGGAAATGCATTTGAAGAAGTTACCGCTATGTTTCCATGGGCGACACATATAGAGAAATGCCCTGCGGTTTGTACCACATGTGGCGCCGATGCATTTTATACACATAAAAAGATAGAAGATCTCGCCGAGATAACAGTTGGCGGCGCCGAACTCTACGAACCAAGATGCTGGTCTCACATAAATTTTTTAAAAGAAAAGTGAAATATAAAATAAATGATATTGTTTTAGTAAAATCTCGCAGGTCGCCGGCAATGGAACCAGTGCACGTTAAATTGATTAAGAAAGTTGTAGTTAAACGAGGTAAAGGAAGCCAAGAGGATTGGCCAGGATATACGGGCTGGCATGCGATTTTGACGAAGAAAAAAGAAGTAGAAATATTAAGAAAAAGATGGTGTATACCATATTCATATCCAGATGATATTGAAACTTTTATTTACGAAGAAGAAATAATAAAAAAACTCTGAATGGTCTCGTTTATCTCAATATACTATTTAATTATGAACACAATAGAGGAATGAATGTCTAAAAAAAATTATGTACTTGACACGAGTGTCTGTTTAACTGACGCCAATGTACTTTTTAAATTCAATAATCATGATATCTTTATCCCGCTTAAAGTTTTGGAAGAAATTGACGGTCATAAGAAGCGGCAAGACTCAGTAGGAGCTAATGCTCGACAATTTATTAGAACGTTAGACGAGTTTCGTTCTAAAGGATCATTAGAGTCTGGTGTAAGGATCGAGAAAGGAAAGGGCATTTTAAAAGTAGTGTCTTTCGCAAGTTTAAAAGACATTGTGTTTCCTGCAGATTTAGATATAAGACTACCTGATCACACAATTATTGCAACAGCAAAATCAATACAAGCAACAGGACTCCGTAAAACTATCATGGTTAGCCGTGATATTAATATGAGGGTTATTTGTGATTCTATTGGAATAGCGGCAGAAGATTATTTACCCGACCGAGCAGTAATATCCTCGGACGATTTATATACAGGGTATCTTGTTCAAACTTTTGATGATGAAGTCATTGAACGGTTTTATGCGGGAGAAGATGTTTTTCTCAGAAAAGAAGATACTCAACAAGAATTGCAGCCAAACCAATATATAATCATGGTGTCCAACGCCAATGATAAGAAGTCAGCGCTAGCGCGCTTCAAGAGCCACTACGAGCCGTTGAAAAATATTGTCCATAAGAAGATTCACGATTGGAAAATTGATGCAAGGAACAAAGAGCAGGCGTTTGCAATAGACATGCTCATGGACCCAGATATAAAGATTATATCATTGGTAGGGCGCGCCGGATCCGGCAAAACGTTATTGGCTATAGCCGCTGGACTGCAGCAAACAATAGGATTGAGAACAGAGGGTAATCATTACTCTCGCCTAATAGTTTCTAGACCGATACAACCTCTTGGAAAAGATATAGGTTTCCTTCCCGGTACCATGGAAGAGAAAATGCTGCCATGGCTCATGCCGATACAAGATAATCTTAAATTTCTAATGGGCGATAGAACTTCTCTTGAAATGTATATAGAGAAAGGAAAGATTGAAATTGAAGCCTTAACTTATATCCGCGGCCGCTCAATCTCAAATGCATTTATTGTAATTGACGAAGCACAAAATTTAACTAAACATGAGATTAAAACGATTATTACTCGTATTGGCGAAGGTACAAAGATCATTTTAACAGGAGATGTTGAACAAATTGATAATGTATATGTGAATGAGACGTCGAATGGTCTGGCGCACGCAGTAGAAAAATTCAAAGAACACCACATCTCCGGTCATATGACATTTAAAAAAGGCGAGAGGTCTGAATTAGCCACCCTCGCATCAAGAGTTTTATAATAAACAGTAGACAAATGTTTATTTTTAGGTTATATTAATTAAAAGGAGCACTTACTATTATGAGTGAAGAAACCGCAATAACAGAGCTGCAAGCTCACCAGAACCCACTGCTGGCAATGACAGTAGAGCCAGCAGGAGAATCAGAACTTAAAAACTTCTTAGTTGAATATGTGGGCGCAAAGTTAGATAATGAAGACGTCACAGTAAATATGATATCAGAGGTATTAGCTTCAGAGTTCCCTGAGTTTGTATTTGCCTTTGCTGAAGAGAATTTTTTAAGAGGATACCAACTAGGATTAGACGATGCTGAGAACTTATATAGAGAACAAACAACGACGACTGATGAACCAGCAGGTTAACTTTTACACACCATCTGGCATTCATGTTTATTTTAAAGATAAAATAGATAATGAAGAAATAGATATGGAAAAAGTCATCGCGTCGGTAGAATCGAAGCTCCCAAGTCACCTGCTTTCGGAGATAGAGATGGTTGTCGTAGGTTGGTTTAAGGAATTTGAAGAACGTGAAATAAACGCATTTTATAAGGATGCAATCCTTCATATATCAAATGTTCAAGATGATGTAAATGACATGGTAGATGATATTGTACATGAAATCGCTCACGCAGCCGAAGAAACATATGGGTTTGAAATCTATAGTGATCGTAAAGTTAAAAAAGAGTTTTTAGAGAAAAGAGAACGTTTATATCAAGAGCTTCTATCCCTGGGCTACAAGATACCAAAATCTTTTTACGCAGATACTGAATATTCCGAAGAGTTTGACAATTTTCTTTTGAACACAGTCGGTTACGACAAACTAAACATAATATGCACTGGCCTGTTTATTAATGCTTATGCTCCGACATCTCTTAGGGAATACTTTGCAACTGGATTTACTGACTTTTATATGCGCACGGACGATCGAGAGTCTCTACAAAAAGTCAGCCCATGGTTGTACAATAAATTAATTAATCTTAATTCGGAAGAAAAAACTTGACATAGTATGCCACAGCGGTTATAATAGTATATTAGAGAGGTAAATATGTCACATATTTCATACTCCGAGTTGAAAGACTGGAGTTTTTGCGCTTGGTATCACAAGCTAACACGTGTAGATAAGATTGAGGGGTTCAAAGGTAACGAATATACTGCCTTTGGAACAGCTATGCACTCTGTCTGCGAAAAGACGTTACTTAAAGAAGAAGTTGATAACGATTACTTTATTAAGGAGCTGAAAAACAATATAGCTGAGTTAGATGAAGATATCGACATCAATAAAAAGTTAGTAGTAGATATGCTTGGTCAGGGGAAAGATATCATCCCCGAAATACAAGATGCTTTAGACGAATACTTTGACGAATACGAAGTCATGGCTGTCGAGATGCCTCTGATGGAAGACATTAAAACCGAAGATGGGTACAAGTTCAAGGGGTTTATCGATGCAGTTGTATCGACTCCCGACGGCAAAGTACATATTTTTGATTGGAAGACCTGTTCCTGGGGCTGGAACGCTCAAAAGCGCTCCGATAAAATGGTTACTTACCAGCTAACATTGTACAAACATTACTTTTGTCAGAAAATGAATATAGATCCTGCAGACGTTGAAACCCACTTCGCATTGCTTAAGCGTACAGCGAAGAAAAACAGAGTTGAGTTCTTCAGAGTGACGAGCGGAAATAAAAAAACAGAAAATGCGCTTAAACTTCTGAACACCGCGTTGTATAATATTAAAAACCAAAGATACATCAAGAATCGCACGTCATGCACCGGCGGTTATGGGTGTAAATTTTATGGGACAGAACACTGTCCATGAGGAACAAATGAGTAAAAAGAAGATCTTGGTCATAGCTGACCATCCAATGTCTCCATCTGGAGTCGGTACACAAACAAAATATATGATCGAAGCTTTATTAAAGACCGGTCGATATACGTTTATCTGTTTAGGTGGTGCTGTAAAACACGCAGATTATACGCCCCAACATGTCGAGCCATATGGCAACGATTTTAGGATTTTTCCAATCGATGGATACGGGACACATGAGTTGATACGCTCTATTCTGCAAAAGGAACGCCCCGATGCTCTTTGGTTTATGACCGATCCTCGATTTTATGGATGGTTGTGGGAAATCGAAAATGAAGTGCGCGCCGTTTGCCCTATGATCTATTATCACGTCTGGGATAACTTCCCAGCCCCAGAGTTTAATCGTAGGTTCTATCGCTCAACAGACGAAGTGGTGTGCATCTCAAAAGTGACTCACGAAATATTGCAAGAAGTAGCTCCGAATGTTTCTTCACATTACCTACCACATGCAGTTAACACAAACGATTTTAAAAAGTTTAAAGTTTCTGATGAGCGTACCAGTCTCTTAAGAGAACAAATATTCTCTCATGGAGATGAAGACTTACAAAACAAGAATAAGAAGATCTTCTTCTGGAACAACAGAAACGCGAGGAGGAAGCAGCCAGGAACATTGATTTGGTGGTTTAAAGAATGGTTAGACAAGGTCGGACATGATAAGGCATGCTTATTGATGCATACAGACGCAGAAGATCCCCATGGTCAGCCACTTCCTCACATCATAGAACATCTTGGGCTACACCGCGGCCAAGTTATGTTATCGACTAATAAAGTCTCATCCGCGGAGCTTGGCGCGTTTTATAATGCAGCCGACTTCACAATAAATATAGCCGATGCTGAAGGCTTCGGATTAGGGACACTAGAATCGCTATCATGCGGAACTCCAATTATTGTCAGTATGACAGGTGGACTGCAAGAACAAGTTACAAATGGTTCCGAATGGTTCGGCTGGGGTATTCAGCCAGATAGTAAATCTGTCATTGGCTCTTTGCAGGTTCCCTATATTTATGAGGATCGAATTTCACAAAAAGATTTTGAGAGTTGTTTAACAAAAGCGCTTAAATTATCAAAAACTAAGTACAAATCTATGTCGGACGCCGGCATGAAGCATGTTAAAGAAAATTATAGTTTTGAAAAATATGAAAAGGGTTGGGTAGGCTTAATGGATGGATTCATCGAAAAGCATGGCTCATGGGATACCCGGAAAGGGTATCAGAGATATCACTTAGTAGAGGTTGCATAAAATGAAAACAAAAATATTATTAGTAGGACCAGTCTTAACACGTTCGGGATATGGGGAACAATCTAGATATGCGATGAGAGCGTTACGCAGTAGAGAAGACGTCTTTGATATTTATCTTCAACCTCTGCAATGGGGACAAACTTCGTGGATTTCAGAGTATGATGAAGAAAAGCAATGGGTCGACCAGCTTATTGAAAAAACTATCGCCCACAATGCGCAGAATCAACCATATGATGTATCTCTGCAGGTAACAATACCCAATGAATGGAAAAGTTATGCTCCTATAAATATTGGATATACTGCCGGCATGGAGACAACTCTAATTGCTGGAGAATGGATCACTGCTATTAATGCAATGGACAAGGTAATAATGATTTCAAACCATTCTAAGAATGTTGCAGAATTTACAAAATATATAAATCAGGAAGTTTCGGGTGCAGATCCCGAACACTGGCTTAAAGTCACAACAGATATTGAAGTGGTGAGTTACCCGGTTAAGCTTTATGAGACACTACCAGAAGTTAATTTAGATCTTAAATATGATACAAACTTCCTGGCAGTAGCACAGTGGTCACCAAGAAAGAATCTCGAACATACGATTAAATGGTTTGTAGAAGAATTTCAAAACGATGAAGTTGGGCTTGTGTTGAAAACCAATATGGCAAAAAATTGTTTGATGGACAGAGAAAGTTGTGAAGGTAGGCTAAAAGGTCTCATGTCATCTCTCCCAAAAGATAGAAAATGCAAAATTTATTTATTGCATGGAGACATGTCTGATGCAGAAATGCATGCAATGTATACCCACAAAAATCTATCCGCGCTTGTTGCTATTCCACATGGCGAGGGTTACGGTCTACCAATCTTCGAAGCAGCCTATAGTGGCATGCCAGTAGTAAGTGTTGGTTGGTCAGGTCAATTAGACTTCTTGTGTAATGAAAATGGAAGAGAGAATTTCTATAGTGTTTCATACGATATCAAAAAAGTACCCGAAGAAGTGGTTTGGCCTGGTGTTTTAATCGCAGAGTCAGGCTGGGCGCATGCAAGAGAAGTTTCATATAAAGAAAACATAAGACAATGTTACGAAGATCTCCAGAGTAACTCTGGGCACGTCGCAAAAGCAGAAGTGTACGCAACTGAGCTTCATGAGAGATTTGAAGAATCGAAAATGTATGAAAAATTTGTTAGCGCCCTAGGACTTGACCTTGAATGGGCAAACGATTTATCAAAAATTGAAATTTTATGAAACTTAAAGTAGCTCTACTACAAGACTTTTTTGAATATGAAATAATAGGGGGTGCCGAAAAAAATGATTCGGTGCTCCTGAATTATTTATTGAGCAAGAACAGATCAGTAGACTGCATCCACACCTACAAAGTTAAAGAGGTTATTGATGAATACGACTTCTTTGTAATCAGTAACTTTGTAAGATTACCGGAGGAGGTTAAACAGCGTTTAGTTGAAAAGGGGAATTACATTATTTATGAACATGATCATAAATATGTGGCTAATCGGAACCCCGGCGCTTTTAAAGATTTTACTGCTCCGCAAAATATGATTATAAACAGGGAATTTTATAATTCTGCAAAAAAAGTATTTGTATTAAGTAAGATATGCAAAGAAGTTATAGAGAACAACCTGCAAATAAATATGTACACAATATCTCATGTAGCCTCTGGTCAGAAGAAGACTTGGGTATTATAAAAGAAATTAACAAGACAACAGGCAAATCTACAGAGTACGCTGTACTCCAAAGCGGAAACATTATAAAAGGTACCAAACAAGCAATGGATTATTGCACTGCTAACAACATTGTTCCATCTTTGATACACTCGACAGATTATGTCGAATTTCTTACCAAGTTATCTTTGTCTGAGAAATTTATATTTTTCCCTCAAGTCCTGGAAACGTTTTCGCGTGTTTGTGTAGAAGCAAAAATGCTAAATTGCAAAGTTATAACAACTCCGAAGCTAATAGGTTTTTTCAGCGAGGATTTTAGTTCTCTGTATGGGGATGAATTAAACGACAAAATATTAAATAACATCGATACCGCCTTACAAAAATTTGAAGAGGTAATATTCGAATGATAGTAATTACTGGCGCCGCAGGGTTTATTGGCTGGAATATATACCAGAGTCTGAAACATACAAGGGATATTGTACTAGTAGATTTTGTAGATAAATTTATTGGTGAGTTCAATCCAAAACATCCGATTATGGATCCGTTCACCTTTTTAGAAAAGATAAAAAATGATTCATACGCAAAACAAATTGAAATAATTATCCACCAAGGCGCCTGTTCTGACACAACAATTTATGCACCTTCGTTCATGATGAAACATAATTTTGATTATAGCCTGAGTCTGCTACAGACATGTCTGAAACATGATATACGTTTAATATATGCTTCCTCCGCCTCTGTTTATGGAGACGGTCCTTTTCATGAAGAAGCTTATTTAAATCCAAAAAACGTTTATGCAAACTCAAAAAGAGTTTTCGACAATTACGCAGAATCTTTTATAATTTGCGAAGGCAATCCACAGATAGTCGGGCTGAGATATTTTAATGTGTATGGCCCGATGGAACACCGAAAAGGAGCCATGGCATCCGTCACACATCAATTTAAAAACCAGATTGACACTACCGGTGAAGTAAGAATTTTTGAAGGAAGTAACAACTTTTTAAGAGATTTTATTTACATCGATGATATAGTATCAATTAATAGGCATTTTATTGATAATAGGGAGATTAGTGGAATATTCAATTGCGGTACAGGTATCGCTGAATCATTCTCGGCAATACCAGAAATATTATCGGATTATTATTCGTTCAATACAATAGAAATAGAAATGCCTGATTATTTGGTAGATAAATATCAAAAATTTACTAAATCTGATACTGATAAACTTTATATGGTTGGAAAATATGATAAACCGTTCTCTTCACTTCATGGCGGGATTGACAAGTATGCTCAATTTTGGAAAAAACAACAAAATTAAAAAGATTGGATTTACCAATGGATGCTTTGACATTTTGCACGTCGGGCACATAAAGTTATTTCAGCACTTAAAAAATAAGTCAGATAAGGTTATAATAGGAATTGATTCCGATAAAAGAATAAAGGAGCTTAAAGGTCCGACCCGGCCGGTTAACAACGCAGAAGACAGAAAACTTATATTAGAGAGTCTTTCCTTCATTGATGAAGTACTCATTTTTGATTCAAAAGAAGAATTAGAAATGTTAGTAAAGATAATATCACCGGATCTTATGGTAGTAGGATCTGATTATAAAGATAAGCACGTCGTCGGTGGTCAACATGCAAAAAGGTTAGAATTTTTTGATAAAATTGATGGATACTCAACAACAAAAATGCTACAACGTAGTTCTGATAGGTGATTGCTGTAGTGATGTTTATCACTATGGCAAGTGTGAGCGACTAAGCCCCGAAGCCCCTGTTCCTGTATTGAAGGAAATTCGCAGGATAGTACAGCCAGGGATGTCTTGGAATGTACGCCTCAACATTGAAGCTTTTGGTGCGTTTGTACGACATTACACAAATACAGAAAAAATTAGTAAACACAGATTTATCGATAGTAAATATAATCAACACTTACTAAGGTGGGATGAAGGTGAACACCAAGAGATCCAACAGATAAACACAGATATAATACGCAATACGGAACTACCTGACGTTGTAATCATCAGTGACTACGATAAGGGTTTCTTACCACCGGATGCATGCCGCGGAATAATACAATATTATAAAGATCTCGATGCAAGTATACCGATATTCGTTGATACCAAAAAGACCGATTTATCATGTTTTGAGGGTGTTTTTATAAAAATCAACGAGAAGGAATATGAGTCAATTGAAGTATTCCCAGAAGACAGCGAATTTATTGTGACTTTAGGAGAGAAGGGCACCCAATACAAAGATATTACCTATCCAACTAATATCGTTGAGGTGTTTGACGTCTGCGGCGCCGGCGATGTGTTTTTATCCACATTAGCATACACCTACCTAAGAGATAAGAATATACCAGATGCCATTGGATATGCCAATAAAATGGCTAGCATCTCTGTTTCTCACATGGGAACATACGTCCTTACGAAAGAAGATATAAAGAAAATATTAAGGGAAACTTATGACCTACGTGTTTGATATTGATGGTACGATCTGCACCAAAACAGACGGAGATTATTCTCTGGCAATGCCGATACAACCACGCATTGATAAAATAAACCAACTTCACGAAGAGGGGCATAAGATAATATTTCTCACAGCACGCGGTATGGGTAGGAGTGATAACTCCTCTGCTTATGCCCATGGCGCATTTTATGATTTAACAAGACAACAACTTCTTGCATGGGGAGTCAAATTTCATTCTTTGTTTCTTGGCAAACCAGCAGGTGATTTTTATATCGATGATAAAGGAATAAACGATGAACAATTCTTTGGAAATTAAATTTGTCCCCAAGGGCTGGGGCTTTGAAAAATGGATCGTAAACTGTGAAAAGT
>Ga0115000_10002715_pt1 | contig 15054 bp, 7 predicted proteins | sample ArcticOcean_MG_C_6_FD_89690 | JGI IMG/M metagenome (GOLD analysis project Ga0115000, IMG submission 89690) | Marine microbial communities from western Arctic Ocean - ArcticOcean_MG_CB8_128 | ecosystem: Environmental > Aquatic > Marine > Oceanic | place: Arctic Ocean: Canada Basin | collected...
ATTAATAAAAACAACAGGTGATTGGCTCTGGCATCGCCGGGTTATCGTACGCGTTGGAAGCGGCGGAGCACGGGAAAGTCGCCGTCGTGACGAAATCCGTCGCGCACGAAGCGTCGACGGCGTACGCGCAAGGCGGGATTAGCGCGGTTATTTCGCATTTGGATACGATCGACGAACACGTGAACGATACCGTCGTGGCTGGGGATTATTTGTGCGACGAGAAAGCGGTGAGAGCGTTGTGCGCGGACGGGAAGTCTGCGATTGAAAAGTTGGTGGAGATTGGGACGAGGTTCACCAAGGCGGAGGAGTTGGAGGAGAAGAAGAAAGAAAAAGAAAAAGAACAAAACTTTCAAACGGCGTATCAAGGGTTACACTTGTGCCGCGAAGGAGGACACGGGAAACCGAGGATTGTGCACTGCGACGATATGACTGGGAAAGAGGTTGAGAGAGCGTTGGTGGAAGCGACGAGAAAGCATCCAAACGTGACGTTTTACGAACATCACGCTTGCGTAGATTTGATGGCTTCCTCCTCCTCCTCCTCCTCCTCCTCCAACGAGAGACGATGCGTTGGCGCCGTTGCCGTTTCGAGCGGCGACAAAAACGAAAAGAAGAAGAAGAAGAAGAAGAACGACAAAAACGACGATTCTCATCAAGAAGCATCAAAAATTGTGCGCTTTTACGCCTCCACTACCCTTTTGGCGTGCGGAGGCGCCGGTCAACTCTTCCCTTCCACGACGAATCCGGTCGTGTGTACCGGCGACGGTATCGGCATGGCAGCTCGCGCGAACGTCGTGTGTGAAAATCTTGAGTTTGTGCAGTTTCACCCGACCGCTTTGTACGCCGATAACGACAGCTCGAAATCGCCGGCGAAGAAACTCGACGAGAATGAAAACGCATTTTTGATCACGGAAGCCGTTCGCGGTCACGGCGGCGAGTTATGGACGCACTTCGAACGCGGCGAGAGGTTCATGCCGAACTACGACATTCGAAACGAACTCGCGCCGAGAGATGTCGTCGCGCGAGCTATTCACGCGGAGATGCGCAAAAACAACTCGCCGTGCGTCTATCTCGACATCACGAAAAAAGACGCCGAGGACGTCGCAAAAAATTTTCCCGGCATTTATAAAGAATTGAAAAAACGCAACTTGGACATGACGAAACAAAGAATTCCAGTGAGACCAGCCGCACATTACCTCTGCGGCGGCGTCAAGACGAACATAGACGGCGAGACGAGTCTTTCGGGCTTGTTCGCGTGTGGCGAAGTCGCGTGCACGGGCGTGCACGGTGCCAACCGCTTAGCTTCGAACTCGCTTCTCGAAGGCGTCGTATTTGCGCGACGCGCGGTTAAAACTGCCACGCGAAAATCAAAAGAAAGTTTGAAGCAGTTGTTGGAAGATGAATTCGAGGATATTGTGGACGAGGACGACTATTTGAAATGCAACTACTATGTTTTCAATGCCTCGCGCAAAACGAAATCGAACAAACGTCGCGGTCAAATGGTCAAGAAGGACTTCTTATCTGGCGACGCGTTTGCGCAAAGTTTGAGAAAAGAAGTGCAACTCTCCATGTGGCGCGCGTGCGGCATCGTTCGACGAACGGAGGACATGCGCGAAACTTTGGTCAAATTCAAAGCGTTGCAACGTTTGATTGACGATGAAGAGGAAGAAGCGGCGTTGCTGAATAGTGGCAACGACGACGGTACGGTTACTTTAGCTCTAGTTGAGGCGAAGAATTTATTAGCGGTTGGCACTTTAGTTTTACGATCGGCTTTGAAGAGGAAAGAAAGTCGCGGGTTACACTACGTCGTCGAGTACCCGGATAGAGTCGAAGGAGAACGAGTGTCTACAGTGTTAGCTCCGATTGAGAACGACGACGACGACGAAACGAGAAGCAACATTTCGTCTCGCTCTGCGATTAAAATGGAGGGCGATGAGGAAGAAGAGCTTTTTGTCGTCGAGCAAAACAAAGTCGTCGCGCGAGGTCCGCGCTGATTTGTTCAAAAACGAGAAGCAATTAGAAACTTAGAAGAGAGAAGTTAATATTTATTTATTACAATCGCGCGTTCGGCATGTGTTTCATGGCTTGCCTTATACCTAAATCAGCCATAATCTCCTCCGAGCCACCTAGAATAGCCGCGAACTTGTTGGATTTCTGAAACGCTTCGATGATGCGTCCCATCCCAGTTCTCGTAATCGCGCGTCCGCCAAAGATTTGGCACGCCTCGTCCGAGACCAAATTCGCCACGCGCGTGCAAAAGAATTTCAGAAGCGCTATGGGACCCGCCAACACTACAGATTGTTCTTCGTGCGACAAGACGTTCATTTGGTGCGTGATTTGTTCCGTCCACGCCTGCACAGCTTCAATCTGCGCGGCCATGATGGCCAATTTCCCTCGAATCACCGGCTGTTCGATCAACTTCTTCCCGAACACGATGCGTTGGTTGGCCCATTTGAAACACTCGGCTAAAACCAATCTATTCGCGGCGTTTGTGCCGGCGACGATATACCATCTCTCGTGATTGAAATTGAACATGACGTACATGAAACCTTTCCCTTCTTTCCCGAGTAAATATTCCTTGGGCACGCGAACGTTTTCGTACGTCACGTATGCGGTCCCCGCTGACGGTGAATACGACGTTTTAATCGGTTTTGTGTCCACGCCGCCCCACGCTCGATCTATGAGCAACAACGAAAACGTCCCGTCTTGCATTTTCACCGCGGTGGTGAAATAATCAGAAAATTGTCCGTTCGTGATCCACTTCTTGACGCCGTTGACGATATAATCCCCAGTCGACGGATCTTTCGTCGCGATGGTTTGTAAACCGGCGACGTCAGAGCCAGCCGCCGGTTCCGAAATCGCCAAGCATATCCTCTTCTTTCCTAACAACACTTCCCTCCCGACTTTTCGTGCGACGTCCGGTCTCCCAAACTGCAACACCGGCGGAAGGCCGATGACGAGTCCAGCGCCTAAGCCATCGACGTACCCGGGCACGCCTAACCGGCACGTCTCTTCGTGCGCAATCAGCTCGTGAAACGAATCGAACTCGTTCACGTTTACCCCGCCTAACAACTCTACGCCGCAGCTTTCAACGACGTCGCGCATCCACGGTCCTTTCGGCATCCGCGCGACGAGCAAACCGTTTTTACCGAGCAACTCGTACACTTCTTGCGTCGGATGTTCACCATTCTCGTCCGCTTTGACGCATACAGGCGCGACGTGCGTGTCAAAAAACAACCTGCACGCTTTCCGAAATTTCACGTGTGACTCGTTGTAATACAAACTCGTCGGTTTGTTCGCGACCGATGGCGCGAACGCCGCCGGCTCCGCGTACGGCACCAACTCCAAGTCCCCTTTTTTCCTCTCCAAAGTTCTCTCTTTCCCTTTCCTTCTTTCTTCTTCTCTCACTCTACCGATTCGAAACTTCTTCGCCACGACATCTAAGACATCGCGTCGGTGATACGTATAAAACGCGTTCGTGGAATCTGAGCCGGCGACGCGATCGATGAACTGTTTCCCGCCCGGATGAAACTTTGCGAATTTTGTCACGTCGTAGACGAAATCGTCGACGATGATCCAATTCGATTCGTGCGAGTTGTGTTTCGAAACTTCCGCTCGCGAGTACGAGGGAAGTTCCTCGTCTCCCACATCCTCCATCATTTCTTGGTTGTGTAGTTATATAGTTATTACAGAATTCGTCTTTCGTGATCTTCTTCCTCGTAATCTGTTTTGCTTTTACTCCTACGTGTGTGTACTGGGGTGTTTAACGAACTCTCTCTCTCGAGAAGGTTTTTTTTTATATAGACGACAGACACTTTTTTTCATCAAAATTTCTTTCTTTCAAACAAACAAACAAACAAAAAATCTCAAATTTCAGTCCACTTTCCTCAAAAAGATATTTTTGTTCCTTTCGATCGAAAAAGCTGCACAAAAACAAGTGCGAGAGAAAGAGATCAGAACACACGACAACAACTCTTTCTCATCAGAAGAACGCAGAGAAGGCGCGAAAGCTCGAATATAATACTCTTTTTCTCGGGGGAGTCGCGATGATGAAGATGCAGTCGTTTACGTCGTCGTGTTCCAGTTGTTCAGGGAAGAATAACAACAAGAACGCGAGATTTTTATATTCGACCTTGACGAAGAAGAAAAACTTTGGTGTCGGCGGGAAAAGATGTCATCAAAATCATCATCATCGAACGAGAGTTATAAACGAGGACGCGTCTTCTTCTTCTTCTTCTTCTTCTTCTCAACAGCAGCAACAACAACAGCAACAGCAACAGCAACAGCAAACACAAAGATCCTCATCATCAGCGTCGTACGGGAAATATTCTTCCGCGACAGACTCGCCGTTGGATTTAATCGATGTGCCGCTGGAGTTGGTTCAAATTCGCGCGTACGTCCGATGGGAAGAAGCCGGGAAACCAGAAGGCATGCCGGCGGAGTGGCAAGCGGCGGAGTTCGCTCGAGCGTTGGACGATTTGAGAGTCGAATTGGTGGAAGGGACGCCTTTGAATGAAATACGGAGGAAGTTTAACGTCATGACGGTGAATAACGGGGAAGACGACGCACCGATGAAGTTACCGAGGGAGGTGGAGGAGTATAAAAGTGAGAGTGAGGAGATGATGCGCCGAGCGGCGGCGATGGGGGTGTCGCAGCAACAGCAACAACATCAGCAACAACAACAACAGTTCGTGAGGCCGGCGGACATCGTGAACGCGAGAATTGCAAACTCGACGGCGCGTCCGATTGGCGATCAAGAGTTTGCTTTTGGATCCGGGTCGTTTGATTCGTTCGACGAAACGGATGCATTTACTGAAGAATCTGTTCGAGAGGAAGAGGAAGAGGTTGCTGCGACGAATATTACCGCCGAAGCGTCTTCTCCAGTTGTTGAATATGAATTCGAAGAGAAAGTTCAAGAGGAGGTAAATCAAGAAGAAGAAAAAGATGAACAGCCAACACTCGTCGCCGAGCCGCAACCATTTGTTGTCGTTGAACAGCATCATCAAAACGTCGATCCAGTCAGAAGAGCTTTCGATTCATCTTCTATTTACGATTTGATTCCTAAAAGCAGCAACGCGTCCAGCGACGAAGACGCGTCGGTTGAAAAGAGCGAAGACTCTTCTACGACCTCCTCCGGGGCGGCGAAGTCCTTCATGCGACGCTGGCGACGACAATCGGACGAACAATCCGTTTCGGATGAGAAAAATTTGGTGTGTTCGAGTAAGTTGTACCCAATCGGTGAAGGGTACGAATTGCTCGTTCAAGTTTTTGAACGCTCGGAGACGGACTCGGCCGCAATGTCCGGTGAGAGAAGCCGAAAAACAAATCGAAGAGTCAAGTTCGTGACGGACTATCCGGAACCGTTAACTTTGCACTGGGGCGTTGCTAGAGACGAACCGGGGCAGTGGATTTTACCGCCCGAATCGACGATGCCGGAAAAAACGAACGTTGTCAGTCACATGTCCGCGGAGACGCAGTTAAAAGACGCCGGCGAAGGATGCTTGGTGGACTTGGTCACCACGAAAGCTGTCCAAAGTTCAGCGAAGAGCGCTTCTTCTCCGAGCTCATCTAGCGCTATCGCCGGCGAACAACAAACGCAACCGATTGAACAAGAGTGTCGCCAAATGCAGAACTTGTCCATTTACCTCCCGGATAGCGATTCAGCTACCGAGAGTGAGTTGATGGGCGTGCACTTCGTATTGCGGGATGAATTCGGAAACTGGTTCAAAGACACCACAAACGGGAACCAAAATTTCAACGCGTTGCTACAAGGCGCGGGAGGACGAAACGCGAAGCCCACGGATGAATTAACGACGCAAATTATCCGCGCCGAAGCCGGTGGAAACTGGTGGAGTTTAATGCATCGATATAATCTCGCGTATCAGTTGTTGCACGAGAAGATTGGCGCGGAAGAAATCGATCCGTCGAAAGCGCTCGTTCGCATAGCGAAAGTTTTCGTCTGGCTTCGATTTTCGCAGTTGCGACAATTGACTTGGCAAAGGAATTATAACGTGAAACCGAGAGAATTGTCCTCTTCTCAGCAAAAGCTGACGTATAAGTTAGCGGAATTGTTTTGTGAGCGACCAGAATTGAGAGATATTGCGCGCATGTGCCTCGAAACCGTCGGACGCGGCGGAGACGCGGGTACCGGACAAGCCGTGCGCGATGAAATTTTGAACATTATGCACAGAAACGACATCAAAGAAGTCTCCGGAGTCTTTCTCGAAGAGTGGCATCAAAAATTACACAACAACACGTCCCCTGACGATGTTGTCATTTGCGAAGCCTATCTCGCGTTTTTGCGCGGTAACAGCGACTTGAACGCCTATTGGAAGACGCTCACCCAAGGCGGCGTTACGCGTCAAATTATGGAATCATACGAACGACCAATTAAAGCAGAACCTACGCCGAGACCTCACATCGCGCACGACCTCATCAGAGATTTTGAGAACTACTTGATTATCTTAAAAGCAGTGCATTCTGGGGCAGATTTGAAGCTTTCCATCGAGGTGTGCTGTAGCCAAAGAAATTATCTCGGCTTATCGCAAGCTCTGCAGTATTGCAGACAATTCACCGACAAAGTTGGTAACGAAATAGCCCTTTTAGAGGCGACTATTCAAGCGCGTCACGAACTTCGTAACGCTGGGTTGAAGCAGGGCACGCACAATCACGATCACGAGAAAGTTAGGGAGTTTTTATACTTGGACTTGGCGTTGGGCGCGGTATCTTCAAGAGCGGTGCAAAGAGCGGAGTTGCCGAAAGATATTGGTGAAGCCTTAGAATTCTCCGCGTTAGCGTTGGAAGATTTATGTTTATCATTACCGACGTCTTGCGAAGATTTAGCTTTAAGTTTGGTCGAAATGCGCCGCGTGATCAGTTCTCGACACGAATCGAGTGGAGATGAAAAGACAAAGTACTTTTGGGCGTTGCGCGCCAAAGCCACGGTGGATCGCGCGCGAATGGCCGTCGCTGCGTACGGGGATTCCATCAACTCTTCTATGCAGCTCACCGCGGAAAGTATTGGCGACGCGTGTAAATGCGAGCAATGGACCGTAACGCACTTTAGCGAAGAAGTTATTCGAGGTGGACCGGCGTTTGGTTTATCTTTAGCGTTGACTAGATTGGACAAGATGTTACGACAAGAAGCAAACTTGGGTGCGTGGAGTATAATCTCGCCAAAAGAAGAGAAGGTCTGCGGTCGAGTTGAATTTTACCCTACGCTGCGTGAAATCATGAATGAAAGCTTCCGCGAACCGACCATTTTAGTCTGCGATAAAGTTGGAGGCGACGAAGAAATTCCTTTAGGTGCGGTTGCTTTACTCACACCAAGTTCCGTAGACGTCTTGTCCCACTCGGCCGTTCGCGCGCGAAACTCGGGTGTTTTGTTCGCTACCTGCCACGACTTGTCCGTCCTAGATTGTTTGTGCGAGTTTGTGAACGAGTTCGCGTCAACAAAATCCATCGGATCAGACTCCTCCGTTAAGATTGAACACGCCTCGGAAGCGGAGATTGCCAAGGCGACGAAGATGAAGCTGGAAGAAGATCCGAGCACGCAAGCGTGGTTTGGTGTTGGTGCGACATCGTCGGTATCATCAACATCGAAAGCTAAGATCGATTTGGAAAAGAAACCGTTTTGTGGTGCGTTTGGTGTGAGCTTAGATGACTTCAGAGAGCACGTCGTTGGTGCGAAATCGCGAAACACGCGAACGTTGCGCGAAAGTCTAGAAAGTTCCGACCTTCCATCTTGGATCAATTTGCCGCGATCGATTGCCATACCATTCGGCACGTTCGATCACGTTTTGGAGGATCCGATAAATAAAGATAAAAAAGCGCAGTTCGTAAGACTCATCGATCAAATTGACGATAGTTCTGGCGATAGTTTGGAAGACACTTTGAACCGCGTGCGATCATGCGTGAAAAGTTTAACCCCCCCAATAGATGCCCGCGAGGAACTCTCTCGCGTGATGAAAGCAGGTGAAATGATACCGCCGGAAACCGACGAACAATGGGACAAAGCCTGGAAGGCTCTAGTCTCCGTTTGGGCGAGCAAATGGAACGAGAGAGCATACGTTTCCGTGCGTAATCGCGGCTTGACGCACAAGAATTTGCAAATGGCTGTTTTGGTTCAACCGGTAATTGATGCCGACTACGCGTTTGTCGTGCACACGACCTCGCCGGCGAACAACGACGAGAATGAATTATACGCCGAGATCGTTAAAGGTTTAGGCGAAACTTTAGTCGGTAACTACCCGGGAAGAGCGTTGAGCTTCAAAGCGGACAAGCGCGCAAACTCGCCTCCAGTGATTACCGGTTTCCCTTCTAAAAATGTCGCATTGAGCGTTCCAAAAGGAACCTTAATTTTTCGATCCGATTCAAACGGCGAAGATTTAGAAGGTTACGCTGGCGCTGGCTTGTACGAATCAGTCACGACCGAAGTTGAAACCGTCACGCACGTGGACTATTCAAAAGACGAAATGGTCTGGAACGACCGAGGTACCGCGGATCAAATCATGAGTAAAATCACGGAGGCTGGTATAGCAATCGAAAAGGCATTAGGGTGCGCGCAAGATATCGAAGGTTGCGTCAAGGATGGTAAAGTTTACATCGTTCAAACGAGACCGCAAGTGTAATAATATTAAATATAGCATTTATGATTTAATAACGAAAGCAAGACTCAACCCATATAAATATGAATATCTTTTCCTCTTATGTGTGCGTGTGTGTGTCTGTGTGTTTTACCATGTTTTTTACACGCTGCTGACCGCTCGATGCGCTTTGTCCAAAGTCTGCTGGCGCTTGTCAGCTTGAGCTCATTTTTTCTATATCTGTACAAATTTATTCGTCTTCGTCGTCGTCTTCGTCGTCGTCATCGTCTTCCTCCTTGTCCTTCTCTTCGATCTCTGTCGGTATTCCTCTTAACCCTAACCTTTTCATCAGAGGTTTGACCAACTCCTCCACGCTCGTCGTCGCCCCGTTCGCAGTGAACTTGCTCAACTGATACACTTCCTTCTGATAGCAGTTGTTACACAAATCCGCGCCTTCCAAGATTTTACTTTTCAACCATTGCATACTCGTTCGCTTACTTTTGCAGTTAACACAAACTTTATTCGCCAGCAGCGCGTGTTCTTTCACCCAACAGTTCCTGCATAAATCAAAACTCAAGTCAACTTTCGATTTAAACCACTGCCCGGTCGTTTGTCTCGATTCGCACACGTAGCATTGGCGACTGGTCAGCGCTAACGCTTCGTTCCGGTAACATTTATCGCACAGCGTCGCTCGCGAGAGTAATTTCGACCGTCGCCACCGGCAGGTTTTCTCTGTCGCGCACGAGACGCATTTTTTTTCCGACAAATTTACAATCTTCTGTTGTTGTTCCTGTTGCTGCTGCTCCTGCGGTCGATTGGACGATGACTCCCACATGTGCGTATTGCAATTGCAAGGCGATCACCTCAAGATCACCTCTCTCTCTTTTTCTCTCTGCTCGTACTTCTGTTTCTATATGATTCTATTCTCGTATTAATTAGGTTACAAAATCTTTGATTTTTGATTTCTTCTTCTTTAACTCTGATCCATGATTACGTACACGTCGGAAACCGCGGAAAGGCGATCTGATATTAAACAATAATAACAACAACAACAACAACAACAAATCCAAAGCGCGCGCGCGTAACGTGGTTTAATGGTTTAAAAATAATTTAACAAGAGTTTTTAACGTCGTTTTCTCTTAAGACAAAGTGAGTTGAGGCTTTTTTGTGGGGAAAAACGCTACAGCCCTCGTACCTGGCCATTTAAAGAGTGCAAGTTAAAATACTCTTCTCTGCCAATATTTACAAATGTATTTGTTCTTGTTGGGGTTTTGTCCATCTGCTCTCTTTTGTTGACAAAAAGACGAGTATTATTTTTCACCTCAAAAATTCCCGTTGTTGATTTGTTTGTTTGTTCGTTACCAACCAACAAAAGGAAAGAATAAGAATGAACGAGCCTGGCGACCACCACGACCAGGACCGCTCGAATACCAACAGAAACGACGTGGACTCTGGCCCGTGGTTCGACCCGGACGAGTTAACCCCGCGCTCGTTGTGGGAAAAAATCGGCGACGGTTCTTTCGGGAAAGTCTACCGAGCGCACTTGTTGGGGATTCCAGTGGCGGTGAAAGTGATTCAGAATTTAAAACCCGACCGAGTCGCCGGTTTGAAACGAGACATATTTTACCTCTCGCGCATGACGCACCCGAACGTGGTTCCAATTTACGGCGCGTTCATCGAGGAAGGGATGCTGCACATGGTCATGGAATTCGTCCCGAACTCTTTGAGGAATAAACGCGTCGTCAATCAGGTTAACGTGGTGAGAGTTTTACAAGACGTGGCGAGAGCGCTGGTGAGGATGCACGCGCAAGGGCACATTCACAGGGACGTGAAAGCGAGGAACGTGTTGATTTCAGCGGTAAGATTATCCTTATTCTCGAAAGCAGCCGCCTTTTCCTTTTCCGCCGCCGTTAAAGCTTCTTCTTCGTCTTCTTTGAGTCCACAATTATTATTTCTCTCTTTTGGGTGCTCCGAACAACTACCAAAAGAGAGAGAAAAGAGACCAAAAAATTTTACTTCTCGCCGCTGCTTATTTTGTGTACTCACCTCTTTCGTCATCGTCCTCATACTAACTACGTTCCACTACCCAAAACTCATCATGACCAAACCAAAAACAGGACTTTGAAATCGCGAAACTGACGGATTTTGGTCTGGCGCGCATCCTACCGCAATACGCCAACGACCGGCGAGACGTGAACCCGAAGACGACGCCGAAAATCGGTCCACCGAAATATCGAGCGCCAGAGGTGGAAAAACACGACTCGGAGAAAGATCACACGTACGCATTTTCTTCGGACGTGTACGGATACGGGGTCATGTGCTTTCAGCTCATCGATCAGGTGAAAAAAAGGAGACGGAAATCGCATCCGCACGAGGTTGATTTCGTCACCGGTTTGGGCAACGCATGCTGCGAGGAAGATCCGAGAGCTCGACCGACGGCGGCGATGTGCTTGGCGAAATGTCGCGAGTTTTTAGGCGAATCGTGGACGGCGAACGACAGAGTGTGGGGGAATCCGAATCCGACCGAACGAGTCGGATATTGGACGACGGAGATGATGGACGTCGGGACGTTTAAGAAAGTGGCGCCGAAAGAGGAAGAGGAAGGGAAAGACTCTCCGAGCGGGTTGGAACACGGCGAAACGCCGACGACAACAGATGGGCGCACGCAAACGCACGGTAAAGGAGGAAGAGAAAAACATAGCGACGATGAAGACGAGGACGAGGAGGACGACGACGAGGAAAATCAGCAAATCAACAAGAAAGCGAAAGAACGCGAGTTGATAAAAATGCTCGAAGACGAAAGAAGAATGGGAGAAAAAGGAACGACGACGACAGCTCCAGCAGCTGTACAAGCAGCTGTGCAAGCAGTAGTAGACGCGGAAAATAGGAACGGAACGAATACGGACGGAACGGGGACACCAACGACGACGACGACGACGTCTTTACGGCGACGAGTCATTGAAGCGTACGGGAACACTAACAACACTAACAACGGCGCCAAGGCCAATCGAAAACGCTCGAAACCGGCGACTGGGGACGTGATGGATATTGGTGTCAACGCGCATGCCGCCGGCATAGAGAACACCCAAGTCGCAATGGTTCGATCCGCGGACGGACGAATCACAAAAACGAGCTCTCTCGGCGAAGACTCTGGTTCCCAAACGCCGGTCAGTAAATATTCCCGAGGCGAGAACGTGGCGAGCGAAAACGGCCCTCCCGTCGTGAGAAGACTGAACAGTCTCTCCACCTTAGGCATGGGCGATTTGAAAGTTGAAGAAACTAGAAGCTAATAATAAAAACTATACTACTAATCGAGATCTTTTACCTCAGGTACTGTACTTCGTGATATTATTAGTATTATTATGTGATATTAAACGTGCTTCCCTTCCTTTCGCAACTGGCCAACTCTTTCTCTCAATCTGGTCATTTCTTTCGTGATTTCATCTAACGAAGCAGTTTCCGCGGAAAACTCCTTCGGCGAGTGCGATTGGTGGGTTTTGTTTTCGTTCGCTCCTTCTTTTCCTCCTCCTCCTCCTCCGTGTGGTTCGTCGTGATGATGATCGTCGTGATGCGAGTGATACTTATGGTGCATGTAATGTTCTAACCCGAAGGCGACCACGAACGTTCCAATCTGTTGGTGTTGTTGTGTGTTATTATATAACGTTTAACGCGTCAGTTTCAAACGCACATCGTCATAAAAAAGAAAAGAAGAAGAAGAAGATCATCGAAATCATCATCATCGTCGCGCCGTCGTCGTCGTCGTCCAAACTTGAATCACGATGCGCGTTTGGTAGTATACTCTCCCAAAAACCTTCTTCAAGTGTTTTTAGGGGAAGAAGATGATGATGACACGAGAACGATGAGAGAAAAACAACCCGCGCAAAACGAGACAACAAGAAGAACAACAAGAACAAGAACAACGAGAACAATATACCATCGCGTGTTTCACCGGTCCAAACGACCCGGTTTTGATAAACTTTGTTCGATACCACTCCATTTTATTAATGTTGTTAATGTTGTAATGCTAAAAGAGAGAGAGAGAGAGAGAGAGAGAGAGAGAAGAGAGAAGAAGAAAAAAAGCAGTCAAAAAAGAAAAAAAATAGAAAAATCGAGAAAAAAAAAACAAAAAAAAAGGCAGACAGGCAGAGCTTAGAACAAAAATCAGTAGTGTTTTCTTCATTCTGTTTTGACGGCGCGCGCATAAGCTTTGATCGGGCACACACATAAACCGCCCCAAAATGGCACCACCACCTAAGAAGAAGAACAATAACAATAATCGGTCGGCGTTGTCGGAACAACTCTCGAAGCTCAGTTCAACGTTCCCGCAAGAAAATACCAGAGCTCTGAAAGGAGGCAAAGCGTCCATTTTACACACCGCGAGAGATGCGGCGGACGTCAGATTGGAAGAGATTCAAGAGAGAGCGCAAAAAGCGTTCGAGAACGTGAGAAGGAGAGACGGGCGGTTCGACGCGTTCGGGAGTAAACTGTTTTATAACGGCAACACGAACAGTGTTGGGATGTTTGGCGAGGAAGGTGAAGAGTTGGAAGGGTATCAGGAGCAAAATCATCGAGAAAAACTGGACGCGAAAGAGAACGAGAAGCTGAATAAAGTCATCCGTCAGTTTCTGAGGCTGTTCGCGTCCACGTGCGGGAAGATTTTTGGCGGCGACGAGGACGACGCGACGGCGGCGGACGAGACATTGAGAGAAGAAGCGGCGGACGGCGCGCATATTTTTGAATATCTCATACGGAGGTTTAAAGTTAACGTGTATAACGTGGACGACGTCATCGCGTCTTTGTTGCCGTATCACGGAACCAATCAGTTCGTGAAGGTGGTGCAAACGTGCAATTTCGAAAACGCGAAGAAGTTCGAGTGGATGCGAGGGGTGAAGGAAAGCGGCGCCAAGGTGCCGAGAGAGTACTTGGCGAAGCGAGTGGCGAAAGACAAGGCGTTTTTAACCTACATTTGCGATAGCGCGGTGGAATGCTGCAACAGCCAAAGTAATAACGATTTTAACGCGACGAACGGTACGACTTCCGCGAGTTCGGTGAGTCATTCGTTTTACGTCGTTTTAATGATTGAAAGTCTCGATTGGATGAAACGCATTGAAAGCGCGCATTTGCAAAGATTTTTAACGTATTTAGAGCCTGGATTGCATCAAAAAGCCTCGTCTGAACACTACGCGGGGTGTTTGATGCTCATCGCGGCGTTATGCGCGAAGACGACGTTCACGGAGGCATTTTCGGTGGCACTTTTAGAAGGCGTTTCAAAAGGTGCTCGAGCGCCGCTCGTTCGAGAGGCTATGCAAACGTTACTGGTGTTGTGTTCGAGTCAAAAAATCGAGACTATACCGGACCGGACGTTTAAGCATTTCGTAAAAATTGACAACGCGAGTTCTCACGTCGCGGAAATATGTGATAAGTATGGAACCGCGAGCGATTGTTTGGTGAATCCGTTGTTGGAAGCGCTCGGAAAGTTTTGTGGGACGCATGAAAATTACGAAAAGACTCTCATGGAAGCCTTGGAGAAGATTGAACTGACGGAACCAAGAGCGAAAAAGTTAGTTTGTAGTTTAGCGAGGAGCGATAAATCAGACGAAGTGAAAAGAAAGAGCATCGAGAGAGCGTTGCGTGCGGCGGATCAGAGATTTCCGAAGAGCACTGCGGAAGCGGTGGATTCGTTTTTGAGAGGTTTGGAACGCAGGAAAGAAAAAAGAGCGCACGACGAGCGACGACGACGATTGCAAGAAAAACAAGAAATCGATGGAAAGGAGAAGAAGAAGAAGAAAGTAAATAACGGTAGCAGTAGTTCGGATGAGAGCGAAGAAGAGGAGGAGGACGATGAAGACGACGATGAAGACGATGACAAAACGAACGCCGAGGAAGATCGAATGATGATTGACGAAGACACGAGGAAAAAAGAAGAGGAAAAGTTGAAAGAGGAGGAAGAACAGTTACGACTCGATTTTGAATCCGCATCTTTCCTCCGCGAGGCTTTGGCTGGTTCGGCCTCGGGGCCTATTGAGAACAAGAAGCTCGGCAATCGATCGTTGGCGGCTGCGTTAGATCATCCCACTGCGTCGATTCGAGAGAACGCGACGCAACGTCTGATTGACCTTCACGTCGAGTTCATCGAAAAGAAGGCAAAAGACAAAGACAACACTCTTCTTCCGCCACCAGGTCTGGAGAAGGGCGGTTTCCTAGCCGACGCGCTGTGCCGTCGATGCTCCGATGACGATCCAACTGTCGCCGCGTTGGCACTCGGCACTCCGTCTTTGAGCATGCTGACGAAAAATCGAACGTCGCTTTTCGAAGCTATCTCGCATCGATTAGAAACTGCGAGAGAGTTGAGCTCGAGATCGAACGAGCGAGATGCCAATAAAGTCGCGGACATTGAACGCAGAGTATGTAAGAAGGCATACGCGACACTTTTGAGGCAAATGTCAGGCGACAGAATAGACGACGACGACGA
>Ga0115000_10002716_pt1 | contig 15037 bp, 7 predicted proteins | sample ArcticOcean_MG_C_6_FD_89690 | JGI IMG/M metagenome (GOLD analysis project Ga0115000, IMG submission 89690) | Marine microbial communities from western Arctic Ocean - ArcticOcean_MG_CB8_128 | ecosystem: Environmental > Aquatic > Marine > Oceanic | place: Arctic Ocean: Canada Basin | collected...
CTTTCCGGAGGGAGAGAGGTAGAAGGCATTTTAAAAGGATTCGATCAGCTCTTGAATCTCGTTCTCGACGAAACGAAAGAGTATTTACGAGACGTGGACGACCCGTTGAGAATAACGGACGAAACGAGAAACTTAGGATTGATTGTGACCAGAGGGACGAGCGTTATGGTCGTATCGCCGTTAGATGGGTTGAAAGAAATCGAGAACCCGTTCGCGGTAGCCGAAGAGTATTAGAGAGAGAGAGAGAAAGAGAAGAGAAGAGAGAGTAGGTATTGTTGTAATCACCCAATTCTCTGAAATGTTGTTGCTTATTTTTCTAAAAACTTCAACTTTTCTTATTTCACACAAACACTCTTCTGTTCGTCACAATGACGATCGCGCGAAGCGAACGCTTTTTGTGGAGTTTCATCGGCCTCGTAGGCGGCTCTGTCGCGTGCGTTCAAACGCAGAGAACGCTTTGGCGATCAACTTCGGAGTTATCGGATTCATTTTTAAGTCCACCTCCACCTTCTCCTTCGTCTTTAAAATCTTCTTTGGGAAACCCTTCTACAACTACGAGAGAAGAAGAGGAAGAAGAAGAAGGATTTGTTTTTGGTAAATTTGCAAAGGCTAAAGCGAAACGTATTTGGAACGAAAGCGTCGATTTTACGTTCAAACCAATCGTAGAGTACCTATCTAGGAAGGGCTATTGAATTCAATGATGATGCGTAGCACCTCGACTTCTGTTTCTCTATCTTCTTCTTCTTCTTCTTCTTTTTCTTCTTGGATGAGGAAAGTTGAAAAAAGTTGCCTTGTGCCGAGAAACTCTTCTGCGCGTTCTCCCTTTCGTCGTGGCAACAACGGCGTCGGTGTTCAACGATGCGCAACGCCAACGAGAATATATGCCGCTTCAACGACCAAACCGGATTATTCGTCGCCAGATTTTGAGCTCGCGCACGCTCCGATTGAGAAACAACTTTTACCAAACGGTCCGTGGAAAGTCATCCCAAACGCCGGCGTCACCGCGCCGGAAGGGTTTCAAGTTTCAGCCTACAAAGCTGGTTTAAGAAAATCAGGCACTAGAGCAGATTGCGCTTTGATTGTTGCCGACGAATCGTGCTCGTGCGCTGGAGTGTTCACGCTGAATGCCGTGTGTGCAGCGCCGGTGCAGTTTTGTAAAAAACAATTGGAGGTGAAATCGACTTCGAGAGCTATTTTGATCAACGCAGGACAAGCGAACGCGGCGACTGGTGTTCTTGGCGACGAGGATGCCATGACATGCGCCAAAGCGGTCTCTGACGCCACGGGACTCGATTCTTCGGATGTTTTACTCATGTCAACTGGCGTTATCGGTCGCAGAATTAAAATGGATAAATTTGTACCGGCAATCCAAGCGTTGGGAGAACATCTCGAACGATCCGACGCGGCGTCCATGGCGGCCGCTACATCCATCTGCACGACAGACGTTGTTCGAAAAACGCTCGCCATTGAAGTGGACATCAATGGAACGAAGGTAAAATTCGGAGGCATGTCGAAAGGGAGTGGGATGATTCACCCCAACATGGGCACGATGCTCGCGGTGGTCACCTCGGACGCCAACGTTTCGCCGGATGTTTGGACGAAAATGGTCAAGCGCGTGGGGACAAAAAGTTTTAATCAGATTTCTATCGACGGCGATACGTCTACAAACGATTCACTCGTTTGTTTTGCTTCCGGTAGAAGTGGCATGAAGCAAATAACCGATGAAAATTCCCCAGAGGCGAAACAGGTTGAGGAAGCGCTCAACGCTATTAACTTGGGTTTGGCTAAAGCAATTGCGTGGGACGGCGAAGGCGCCACGTGCCTTTTTGAAACGAATGTCAAGGGCGCAAAAGATGACGAGGACGCGCGCACCATAGCAAGAAGTGTAATTTGCTCGTCTCTTTTGAAAGCGGCTATATTTGGCCACGATCCGAACTGGGGAAGAATTGCCTGTGCGGCGGGCTACGCCAAGACGAAGTCTGCTTTGGATCAAAATCGTTTGAACATAGCAATGGGAGGCATCACGCTCATGAAAGATGGACAACCGGTAGACTTTGACGAAAAAAAAGCGTCGACGTATTTGAAGGAAACCACGTCGAAGCACGGTACCGTAGTTGTTGACATTGAAGTTGGAAATGGAAGCGGCTACGGACAAGCCTGGGGTTGCGATTTGTCTTACGATTACGTCAAGATTAACGCTGAGTATACGACCTAATAGCGCATTGAGAATATAAATATGCTGTGGTAGGATGCTGTTTGAATTACATTATAATGATAGCAATAACAATAATAATAGTTCTACTTTTTAAAGCGGATTGACCTCGAGTCCAGGTCGCGCTAACCCTCCTAAGAATGGATCGTCGAACTGAAAGCCTTCCGGTCCTTTCATGAATCTATGTTTACCTTGCAACTTCGCGATTGGCTCCATTGAATCGATGCACACTTTTTGCGCGTTGTTCAAACGAAATTTAGCCGCTTTACAACAAGCCTCGACTTCAGAATCTTCCATAGCTTCGTCCAAAATGACAGCAACGCCTCTTTGAATCGACCATTTCGTCAAAATGGAGTTGATATCTTTCGGGTCACTTTCATCCGCCGCCGAGGAGGCGTCGAGTAAGCGCTGGTGTTCTCTCACTTCTTTCACACCAGCACAAATAGACCCTCGGGAGAGTAGCACTAATCCCCATCTGCGACACACGCCGACGAGCTTTCTCTGCGAAAGCATCGGGTGCAGCTCGACTTCGTTTACGACCGGTTTGATTTCACACGCTTTCACGAGATTTTCAACTGCCAAAACTGAAAAATTACACACCCCGAGAGATTTCACTTTACCTTTCGACACGAGCGCCTCCATTTGCTTCCACGCGTGTCCGAGAGTCACAGACTTGTCCATTTGCATGGGCCACTCGATGGAGAACAAATCGAGGGACTCTAGACCGAGTTTCGACAACACGGCGTCGCAACTTTCTTCGACTTTCCCCCACTCGTCGCACGCCAACACAGCAGATACGAACAAAGACTCTCGCGGTCTCGACGAAGATACGATCGCACTCTTCGCCAACTCTACGTCTTCGCTTTCTTTGGATGACCCGCACCTTACGTGTCTCACGCACTCATACTTCAAACACTTGCTCGCGTTTTTTGGGACGCATCCAAACATAGGCAATTGATATCCGTTTGCTCCTCCGCCGAGCGCCACGGACTCTTGCTCGACGCTCGGATCAAATTTGGATTCTTCCGGCGTTTTCAAGTAATAAGGCGTTCCTGGTTTCGGTTTGTTCGGATCTCCAGCTGGCGCAGGTCCGTCCCACACGGCGGTTGGTTTTCTCCCTCCTTGATAAAACTGCTGCCCCGGTGGCGGCAAAAACTGTTGTCCATTTTTTTGCATCTGCTCGATTTGTGCTCGAGTTGGAGGATACGCCGGCAAGGTTGGATTGTATCCATTCACGTACCCGGAGACGGAATATCCACCAGTACTGCTACCGTACCCTCCTCCTCCTCCTCCTCCTCCAGAAGAGTATTGGTGCGTTCCTGGATAGTTTTGTTGTTGTCGCATGGAGCTCGGGCAGGAGGCCCAGGATTTCTGCGCCGACCCATCGGAACCCGAGGCGGTGAAGCCGTTCTTCTTGGAGAAGCGCTCCATGGGTTGACAGCCATCGGAAGCCATTATGTTGCTTTTTTTAGTATCTCTGTTTCGTTCCTGATGAATGCGGTTGTGTGGTGTGTGTGTGTGTGTGTACTACTTCTGTAGGATTGAAGAAGTGTCGACGTTTGCGTTTTTGAAGATGTGGTGTACGTACTTCCCACTTTTTTCCAAATCCAAAAAATGTCCACGTCACCTTAACAACAAAAATTTTCTGAGAAGAAACTTATGATGTGACTTTGTAATGATGAACATAACAACAGTAAAAGTGTGTGATGATAAAAAGAGCGTCCGTCGTCGTCGTGGCCGTATGTGTACAAAGTTTTTACTAGTCGTCGTAATCCACGCTCGCGTCGTTGATCTTGCTCAGGTATATGTCGTAATACTCCCCGGCTTTTTCCAAATCGCCGAGCTCGGTGTACATATCCGCGATGGATCCGACGGCGTCCATGTCGCCCGTGTAATCTTTAATCGCTTTGGAAATATCGAGAACTTCTTCCATGTATTTAATCGCGTCTGAAAGCTCGCCCATCGCTTTTTTCGTAGCGCCAAGACCTCGAACGGCGCGTCGCATTTTGATTTGATCGCCGTTCATTCTCGAAAGCGCCAAAGCTTTTTCAAACGACGATATCGCCTCTTGGTAACTTTTTTCTCTCAAAAGCTGTCTTCCTTTCTTCAAGTTCACTCTCGTCTCGTCATATTCGCTATCATCCACGGAGTCTTCCGGACCGACGGCAAAGTCTGTCTTCTTTCCTCCCTTACTGGCATCATCGCCGTCGTTTTTTATCGCTGCTTCGTCTTTGCTACCCGAGGCCAGTTCTGACATCGAAGCCGACATTGGTGAGTCTACTGGCGTCCCTGCCATTTGCGCCCCAGCGTACCCTAACGACGCACCCATACCTGTTGGATTGCGTTTACTTCTCGCAGTGAGCGACTGGTTAATAGCTCTCAACTTTTCATTCAACTCGTCCACGATAATCTTCTGTTGTCTCGCTCGAATCCCCGAAGCCGTGGCGCCGATGAGCGCTAAGAGCTCCGTGATCCCAACGATGTCTATTCCAGACGGCGTGACACACAAAGCTTCACCTCTTGCGACGGCATCTCTCGAGTTCGCCTCGATTCTTTCTTGCTGCGCCTTGAACGAGTCAGCTTCGGCGTTCAAGATGTCCACTTTTTTCATCTCTTGTTCTCGCACTCGCGCCAACTCGTCGTTCACCGCGGTAACTTTTTTCATTTCTCCCGCCCTTATCCGATTCTCTTCCGCGATAATTTCTTCTTCCAATTTACGTATTCGCGCATATGATGCTGCTTCCTCTTCTTCTCTCCTCTTCTCCAATTCAGGAGGGAGAAGATTAATCGTCGCCGCATTCGCTACGTTGTTGGTGTTGATATCCTCTCCGAGAAATCCGCCTCCTCCCAACATCACGGAAACGGACACTGCACACACGCTCGCCGCAAATCTTCTCCTCAACAAAGACGAAGAAGAAGACGAAGAAGGAGATGGTGACGACGACGACGCGCTCTCTTCTTCGTTTTTATCCCCATCTTTGTCCATCAAAGGACGAGCATCATCACGCACCGTAATGCTGTTGATGTAATCTTCTTCTTTATCCGAAACGACTCTTGGTGGAGATGGTGAGAAGGTTGACTTCTTTTGCGCGCCGTGCTTTCCTTTTCTCATCGTCGTCGTCGTCTTCGACGAGACAAAAGCCGACGTCGACACCATCGACGCTACTGTTGATGTCATCGTTATTCTTAATCGTTTTTCAATTAAAGTTGTGAGGTGGTGTGAAGGAGGCGTGTGTACTACAGAGACGCCTGTTATTCCACGTGAACGAAATATCCGAAAACGAGTTTCTTTCTCTTTTTCGTACAGGAAGATTTCTGCGAAACTGTGTGCCAAACCCTGATTCGAGAAGGGAAAAAGAAAAGGAGAACCCCCGTCTGTCTTAAAGTGCTTTCTGTCCCTCTTCCTCGAAACGCTCCATAAATAAATAGAGTTGTTGTGGTGTGACGGCGCGCGCGCTTTATCTATATTTTTACACAGAGTAGTCGTAATAGCAGAGGGAAAGAAAGAGGTACACACGCACGCACAAACATCATGTCGGTATCGTCTCCGATGCTGTTAGGTGGCGTGCCTGCGCTTCCGCTCCGAGGAGAAGCGTCGTCATCTTCGAAGCGTCCTGAAGTTTGGAGCAGCCGTCAAACCTCCTCGTCTTCTCGTTTAAATTCTTCTCCTTTTCCTTCTTCTTTTCCTTCATCATCGTCGAAAAGGAGCAGACGAGGAGGAGGAGGACGCGCACGAGTACATGTGAACGCGTTGTTCGGCGGGAAAGGAGGCGACGGTGCCTCGAAAGAGACGTCAACATCATCGTCCGGGACCAAGACAAAGGGAAAGGGATCATTGGCATCGGTTGATAAGAAACAGAAGAAAAAGTCAGCTCCTTCTTCTTCTACTCCTTCTTCGTCTTCGGCGGGCGAAAGCGCGACGAATGCAACTGGAAAGAAGAAAGCATCGTCCTCCTCCACGTCGCCGAAGAAGAGAAGTACGAAAGGGGAAACGATTTTGACCGATCCTTCGTTCGGGGGCGTGCGTTGGTTTCGAAGGCAAAAGAAAAAAGCGTACGAGTATTGGAGAGCGCGATCGGATCGAGGGCACTTGCAAGTAGGCTCTTGGGGTCAAAACGCGAGAATGCCACGGTATCTACCACAGTCTTCCTATATTCCCGGGGACGCGTCCTCGAATCCGTATTTACGGAACCAAAAGAAGCTCTCTATCGAGGACTTGCAGTTTACGCAAATGGGTCGTGCGAAGCTTCAAAAGCACAGGCAATCCATCGCATATCCAAAGTTTTGTTTAGATTTAATCGAGGAAAGAATTGACGAGGTATATGTGGACGTTATCGGTCAAATAGCGAGATATTACGCGATATACCCGGACGGTAGACTCGCGGTTTGTCAAGTGCCGACGCTAGACAGTCGAGAACTTCGAGACCTTTTCAGAATGCTCGAGATTAATCCCATGCCGTTGAAAGAGGAGAGCACGTTCTCTTTGGAAACTGTGCTACCAGACGGAAGTTCAGTGGATGCGAAAACGGGTTTTGCGAGCAATTACTTCATTCCTGGCTTTTTGATCTTTGCAATTTGGGGCGCCGTTTTCTACATGACGCGTTTCCAAGAAGATTGGGACGATCGACAAAGATTGTTAGAGATTGATCGTCAAAACGAAGAGCGTGCCGCCATGGAAAAAGAAGACGCGATGCTCATTCGCATCAAAGATTCCATGATTGGGTTGAAAGATAAAGAAGGGAAAGACGCCAAACGGTATAAGGAATTGCAAAAAGAATTTCAGAATCGCCAAGCGGGTTTGATACAAGAGGCGGAAATGAAGAAAGAAAAGCAAATGCGAAAGTTGAGCAAGAAAGCGCGAGAAAGCGAAGAAAGAGGCGAAGCTGGAATTTTCGATCCAAGAGCAAATGCATTTTTAGAGCTAGGTGCGAGAGTCGTAAAAGCGCGAACGAAACAAGGGCAAGAGGAAGCAGTAGAGGAGAAGAAAGATACGGAAGAGAAAAAGAAGAAGAAAAAAGAAGACAGCGATAAAGAAGAAGAGGGAAAAGATTCCAGACGTAAGATGAAGAAAGGGAAATTGAATTCCAAGATGGCCATGCGCGATCACGACAGTAAAGTAGTTCTCTTCGAAGACGTTGCCGGTATCGACCAGGCCAAGGTTGAATTGACTGAAGTCGTCGATTTCTTTTTGAAACCTGAAAAATTTAAAGCGTCGGGAGCGAGAACGCCGAAAGGCGTCTTGTTAACGGGTCCTCCGGGGTGCGGAAAGACGCTTCTCGCCCGTGCCGTTGCCGGTGAAGCTGGCGCCACGTTTTTCTCCATCACTGCTTCCGAGTTTGTCGAGATGTTTGTCGGTGTAGGAGCTGCTCGCGTGAGAGATTTGTTTGCGCAAGCCAAGAGACAAGCGCCGTCGATTATTTTCATCGACGAGCTCGATGCGGTTGGAAGACCTCGAGGTGGAGGTGGTTCAGGGAACGACGAGCGCGATCAAACGTTAAACCAAATGTTGGTCGAGCTCGATGGTTTTGCTACAGATACGCAAGTTGTTGTGATTGCTGCTACGAACAGAGCGGACGTTTTAGATTCTGCGCTCGTCAGAGCCGGTAGATTCGATCGTAAAGTTGTTGTCTCTTTACCAGAGTTTAAAGGAAGAATGGCAATTTTACAAGTTCACTGTAAAGATAAAAACTTAGCGGAAGAAATCGACTGGGTTACGTTATCGGAAGAAATGGACGGATTTTCAGGAGCACAGCTCGCTCAAGTCGTGAATATGGCGTGCTTGCAAGCGGCGAAGGACAATCGAGATTCGGTCACAAATGCCGATTTTAGAACTGCCTTGGATATAGAAATAATGGGGAAGTTGTTGCCGTTCACCATCGGTCCCGAAAACGAAAAGCGCTTGGCGTTGATTCACTCTGCGGCGGCTATCGCCTACGAAATGCACGTGCCTGACATCGCAAGAGTATCTTTCGTCACAGTCTTGGCGCGCGAATCCAACACCACCGGTCAAGTTTGTTTGCTCTCAGAACCGGACAACGATCGAACGAAAATTTTTACCAAATCGTTTCATCGCCGACTGATGCGAGTAGCTTACTCTGCTGGTTGCTTTGAGGAATTATACTACGGTTTCGATAAAAACTCCAAAGCTTCGGCGGCGTACGATGGGCGAGCTCGTGAACTCGCCATTAGTATGGTGCACGAAGCTGGCATGTCTGACGTGAAAGATTCGTACTTTGCGCTTTCAATCAATTACGATGTGCTCGAATTGTCAACGTTCTTGAAAGATAAAAGAAGAGGTTATCTCCTTTCTAATGTCGATAAAGATATGTATTCGAAGGCCGAATTTGAAATTCGAGACATTATGCGCCAAAGTCGAAACGAAGCTATGGAGTTTGTAAAAAGACAGAGACCGGCAATCGAGGAACTCGCGCGACGCGTTCTCGCGAGCGAAAAGAAGACGGTTTTGAGTTATGAAATTCGAGAAATCATCGAGAAATTTGGTGTCAAGGAAGATATTGAAACCACCGTGGGGCCGCTGGGAAGCTCGAGAAAACCTCTCGCCGAATGGGATTCAGAAGGAATACCGACAAACTTACGATCAAGATAAAAATAGATGTAAATGATAAGAAATTTGATTCACTGCCAAAGCAAAAATATTACAAATCCTAAAGTGTAACCGCATACGACCCGCTTATAAAATAACTTCCCTCCCTGGATTGTCGACGTCTCTGATTGTTGTGTTGAACATATCATCCAGCTCACGGACTCTTTGGTTCGCGCCTTCGATATCGCCGCTTAACCGTAACAAATCAGCCGCGAGTTGCATGAGAGGTTCGTGCGTGGAGATACCATTGGATTCAGCTTCGGAAACAATTTCAAGAGCTCGAGAATAGTTACCACAATTCGCCTCAAACGCAGCGTAGCCGTGCCAGAGTTCGGCAAAATCACTACACGCTTTGCACCCATCGGAAAACAATTCTCTAGCGACGTCGTCGTTGCCGCATTCTTGCTCGAGAAGCGCCCACGCTTGATACAGAAATCCTGACAAACGTGTCGTCCCGCTTTTTAGTCCGTTTCTAAACATATCTCGCGCTATTTCAGGACCTTGCACGCGTTTTTCCCATTGGCCCCACTGCATCCACGCGGTTGCATCGGACCTATCTTCTTTCACCGCGGCTGCAAATAACGCACGAGTCGCATCTTCTGTTCCAGCTCTTTTTTCGAGCAGCGCCCATAATCTGTTGTGAGTGGATCGTTCCCGTCGGCTCGCTCGGGCGCTCGGTGGAACTCTCTTTTCTTGCATGCACTTGTCGCGTCCTAGGATGAATAACTGTCGCGCGCGTCCCACGTTGCCGTTGATAAACTCAGCGTGCGCCTCAGCAGTGATACACGGTAAATTAAGAATCCCGTCTTTTCGAGCCCGTGACCCGCGCTCGAAAGCTTCAACAGCTCCTTCGAAATCGAACAAATCACTTTTGCACATCCCGAGAGCGTGCCAGACGTGCGGGTCAAACATTCCAGCGTCCAACTGATTCCCGAACGATCTTTCACTAAGAACTTCGAGTTTTTCCAACGCTTCTTCTGTTCTATTTTCTCTTCGCAAATACATCGCCTCTGCTAAATAAAGTTTCGACTCTCCAGGACATCTTCTAATACCCTCTGTTATGATATCGTACTCGCGCGATGTTACCGAACGCTTATTACTATCACTCGCATCAAATTTACTCGTAAAAGCCCTCTCACTCAAACTCCAAGACGTATAAGTTTCTGCTCTGCTTGGATTTAATTTTGCCGCCAATCTAAATTTTTCGCTCACACGCTCTTCGAATACCTTTCTAATAGAATCGTTGCTATCACTACTGCTACTCTTACTGCTACCATTTCTACCATTCGCGACATCGCCAACCTCGGAATTAGTTTGATTTTGCAGCGTCAACATGCGCTTACTCAATAAGTCTGCCCAATTCGTCAATAAATGTACCGATTCAGACGAGGACGATGAAGATTTCGACGATTTGAGAAGAGCCCATCCTCGCTCGAACAGTTCTTCCGCTTTGTCAAAGTTTCCACACGAAGTTTCAAACAACGCAAATTGCGTGTATCCTGAACTTGAAGCACTAGCGTTTCGCCCGGATTGCTTCTCGATGGATTTCTCGTAATACTTCCTCGCCTGTTTTCTATCTCCGACTCGATTTTCTAAATTTGCCAACGCGTTATACGTTGTAGACCTCGGCGTTATTTCCAAAGATTTCATCAGCAACTTTCTCGCCTTGTCGTAATTACCTCTCTTCTGTTCCATCATTCCCCATGCGTGCGGAGCGGCGAAATTCTTCCAGTCTACCGCGCACGCGAGAGCGAATTTTTCGCGAGCGAGTTTATAGTTCCTCTCGCTTTCGAGTAAAACTGCCCACGTCGTCAACGTCCCTGAACTCACGCTCTTCTCGTCGACGCTCTCGTTGTGTACTTCCAGTGCCTTCAGCGCTTCTTTTATTGCGTTATTATTCTTATTTATGTCGCGTCGCGAGTAGTTTCTCAATTGTTTGACGAGTTCGTTCACTACTTTCCCTTCCTTTGGATGTTGGATAAACAATTCGCGCATTTGTTCCAAAGCCTCTTCTCTGTCTTCGTCGGACATTGACGATTTCGATTTCATCTTCGATTCGCGAAAACGTGTGCTGATATCATCCTCGCCGCGGTCGTCCTTAGACGATCCTTGATTTGACGACGACGAGGAAGGTGACTGTTGTTCAGCGTTGTCGTTTTTGTCGTGTTGCTGGTGAACGACGACGTTTAATCTTTGCGTTCTTCCTCGCCGGCGTTGATGTTTGTGAGCAGCAGCGTGATGCGAGACGAGCGAAGCACGATCGAAGGATGACTCCGATGATGAAACTGTCACTCCTCCTCGTGATGAGGTGGAAGCAACCGCAATCATCGGCGTTCGTATATCTTCCTTCTTCTCTTTTGTTTTGTTTTATTGTGTTTGTAAAATTTGCGTATCCATCTTTTGTTTTTTTGAGGAGAGAAAAAGAGTGATGATGCACACTCTCCTTTTGTGTTCGTGTGTATCGGCGTACAGTCTCGCAGTGCGTACACAAAATACAATTGAAGTATTATTCTAATAAATTACTTGACTAATCCTATGACAAAGACGCCGTGCATGGACGAAAACGGCGCGTTAATGTTCAGCACGCCGTTGCTTTCAAAAGCTACGTCGCTGGTATTCTTTTGTGGCGATCGAGGCGGATTTAAGTTTGCTTGTTTCCATGACGCGTTTAATTCGTCATCTCCTAATACGCGCACGCGCTCTACTTCGGTTTCGTCGATAAAAAATGGTACCTTCGATGAAACCGGGTCATATGTGCTCGTCGCGAGGGCGTAACGAGACCACCACAGTTTCTTCCTGTTGCGTCCACTCGGTGACGCGTGCGCGAACGATATGCCGTCGTCGTTGTAATACGCACCTCGCGCTTCGCCTTTCTCGTCCGGGGCGATGGAAATAGTGATTGGATCGTTTCGTTGAGCCTTCGTAGAACGACGCGCGCGTTCCTTTGAGATTAGAATACTACCACCTCTTTGAAACTGCGGAATGTCGCGCATGGTGACTTTCTTCATGAACTCTTTTGGACCAAAGTGCTTTTCGTTCGTATCGATGTCGTACCAAACGCCTTTTGGTAAATATATTTCAATTTGGGAAGCCCCGGCTTCCATGACTGGGTATACGAGCAACGCGTCGCCGAGCATGAAGCAATCATCTTTGCGAAGGACTCTCGTGTCGTCTGGGAATGCATAAAACAACGGCCGCACGATTGGAGTGCCTAATCGACTGTTTTCATCGAAGAGCGCGTAAAACGTAGGCAACAATCGGTACCGGTTTCGAATGGCCTCGCGAATTAAGTTTGTATTTTCGTCACCAAAAAGCCACGGCTCGCGACGTTTCGTGTCAATGTGCGCGTGTCCACGCATGAAAGGGTAGAAAGCACCGAGTTGATACCATCTAACGAGCAATTCAGAATCAGGATTGCCGAAAAAACCACCAATGTCTGCGCCCGAGAATGGTAACCCGGTAAGTCCAAGCGTCAAGACCATCGGAACGGAGACTCTGAGATGTTCCCAATCTGCGGCGTTGTCGCCAGTCCAAATCGGACCTATTCTTTGCGTCCCTGCGAAAAAAGCGCGAGATAAAACAAATGGTCGTTCGTTTTGTCTCTTTTCGATACCTTCTGCCGTTGCCATATGATAATACATGCCGAAAACATTGTGCACTTCTCTGTGTTCGACCTCGCCGTGATGGATCAAATCTTTTTGCATTGTAATTTCTGGCCCGTTGAACACGGACGGTTCGTTCATATCGTTCCACACGTATAAATCAGGCGTCGAGCCTTTATACGAATCCAAGGCAAATTTAGACGCCCACCACGAACGCACGTCCGGGCTCGTGACGTCTAAATACATGGACGAGCCTGGCCAACACCAGCCGTCAAAATCCGTCGTTTTGTCGTTCTTTTTCACGTAATACTGTTTCGACTCGGCCTCTTTGAATATTGGATACTTGTCATCTTTCTTTACGTGAGGGTCTATGATGACAATCATTTTGCGCCCTTTTTCTGCGATATCGTTAATCATGCGTTCCGGCGTTGGGAATTTTGTGCTGTCCCACGTCATGTACCTTTTCCCGTCCGTGTGTTCAATGTCGAGCCAAATGACGTCGTATGGAATGTCGTGCTCATCAAATCCAGCGTCCACTTCCTCCACATCTTGCTCGTCGCGATAGTTCCAGCGACACTGGTGGTATCCGAGAGAAAACAACGGCGGCAACGCAGTCGTGCCTAGAAAATCGCCGTACATTTTATGAATGCTCGCAAAATCCAGTCCTGGAAACAAAAACAAATCGAGCGCACCGGATTCTGCCATCCAATGCGACGTGCGCTCGTCTAACGAACTTTCCTCTTTAATGATATCCACGTACGTTTCTGTCGGATTGTGGAAATACATGCCAGCCGATATCGTCTCCCTCGCCTTGCCGTCGTCCTTCCCGGCTCCATTTACATTTTTACTCCCGTGCGCGAGCAACATCGGGATGGATCCGTACAATCCAAAAGGGGATTCCGATTCGTATTCGAAAACGTCTAAATTGTATAATCTGTACGGTTCTGATTCGTGATGTAGTTTCTGATCCACCTCTTCTTGCGACGACGGTCGTTTAGTCGTAGATTTCAAGCTCAGACTCGTCGCGCGTTCCGGTAAACCGTACATGTCCGTCGCGTTCGGGAACGACACGTCGAACGAAAGCGCCGTGTTTCCGTACGGTCTCGAATCCGTGTGCGAGTTGAACGTTTCTACCGTGTTGTCTCCTTCTCGAGCGAGACCACTCACATCATCAACCGTCTCAAACGCGAACGTCTCTTCTCGATTGAACGCCATAACTTCAACACCGTCTCGTTCCACGACCACAGCCAGCGGCGTTTCGTGCTCTACGCGAACGCGAACGTTCATCCCGCTGGCAACCATTTTCAACACCGTTTCTGTCTTCCCGCTCTCCGCGTTCTTTTCCATGTTCCTCTCTACCACCCATTTCGTCTGTAACGCCTTCACGGTTTCCTCTGGTACCAAGACATTTTTCGGCACGTACCTCGGGTGTAAGATATCGTCGAACCGGAGTCGCACGGCACCGTTCGCGTACGCATTCAGTTTCATCTCCACCGATGTTTTCATATCATCTAAGAACACATCGAATGACGCTTCATCTTCGTCTTCTTCCTTTCTATTACTGCGCTCTTGCGACGACGACGACGACGACGCTGCTGCTGCTGCTGATGATGGTACAATCAACTTCCCGATAGAATACGCTTTCGGCGCGGCGTCCCGGTGGCGATTACAAAACGACGACGTTTCGCACGTCTTGAAATCTTGCGCTTTAAACGCCCCCACTTTTACGAGAGAGAAGATGAAGAAGAAGAAGGAGAAGAAGAAGAAGAAAGGAAACGAGGCAAAGGTTCTCGTTCTCGCTGCTCTCGTTCTCGTCGTCGTCGAGATCATTCTTCTTTCTTCTTTCTTTTGTCTTTTGTCTTTTGCGTAAAAGTGTGTTCTTCCTGTGAAGTGTTCAACAAATTCACTTTTCGAATGAAAAAGACTTCTCTTCTTCGTCAGAAAAAACCTCTCAGAGAGAAGAAGAAGAGGAAGAAGAAGAAGACAAAGAAGACTAAAAGGGAACGGACGAGATGCCGTCGTCGTCTTCGTCGTCGTCTAAACCGCAACCGATTGTTCGACAAGTTGGGTTTACCATCGGCGAAGAAGACGGGAACACGACGACGAATACAAACACCGGCGGCAGTAAAAAAACAACGTCGTCGTCCTCTGCGGTGATTGGGAGCAGTACGAACGATGGTGCCGTCGTCGTCGCGACGAATAAAGAAGAGAACGACGACGCCGCGGTGGCATCCATCACGGCCGGGTTTGGAAGCGTCTTAAACGTGTCTTCTTTGCATCAACAAAGTCCAGAGAGGAAGAAGACGAAAGAAGAAAAGCCGGTGCAAGAAAAAGAAGCTGATGGTGCTCCTGCCCCTCCTCCTCCTCCTCTTCCAGAGAGCGATAAAGACGAAGAAAAGAAACGAAAAGCTGAGGAAAAAGAACGCAGACGACAAGAACATCTGGCGAGAATGGCTTCAGAAGGGAAACCGGAACCGAAATTACAAAAAGTGGCGTCGAAAGCAGAACGAAGGGCGCAGCAAGAGGCGCAAAGAGCGGCGAAGGAACAAGAGAAGAGTAGCGACAGCGCCGCGACGAAGAAGAAGCAAGAGAAGGGTGGTAGCACTACTACTACTACTA
>Ga0115000_10002717_pt1 | contig 15034 bp, 16 predicted proteins | sample ArcticOcean_MG_C_6_FD_89690 | JGI IMG/M metagenome (GOLD analysis project Ga0115000, IMG submission 89690) | Marine microbial communities from western Arctic Ocean - ArcticOcean_MG_CB8_128 | ecosystem: Environmental > Aquatic > Marine > Oceanic | place: Arctic Ocean: Canada Basin | collected...
TATCCACTTGCTGAGCAAATAGAAATGTAGGTATACATAATAATATGATGCATAATTTTTTCACAATGCAAACTTACTTAATAAGTTTCTAAAAAAGTTCGAACTTAGGACCGTAAGGTCCACCAAAAACAAACCCACTCAAATGAGTGGGTTTGTTGTTATATTTGTAACTTTAACTAAATTAAAAAAATATTATGGGAAAAGGAAAAGACTCAAAGAAAAATGTTAAAAAAGCACCTGCTAAAACAGCAAAAGAAAAAAAAGCAGAAAAGAGGCTAAAGAAAACTAAATAATATTTTTTTCTTAAAAAAATTAGAAATCAGTACTGAGAGGTCCACCAATAATAACCCCAATCATTTGAGTGGGGTTATATTTAATCTAAATTATTTTCTTCTCTACTGTTCCATCATTATATATGAAAAAAATTCAAATCTATTTAGTAAATTGATTACTAACCCCTCCATAATCAGCCCACTCCCAAATTCCTGAAATCTTACCTTCACTAAAATTTATTGTTTGATAACCAGAGAATTCAACATCGATTGTATCATTAGATATAGTAGCTCCATAATATACACGAACACTTCCATCTATATCATGTGATTCTTCATTAATGCCTGGCAAATAAATTGAATGAGTAATGTTAATTGACATATTCATGTTTTTCTTCTGATTAAAATTATTAATGTAATCAACTTTAGATGTTTTAACTCCTTTTTTATGACCAGCTGGATAGGAATGAAAAACAAAATCTTCAGTATAATAATGAGATATTTGTAGAGAATCTAGTTTAGAATCTATAAAATAAGTATTTATATCTTCAATTAGATTCTTAAACTGAATTAGATTATTCTTATATTCATTTTCATTATTTTTACATGAAAATAAAATAGTAACAAAGAATAAAACGACTAATAATTTTCTCATAATTTAAAATTAGCAAATAACACTAAACATTAGCTTGAATAAAGCATATTAATAGTAATTAATAATATTTCTAGTGAATAATTATCTTTTTTTCAACTGTTCCATCATTATATATATATAACAAAGTACTACTCCTATTACTTCTAGTTACTCTTCCTAATAGATCAGTTATCTTTACTAAAGTTCTTTCACCATTTGAAATATTAATATTACCAGTGCTGTTAATTATAAAGTTGAGATTAATAATACTATCACAACCAACTGAATTTAGTAGAGTGTAAGTGTAATCTCCTGAATTTGATAAAAGCATACCATTCCAAATTATATTGATACTCGAAAAAATAGTATCATAAGATGAGGAGTTATAATTACAACTTCCATCATTAGTATTAGCAAGAGAATCATAATTACACGCTAGAATATCTGTGCATCCAAGAGCTATATTACAATTACCAAGAATATTATTATCTATCCATACCAATCTACTAGAAATCCAAGTCTTAAAAAAAGCAAGTTCGTCTTGATAAGTATTCCCAATATAGAAATTTGGCCATATATAATTACCTAAAATATTCCATTGTTGAAAGTTTCTTTGCTGAGCATCATTTAAATATAATGCAGTACTATCAATAAAACTAAAGATTGAATCCTGGTGAAAACTATTTTGCCTTAAGTATACCCATCTACATTTAAGACTGTCCTGATATTTTGGATCATCTAAAAGACGCTCAAACCAAAATGGATTAGGTCCTCCGCAGCCACTGTTAACTTCCCATCCAGCCGGATTACCTCCATCACAGTAATCAGCATTTCCATATGATAAATTATAATCCCAAAATGGCCCCATTTTTAATCTACCTCCTCTATCAACTCTATCTTTATACATATAAGTACTTAGTCGATATCCATCAATATTTTTTGATAGTTCATTTATAATATAAAGATCAATAAATGAATTAACATTTATATATTTTCTATACCCAATTAATGAGTCTGTAAAATTTGAACTACTTAATATGTTTTCAAAACTATCTATATAGCTTTTAATATAATATTTCTGTTGTGGAGCTATTATAGATGCTTCAGGGTAATGATATTGAATATATAAAGAATCACCAGCAATAGTTGGAAAATTAGATGTCCAGAACGCGCCACCAGTTCCTGTAAATTTATCAATCTTTATTATATATCCTCCAGTTAAACTATCTCCAGAGATATCATTAGAATCTAATCTAGCAATATCTATTCTATCATTATCTCTTTTTATTTTTTCCATTAAAATATAAATCCCTTGATAATTACCATCTATTACAAGTTCACAATAAACTGTTCGTGAAGAGTAATTCCCCATCTTCCTTCCTAAATTAAATGTAAGAAAATTACGCATTAGGGATTTATCAGAATATGGCGCATATAGTATCCAATCATTCTCTACTGGTAAATCTAGAATTGAAACATTATTATTATTTCCCATAGTATCTTGTGTTTCAAAAGCATATGATTTCTTTGGAAATGATTGAGAACTACTACCTCTTAATTCGATACTAATTTTACCATTATAATCATTTAATGAATCAGTAATGTAATTAGAGAATCCAAATCCATTATCTATTATTCCCAGATCACAGATAATTCTAGGATCATCAACAATATTTTGACCATTTGTATTAATAATAACTATTGGGAGATTTGATGAAGACAAAATAACTGGAGGCTGAAACCAAATAGGTGTTTGAGAATAATTAAAAGTAGTTGTATCAATCGCAAGAGAGAAAAATATTCTAGATGATAGGTCTGATGAGGATGAGGCTATATTATGCACTTGTATTGCCAATACATTATCGCCTAATAGCAGATTATCTTTGAGTAATTGAATATTAATTAAAAACTGTTCTGGATTACCACCTTGGTACATCTGTGCTTCATGATTAAAATTAGCTAGTTGATTATATTGAGGATGATCTCCAATTAAACCTATATTAGATCTTGCAATTTCTACATTATTTAAATAAGCTACAAATGCATCATCATAATCAATATTTAAAATTGCTTGTAAAACTTCTGAAGTATCAACAATGTTAAATATCTTCCTAAGATATAAAGAGCTAATACTGGATGTAATAGTACTATCATCTCCATCACCATAACCGATACCACCCTGTCCTTGAAGCCATGTAGAATCATTAAAAGATAATTTTCTCCAATTACTATCAGGTTCATAGTTACCTTCTAAATAACTCCATATATTAAAATCAAAAATAGCTGTCTCCCAATGATTAATATTTTGAGATAATGCTACAATTGGACAAAAACATAAAAAAAATATTAACCTTTTCATCTTATAACGATATTCTTAATTTTTAAAATTATATCTCATCATAATCAACATGTAAATTTTCAGATTTAGGATGTGATTGACATGTTAGGATATAACCTTCTTCTACATCATCATCAGCTAAAGAATAATTCATATCCATTGAAACAGATCCTGTAATTATTTTAGCTTTACATACTGAGCACACACCACCCTTGCAAGAGTAAGGAACATCAGCTCCTGCCTTAATTGCTGCATCTAAAATAGAGTCGCCGTTTTGAGATAATTTAAAATCAAAATCATCTCCATCAAATGAAACAATTACATTAGATATAATATCACCATCAGTAATTCTTTTAATATTTTTATCATACTCAACTGGAGAAGAAAATAATTCATAAAGAATTTTACCTTTTGGTATTCCGAATAAATCAAGGAAATTTCTTACAGATTCAATCATGTTTCCAGGTCCGCATATAAAATAAGAATCCGCATCAGTAATATAAGAGTTAACATCAAATAATTTATTTAGAGCAGATTCATCTATTCTCCCATGAATAGAACCAATAATATTTTCTCTAGAATAGGCATTAAACATTGAAAATCTATTTTTATATTTTAACTCAAATTCCTTTAATTGATTAAAAAACATAGTTGATGAAATTGATTTATTACCATAAATCAATACAAAAGAACTTTCAGGCTCTGAGATAAGTACATTGGTAATCATTGATAAAATTGGAGTTATTCCACTACCTGAACATATACCAATATATTTTTTAAAATTACTAGTGTCTACTTCAAGGGAAAAGTCACCAGCAGGAGGCATGATTTTTAGAAGATCTCCTACATTTAGCTCTTTAGTCAAAAAAGTAGACATCCTACCATTTTCTACTAATTTAACTCCAATTTCAATACCATGTTCTGGTGATGAAGAAATAGAATAAGAACGCCTAATTTCTTCGCCATTAATATTATGATTAATAGTAATATACTGTCCAGATTTAAATTTGAATTTATTAGCATCAAAAGATTTAAGATCAAATTTTATACAAACTGAGTCATCAGTCAGATGAGTAATCGACTGAACAGGAACAGAATAGAATTTACTCATTTTTTTTTTTGCAAATTTATGGTTTTGAAACTTAAATTAATTTTAATTGAGATAAAATTAAATTGTAAACTAAAATATTTTCAATAAATTTGAAAAGTTAAAAATTAAAAAACATGAATGAAGCAATCTTTCAACAAAAGATAGATGCAGAAAAAAAAATTGAACCTAAGGATTGGATGCCTGAAGGTTATCGAAAACATTTAATTAGACAAATTTCTCAACATGCTCACTCAGAGATAATAGGTATGCAACCTGAAGGAAATTGGATATCAAGAGCTCCATCTCTAAGAGCCAAAATGATATTACTTGCAAAAGTACAAGACGAGGCTGGTCATGGATTATATTTATATAGTGCATGTGAAACACTAGGAATTTCTCGTGAAGAATTAAATAAGCAATTACATCTTGGAAAAGCAAAATATTCAAGTATTTTTAACTACCCAACATTAACTTGGGCAGATATGGGAGCAATTGGCTGGCTGGTTGATGGAGCTGCTATTGTAAACCAAGTATCACTACAGAAAACCTCATATGGTCCTTATGCAAGAGGCATGATAAAGATATGTAAGGAAGAGAGTTTTCATCAAAGACAAGGTTATGAAATTATGGCTCAGATGGCAAAAGGAACTCCTGAACAAAAAGAAATGGCTCAAGATGCATTAAATAGATTCTGGTGGCCGTCAATTATGATGTTTGGCCCACATGATTCAGACTCTCCTAGAACAGGGAATGCGATGAAATGGAAAATTAAAAGAAAAACTAATGATGAACTTAGACAAGATTTTATAAATAAAACTGTTAGTCAAGCTGAATTAATAGATCTTAAAATACCTGATCCTGATTTAAAATGGAATGAAAAAAGAGAATCCTATGATTTTGGGGAAATGGATTGGGAAGAATTCTGGAGTGTAGTTGAAGGAAATGGCCCATGTAATGAACAAAGATTAAATCATCATATAAAAGCTCATAAGGAGGGGAAATGGGTAAGAGAAGCTGCAAAAGCATACTCTCAAAAACATAATAATTAATCAAATTATGACAAAAAACAAATCTACAGTATGGGAAGTATTTATACAAAGTAAAAATGGCCTAGCTCATAAGCATTTTGGTAATGTTCATGCAGAAGATAAAGAAATGGCACTTCAAAATGCTAGAGATTTATATACTAGAAGAAATGAAGGTTCTTGTATATGGGTTGTAAAATCTGAACATATTGTATCTTCAGTTCCAGATGATGAAGACTCATTTTTTGATCCCTCAAATGATAAAGTTTATAGACACCCAACATTCTATAAAATGCCGGACGGTGCTAAACATATATAGATGAAAGATTTAGAGAAATATACACTTAGAATTGCTGATACGTCATTAATTCTAGCACAAAGATTATCAGAATGGTGTTCAAATGGCCCAACACTAGAAGAGGATATAGCACTTTCAAATATTTCACTAGATCTTTTTGGACAAGCAAATGGATTACTAGATTATGTTTCAAAATTGAATGGTGAGAAAAGCGCAGATGAAATTGCATTTAAAAGAAATGAGAGACAGTTTTATAATCTACAAATATGTGAGCAAAAGAATGGGCATTTTGGTGATACGATAATAAGACAATTTCTATGTGATTCTTACTTTAAGCTATTTTATTCATCACTTGCTAATAGCAAAGATGAAATATTATCTGCTATAGCAAATAAATCACTTAAAGAAGTAGAATACCATCTGAGACACTCAAGCAATTGGGTAATAAGACTTGGAGATGGAACTAAAGAAAGCAATCAAAAAATTCAAACTTCCTTAAATCAAATATGGAAATTTACTGGGGAATTTTTTGAGATGGATGAATTAGATAATATAATGCTAAAAAAAAATATAGGTGTTGACAATAATAATATAAAAGAAAAGTGGGATTTAATTGTTAACAAAACTTTAAAACAAGCTAAGTTGACAAGACCAAATGATGGTTATATGATGAATGGAAGCAAACAAGGACTTCATACTGAATACCTTGGGAAAATACTAGCCCAAATGCAATATCTACCAAGAGCATATCCAGATGCAAAGTGGTAAAATTGCAGAAATATGGACACTACTAGGTTCTGTTCCAGATCCGGAAATTCCAGCAATATCTGTTGTTGAACTTGGTGTAATTAGAGATGTGAAGTTTCTAAATAATGAATTTATTATTTCAGTTACTCCTACTTATTCAGGATGTCCAGCAGTAAAAACATTTCAAGACGATATCAAAACTCAACTAAATCAAAACAAAATACATAACTTTAAAATTGAAATTGTCTATAAACCAGCATGGACAACAGACTGGATGAGTAATGAAACAAAAGAGAAACTTAGAAAATATGGTATTTCTCCGCCTGAAAAATTTGCACAATGCCCTCAATGTAGTTCAACAAGTATAGAACTAATAAGTGAGTTTGGTGCAACAGCATGTAAGTCACTCTATAAATGTACAGATTGTTTAGAACCTTTCGAACATTTTAAATGTATATAATAAGAATCTCATCCTCATTTATTATCTTTACAGTATAATTTTTATTGAAATATGATACTATTTGAAATAAAAAACCAAGTGGCCATTATAACTCTTAACAGACCTGAGAAATATCATGCATTTATCAGAGAAATGGCTCTTGAATTACAAGATAAATTAGACTTATGTAAGTCAGATAATAATATTAGAGCAATAATTATAACAGCAAGTGGTAAAGCATTTTGTGCTGGACAAGATTTAGGTGAAGTTACTGATACAAATGAATCAAATCTTACTAAAATGGTTCAAGAACACTACAACCCTATAATAAGAAAAATAAGAGCGATAGAGAAACCAGTCATTGCTGCTGTAAATGGTGTAGCAGCCGGAGCTGGAGCATCTATTGCATTAAGCTGTGATATAGTTGTAGCTAAAGAAAGTGCTGTCTTTGTACAAGCGTTTAGTAAAATAGGATTAATTCCTGACAGCGGAGGGACATTTTTCTTACCAAGATTAGTTGGAATTCAACGAGCAGCAGCATTGATGATGACAGCAGATCCTATCTCAGCTATAGAAGCTCAAAATATGGGAATGATTTATAGAACATTTAAAGATGATGAGTTTATAGAATCTTCATTTGATTTAGCTGAGAGGCTTGCTAAAATGCCAACAAAAGCACTTGGATTAACAAAAAGACTTTTAAACAAATCGCTAAACAATGATTTAGAGACACAACTTAACGAAGAAGAGAAACATCAAACAATTGCAGGGAAAACTAATGATTTTAAAGAAGGTATAGCTTCATTTTTAGAAAAAAGAAAACCAAAATTTAATGGCAACTAAAATGAATATAAGTATCATAGGGGCAGGAACGATGGGAATAGGTATAGCTCATGCTACTGCTCAGAAAAATCATAAAACAGTGATCTATGACACTTCATCATCTTCACTAAAGAATGGAAAAGAAAAACTTTATAAATTACTAGATAGATTGGTTACAAAAGGAAAATATTCTCAAGATCAATCTAAAGATATAAAAAACAACATAGTTTTTACTGAGAAATTTAATGACATAAAGAATTCTGAACTTGTAATTGAAGCTATTATTGAAAATTTAAAGATTAAAAAAAAGATTTTTACTAAAATAGAAAGTATAGTTAGTCTAGAATGCATTATTGCTTCAAACACATCATCATTATCTATAGCATCAATAGCCAGTGCTTGTAAAATAAGTAAAAGAGTAATTGGTATGCATTTCTTTAACCCTGCTAATATAATGCCTCTGGTAGAAATTATACCAGCAATACAAACTTCAAAAGAAACATTAGAAAAAACAAAAAATATTTTAATTGATCTTGGTAAAAAAATTGTTGTTGCTAAAGATACTCCAGGATTTATTGTAAATAGAGTAGCTCGTCCATTTTACGGCGAGTCACTAAGAATTTATGAAGAAGGAATAGCAAATTTTGAAACAATAGATTGGGCATTAAAAAATATAGGAGGATTTAAAATGGGTCCTTTTGAGTTAATGGATTACATTGGTAATGATATAAATTACACTGTAACTAAGACTGTTTTTAAAGAATTCTACTATGACTCAAGATATAAGCCTTCATTTACCCAAAAAAGACTTATGGAAGCTGGATATTATGGCAGAAAATCTGGAAAAGGATTCTATGATTACACAAATGAAATATCTAAAGAAATAAATCAAAATAGAGAACTTGCAAAAAATATTGTTTTTAGAGTTCTAGCAATGTTAATTAATGAAGCTGCAGATGCTTTATTTCTTAAAATAGCATCTAAAGAAGACATAGATTTAGCAATGACTAATGGTGTTAATTACCCAAAAGGATTACTTAGTTGGGCAGATGAAATTGGTATTGATAACATATTACAAACATTAGAAAGTCTATATAATACCTACTGTGAAGATAGATATAGACCTTCACCTATTTTACGTGAAATGTCTAAGAACAATAAAACTTTTTTTTAATGCTAAATCCTAACATAATTATTGAAAAAATGATGGAAAATGATGCATTTAGCAAATGGTTAAATATTGAATTGGTAGACATTAAAAAAGGATATTGCAGATTAAAAATGCATGTTACTAAAGAAATGACTAATGGTTTTTTTATAGCTCATGGGGGTATCTGTTATTCACTAGCTGATAGTGCATTAGCTTTTTCTTCAAATTCCCATGGCTACAAAGCTGTTTCTGTAGAAACCTCGATATCACATACAAGAAAAGTAATGATAAATGATATACTTACTGCAGAGACTAAAGAATTAAGCAAAACAAAAAAAACAGCTCTTTATTCAATAATAATTTCAAATCAAAATAATCAAAGAGTTGCTTTTTTTAAAGGAACAGTATATATTTCAGATAAAACCTGGCATTAAATAAAAAATATGAAAACATACATAATTGATGCAATAAGAACACCGATTGGAAACTTTGGTGGAACATTAAAAAATGTTAGAACAGATGATTTATCTGCATTAACACTCAAAGAATTATTAAAAAGAAATTTAATAGACCCAACTAAAATAGATGATGTTATAATTGGATGTGCAAACCAAGCTGGAGAAGATAACAGAAATGTTGCAAGGATGTCATTATTATTAGCTGGACTGCCATTTTCAGTTCCTGGGGAAACAGTTAATAGATTATGTGCTTCGGGTATGTCAGCAGTCATTCATGCCCATCGAGCAATTCAAGCTGGTGATGGAGATTTATTTATTTCTGGGGGTGTAGAAAATATGACTAGAGGACCCTGGGTTATATCAAAGTCTTCTAAAGCTTTTGGAAGAGATTCTAAAATGTTTGACTCTGCATTTGGCTGGAGGTTTATTAATCCTAGAATGGAAAAGTTATATGGTACTGAAGGAATGGGTAAAACTGCAGAAAATCTAGTAGAAAAGTATAATATATCTAGAGAGGATCAAGATAAATTTTCCTATAATTCTCATAAAAAAGCTTACAAAGCTCAAAAGGATGGAAAATTTAATAATGAAATAGTCTCAGTAAATATTCCACAAAGAAATAAAGAAGATATTATATTTTCTCAAGATGAATTTATTCGCTCAAATACATCATTAGAGATTCTTGCAAAATTAAAACCTGCATTTAAGGAGAATGGCTCTGTAACAGCAGGAAACTCATCTGGACTTAATGATGGTGCAGCTGCAATGCTAATAGCTTCAGAAAAAGCAGTTAAAGAATATAATTTAGAACCCCTAGCCAGAATAATTAGCTCTGCAGTGGTTGGTGTTGAACCAAAAATTATGGGAATAGGACCAGTTAAAGCATCAATAAAAGCATTAGAAAAAGCTAATTTAACATTAAGTGATATTGATATAATTGAACTCAATGAAGCCTTTGCTGCTCAATCTATTGCATGTATCAGAGAATTAGGATTAAAAGATGAAGATCCCAGAATAAATCCTAATGGTGGTGCAATAGCATTAGGTCATCCTCTTGGTGTTAGTGGCACAAGGATTATTCAAACAGCAGCATTAGAGCTAAAAAGAAGTAGAAAAAAATATGCCCTAATAACAATGTGTATAGGAGTTGGTCAAGGTTATGCCACAATAATAGAAAATCCTAATATATGATTTATGAATTTAATGGATTAAAGCCCGTCATTGATCCAACATCATACATACACAAGGAAGCAACAATTATTGGTAATGTTATTATTGGGAAAAATGTCTATATAGGTCCAGGAGCTTCTTTGAGAGGAGATTGGGGACAAATTAATATTAGTGATGGATGCAATATACAAGATAACTGTACTATACATATTTTTCCAGGTAAGAATGTTACATTAAAAGAAAATGCACATATAGGACATGGTGCAATAATTCATGGTGCAACAATAGGAAAAGATACTTTAGTTGGAATGAATTCAGTTGTTATGGATGATTGCATCATTGGAGACGAATGTATTATTGGTGCCCTAACATTTATTAAAGGAGAGAGTAAGATTGATAACAGAAAAATTATAATGGGTAATCCAGCAAAAATAACTGGTAATGTTTCAGATAAAATGATAGAATGGAAAAAAAAGGGAACCGAACTATATCATAATCTACCAAAAGAATGCAAGACAATAATGAAAGAATGTAAACCTTTAACCAAATTGGAATCAGAAAGACAACAACAAGACATAACTTTTGAAACATGGAAAAAATCTAACTAATGATGTCTGAAAATTATGCTTTAGGAAAATGGATTAAAGGAGATGGAGATGGAACACCTTTATTTAATGCTATAAATGGTGAGGAAATTGGTACAGCATCAAGTAAAGGTCTAGATTTTTCTCAAATGATGAAATATGGCAGAGAAACTGGAGGACATTTACTTAGAAAAATGACCTTTCAAGAAAGAGGATTAATGCTAAAAAAATTAGCGCTACATCTTCATTCAATAAAAAATAAATTTTACCAAACTAGTTCTTTTACAGGAGCAACAAAAATTGATTCTTGGATTGACATAGAAGGAGGAATTGGAAATATTTTTGCTAACGCCTCATTAAGAAAAGAATTTCCAGATCTTCCATACTATATTGATGGTAAATTTGCTAAACTGTCACAAAACAATACATTTATAGGACATCATATAATGGTTCCTAAAGAAGGGATCTGTATACATATAAATGCTTTTAATTTCCCAATTTGGGGAATGCTTGAAAAAATATCTGTTAACCTAATGGCTGGAGTACCAGCAATTGTAAAGCCAGCTACTCTAACCTGTTATCTTACTGAATTAATGGTAAGAGAGATTATAGCTTCTAACATACTACCAGAGGGATCATTACAATTAATATGTGGATCAGCAAATGGTATTATTGATCATGCAACATCTGAAGATATAATTACCTTTACAGGTACCGCATCACCAGGTATAAAACTAAAAGCTAATAGTAACCTCATTAAAATTTCAGTTCCTTTCAATATGGAAGCAGATTCTTTAAACTGTTCTATACTAGCAAAGGATGCATCTCCTGGAACTGCTAACTTTGATATATTTATTAAAGAAGTACAAAAAGAAATGACTGTGAAAGCAGGTCAGAAATGTACAGCAATACGTAGAGTTATTGTTCCTCAAGAATATATTAATGATGTTGTAAGCGCTCTTGGAAAAAGATTAGATAAAACAATTATTGGTGATCCAAAAGTTGAAGGAGTTAGAATGGGGCCTTTAGCTGGTTTGTCTCAGAAAAAAGAAGTGATAGAAAAAATTCAACAACTTGAAAAAACACAAGATATTGTTTATGGAAACATAAATCATTTTAATGTTATTGGAGCTGATAAAAATAAAGGAGCATTTTTAGCTCCTATCCTATTCTTAAATGAAAATCCACTTAAAAAAACCGATTGTCATGAAATAGAATCATTTGGTCCTGTATCAACGATAATGCCATATAGTGATATAGATCAAGCAATTAAAATAGCAAGACTTGGAAAAGGTTCTTTAGTGTGTTCTATAGTAACTAATAACATGAAAATAGCTGAAGAATTTGTACTTGGAGCAGCTTCCATGCATGGTAGAATTCTAATTCTAAATGAATCATGTGCCAAAGAAAGTACAGGACATGGATCACCAATGCCTCTTTTAAAGCATGGAGGACCAGGAAGAGCAGGTGGTGGTGAAGAAATGGGTGGAAAAAGGGGTATTCTTCATTATCTTCAAAGAACAGCAATTCAAGGACACCCTACTACTATAACATCTATTACCAAACAATACCAATATGGAGCTAAGCAAGATACATCTGGTATACATACATTTAAGAAACATTTTGAAGAAATACAAGTTGGAGATACTGTTATTACAGAAAAACATTTAGTAACTTTAAATGATATTGAAAATTTTGCTGATCTAAGTGGCGATAGATTTTATGCACATATGGATGAAAATTCATTAGAAGATACTATATTTACAGAAAGAGTAGCACATGGCTATTTTATACTTTCAAAGGCTGCAGGACTCTTTGTAGAGCCTGAGAAAGGACCGGTTCTTTTAAACTATGGGATTGATGAATGTAGATTTATTAAACCTGTTTATCCAGGAATGACAATAGGAGTAAGATTTACTGTTAAAGAAAAGATTAGTCAAGAAAAAAAGGAAGATGAGAATTACACAAAAGGAATAGTGAAATTTCTAGTAGATGTATATGACGATGAAAATGAAACAGTTATGCTAGCAACGATATTAACAATGATAAAAAAAAATAAATTATGAAAAAAATAATAATAATAATATTAATTAGCATTCCAACCTTTTTATTTTCTCAAAATGGTCCTACTGCTAGTTTTATATTTAATCCTGTTTGTTTAGGAAACTCTGTAAGCTTGACAGACTTTTCTTTTCCAGATCCATCAACTAATTCTCCAATTGTGCAATGGAATTGGGAATATAATGGAAGTACTATTTCAACTCAACAAAATGCAAATTATCTTTTCTTACAATGTGGAACATATGATATAACATTAATTGTAATAGATTCAGATGGTTTCCAAGATGATACTCTAATTAATATTGAAATTTTTTGTCCTCCGACAGCAGCATTTTTTACTGGTGCAAATAATTGTCTAGGAGATCCAACACAATTTGTGGATGTATCAACTCCAGGAGATGGAACTCCTCCACTAAACTCAGGATCTACATGGATGTATATATTTGGTGATGCAGTTCCTCCAAATGCAGTTAATCCTTCCTGTACTACTGTATTTAATAATGCTGGAGCTAATCAAGTAATGTTTGTTGTTTCTGAATTACAATGGAATGGACAATACTGTATAGATACATTAATAGAAAATGTGCAAATTGATTCATGTTTCACAGGAATTAATGACACTAAACACAACAAAAAGCGAAAAATTATTAAAAATATTGATCTATTAGGAAAGTCAAAAAAAACCAAATCAAAAAATTTAAATATTATCATTTATGATGATGGTTTAATAGAAAAGAAATTTATAATTGAGTAAAATGGAAGAAGGCTCAGTTAATTTAAATATTAAAAATGGAATTGGAACAATTGAATTCTATCATCCACAAAGCAATTCACTTCCTGCAAATGTTTTAAAAAATCTTGCTCAAACGATTACATCTTCTGGAAAAAATAAAGATATAAGAGTAATTATCCTAAAAAGTAAAGGTGACAGAGTATTTTGCGCTGGAGCTTCTTTTCAAGAATTAAGAGATATCTCAAATACTAAGCAAGGAAAAGAATTCTTTATGGGTTTTGCTAATGTAATTAATGCTGCAAGAGAATGTCCTAAATTAATTATTGGCAGAGTACAAGGAAAAGCTGTTGGTGGTGGTGTTGGAATGGTCTGCGCAACAGACTATTGTTATGCTACAAAATATGCATCTGTTAAATTAAGTGAATTATCTATTGGTATTGGTCCTTTTGTTGTTGGTCCAGCAGTTGAAAGAAAAGCTGGACTCTCTGCTTATTCGACTCTTACAATTAACGCTACAAAATGGTTTAGTGCAGAATGGGCTAAACAAAAAGGAATCTATTCAGAAGTTTTTGAAACTGTAGAACAGATGGATCATGAAATATCAGAGCTAGCATCAAAACTTGAAAAATCAAATCCGCAAGCTATGCAGAAATTAAAAGAAGTTTTTTGGTCAGATTATAAAAACTGGGATCAATTACTTAAAAAGAGAGCAGAATTTAGTGGTGAACTTATTTTATCTAATTTTACTAAAGAAGCAATTTCAAAATTCAATACCAAATAGGTGTCAGAAATAATTTCGAGACAAATATTAAGGAAAGCATATACTCTAATTTGTACTGCAAGATCATTAAGTGAGATTTATGAAGATCAGAAAGAAATAACTTCAAAATATGTTCATGCCACATCAAAAGGTCATGAAGTAATTCAATTAGCACTTTCATTACAATTAAAAAAACAAGATTGGGTATCACCATATTATAGGGATGATTCAATTTTATTAGGAATTGGAATAACACCATATGAATTAATATTACAATTACTATGTAAAAAAGACGATCCATTTTCTGCAGGGAGAACATACTATTCTCATCCTTCACTAAAAAGAGATGATATGCCAAAAATCATACATCAATCATCTGCAACAGGAATGCAGGCCATACCTACAACTGGAATAGCATTAGGCTTACAATATAAATCTAAAAATAATTTATCA
>Ga0115000_10002721_pt1 | contig 15028 bp, 13 predicted proteins | sample ArcticOcean_MG_C_6_FD_89690 | JGI IMG/M metagenome (GOLD analysis project Ga0115000, IMG submission 89690) | Marine microbial communities from western Arctic Ocean - ArcticOcean_MG_CB8_128 | ecosystem: Environmental > Aquatic > Marine > Oceanic | place: Arctic Ocean: Canada Basin | collected...
AGTAGTTAAGAAAAAAGCGGTTAAGAAAAAAGTAGTTAAGAAAAAAGCGGTTAAGAAAAAAGTAGTTAAGAAAAAAGTAGTTAAGAAAAAAGCGGTTAAGAAAAAAGTAGTTAAGAAAAAAGCAGTTAAGAAAAAAGCAGTTAAGAAAAAAGCCAAAAAACGATAGACTCGTTTTAAGATTTTTTTCAGCTTATACTGAATGTAGCAAAATATCTCTCAACTCAACTGTACTAAACTTTTTCGTTTCAGCGCCCAACCAATACCGCCCACCCCGACAATCCGGCAAGCAATTGACTTTAAATGCCTTGCCGGAAACCCTAAGCTTCTACCCAACCCGTTATAGACTTTAAGTACTCTAATTCTGCGAATTTTACAGGGTGATCAGGTGCGTGTCTCGTTTTAGTAATTGCTTTTAATCTTTTGTTTGCAGATCCCACTCCATAACTCACAGCCTTATAAAACTCTTCTGCGGAAATATGGGCCGAACAAGACGCTGAAAACAACCTTCCTCCCGGGGCAACTAGTTGTACTCCAAGTTCTGCCAAACGACTATAAGCTTCCAATGCTTGCGGTCGGTGTTTTTTCTTTCGCGCAAATGCAGGAGGATCCAGAATGACAAGATCGAATTGTGATTTTTGTAATTTCAAGTCATGCAACTTTTGAAAAGCATCTCCCTCTATTTGCAAATACTCAAATTTTTGTTCTTCTGGATAGTTTAATTCCAAATTCTGCAAGGAAGATTTTAATGCAAAGGAATTACTATCTATTTCAACAAGTCTTCTACATCCTCCAGCAATAGCATAAATTGAAAAACCACCGGTATAACTGAAAACGTTCAGCACAGATAACCCTGAAGAAATTTCCTTTACTTGGAGTCTATTTTCCCTTTGATCGAGAAAAAATCCCGTCTTTTGTCCGTTTACAACATCAACATGAAACTTCAAACCATTTTCGCAAAACTGCACCGGAACTATAGGGTCAGGACCATAAAGCACCTTACCATCATAGAAATGGGGAGAAGAATCTCCTGTATTTCTCGCAAGCCGCAATACCACCTGCTCTACACTTTTCTCAGTTTTAATTACTTCCAGCATCCTCTCTAAATATGAAAACCAACTTTTAGCGTAAACTTTTAAAACCCATGTTTTGTCATAGCGGTCCAGGATGAGTCCAGGGAATCCATCATTTTCCCCATTTAAAACTCGATACCCAGTTGTTCCCTGCTCCTTAAATCCTTTTCTTAGCAAAAGAGCTTGTTCAAATCGTTTCAGGAAAAATTGGGTACCAATTTCTACGGGTTCGATTAAATTCAAGACCCGGAAACATAGCTCGGAATCAGGATCCCATAATCCAATCGCAAGGAAACGGTTTTTGTGATCATAAAGGACGGCAAGTCCGCTGGATTTCTCCACCACGTCGCTTTGTAATTGATATTTAAATACCCAGGGATAGCCCTTTCTAATTTTTGTTTCTAAAGTTTTCGATATTTTAATTTTAATCATTTTATTTGGTGGGAATTCGCAGGGTTGCCATGGAATCAAGAATTTTTGCTTGCCGCGCACGAACATGACTAGGCACAGGTTGTTGCGACCACTTTCGGGGATTGGGCAATACCGCTGCCATCCAAGCCGATTCAACGGGTGATAACAAAGAGGGCGAGCGTTTAAAGTATTTCTGTGCAGCTTTTTCGCAGCCGAAAATACCTTCTCCCCATTCAACAACGTTTAAATATACCTCAAGAATGCGTCTCTTATCCCAAAAGATCTCAATTAAGGTCGTAAAATATCCTTCAAGAATTTTGCGCAACCAGGTACGCTTTTGCCACAGAAAAACGTTTCGCGCCGTTTGCATGGAAATAGTACTGGCACCAATTTTCCTATCTGATGTCAGGTTTACCTGAATCGCATATTCTATAGCCTTCCAGTCAAAACCATGATGCATAAAAAATTTCTGGTCTTCTGCTGCAATGACTGCTTTTAAAAGATGAGGAGAGATATTCTCTAAGGAATACCAGTTGTCGAGACTGCGTTGACTTTCGGTATCACTGGAAGACCAGCGAATCCACATCAACGGAGTTGAGGGAGGGTCTACATAACGAAAAACAATAACGGGAATCAGAGTTACGGCTAAAAAACACAGGAAAATATCAAATGTCAGGCGTCCCACTCGTATTTGGAACTTTTTTTTGCTTCGTTTCCGCCTTTTTTTTGAGGAGGTTTTCAATTCAAAGCGATCCTGATCTTTCTATGGGTTTAGATGTCTTACCTGGTTTTTCTTTCCGCAGATCAACTTTGTTTTAGCAACGAATCGTAATGCTTTACGATTTTTTGAAACTGTTCCATATGGCTCGTAGGTATTTTACGGGTGTAATGCTTGTGATATTTGGACTTGAATGGATTATATATCCGATCCTTATTCTTGCGATGCTGAATTTCATAATGCAGATGTGGTGCAAATGTTCGTCCTGTATTGCCCGATTCAGCAACTTGTTGCCCCGCCTTAATAGTTTGTCCACGTTTTACGAGTACCCGACTCAAATGCAAATACAAAGTCTTGATACCAAGTTTGGGATGATCAATTTCTACACAATAGCCATTGGCACGCCTGTTCCAGTTTGCCCGGGTTACCTTACCCTCAAAACCTGAATACACGGGAGTTCCTACCGGGGCTTTAAAATCAGTTCCAGAATGTCCTACCACCCCTTTCCTAAAGTCCCCTGGGAGAGAAGTTATCTCTGTATAGGTTCGCATAGGGCTTTGCGCTTCTATAATCCTATCGGCAATGTCATTGCCTTCGAGATCGAAATACCCACCTTGACTCAGACCATCAAAAAAATTGGCAACAAAGGTTTTCCCAAACCGTTGACTTTTATAAGAAAGTTTTAAAATTTTGAACTGCTCCGGTACTTGCATTTTCTGGTAGATTACTTTCATCGAATCGTCATTTCTAATATCCCTATTCACATCAAAAAACCACGACATCAACCGTCCCAAATGCGCAGATAATGCCGCACACCCATCTTTGCGCGAAAGTATTTTACAGACCGTGTAATTTAAGGAGTTTCGAACTTTAAACTCTAGAGAGAGGACCGCTTGATCGCCAAGTTTTATATCCTCTGACATGGAAAAGGCAACGGGTTGAATCGTCGGAGTTTTGAAAACCACTTTTTCAGGCAGAACAATTGCCTCTGGCTCCAGCCCACCTACTTGTGATTCAACCAGATTGGCAGATTTTTTTTCCTGTGAAATAGCTTCCGCAATTTCTACGGTATTTTTTCCGTCAAAAAATAACAAATAAAAATTCAAACTCACTGACACCGCAAAGAACATAAAAAATCCAAAATGTGGCTTCGTCCGGGTTTCTATATGTTGATTTTCAAGCGAGTTTTGAAAGTCCATTTTATTTCCTTACTCTTAAGTGATAAAGTAGATATTCTAGCATTCAAAAACTTTGAACACACCCAGCATATAGAATAATGCAAAATAAAACAATAGGTTCTGATAATCCTGCGGTCCTTTATAAACCCGATGCCGTCTTTGTAGAACAAAGCGCCAAAGACTATCCCTTGACGCAGAAAATCTTATCTGCGCTTCCACATGTGCCCGTTCATGAAATTCAGAATGTCGCGCAGGTGGAAGAACAGTTTAAATCCTCTCGATCAGATGTTTTTGGAGAAGGAAAAAAGAATCTGGTGCTCTCTCGTTTCAACGGATCTTTTTTAAAAAAATGTCCCGGTGCGAGCCCCGGTATGGTGTGTTGCAATTATTATGTCGTCAACCTGTCGAAGAACTGTCTCTACGATTGCTCCTATTGTTTTCTTCAGGATTTTTTAAAAAACAATCCGTTGCAAGTGGCTTATGTAAACGTCGAAGATTTGATTCAGGAACTAGAAGATGTTTTTACTGAATATCCTGAACGCACTTTTCGCGTAGGAACTGGTGAGATCGCAGACAGTCTTGCACTCGATTTTCTGATTCCTTATTCACAATTCTTAATCCCGTTTTTCAATCGTCAAAAAAATGCGGTACTGGAATTAAAAACCAAATCGGACTGCATCGAAAATTTACTGGAGCAACCGGACCCGACCAACGTCATTGTCTCCTGGTCGATCAATCCACAGCAGGTGGTCGATCGCGAAGAAAAAGGAACGCCGAGTCTGGAAAAACGTTTGCAGGCGGCCAGCCTCTGCGTAGAAAAAGGCTACCGGGTTGGTTTCCATCTCGACCCAATCATTTTAATTCCCGGATGGGAAAAAGCGTATCGAGAATTAGTGGACTTGCTTTTCGATTATATCCCTGCATCCTCTATCGAATGGGTTAGCCTGGGGAGTTTCCGTTACCGTCCATCGTTAAAACCCATTATAAAGTCACGTCATCCTGAAACGATGTTGTTCACGGGGGAACATTTGCCAAGCAAGGATGGAAAGTTTCGCTACTTGCGTCCCTTGAGGAACCAAGCCTACGAAACAATTCGTGGTTTTTTACAGGACAAGTCAAAAGAGCTGAGTATTTATATGTGTATGGAGACGAAAGAAATATGGGAAGGTGTTACCGGTAAAACTCCGCGTAGCGATGAAAAACTGGATGCGTTTTTTGATCTATAAAAAAATTACAAGCGCATTGGCATGACAATACTTTTGTATTGATCATCATTGACAGATGTGAACAAGCAGGAATGATTTTGATCCTTCAAGTTGAAGGTGACCACCTCAACATCCATAACATTCAAGATATCCAACACGTATTTAGCATTCAAACCGATCGATACCTCATCGCCATCGTATTCAATAGCTACTTCTTCTACGGCCGCACCCAAATCAGTATTATCTGATACAAGAGTGAGGCTGCCTTTTTGTATCTCAAACCGCACCATTCTCGATTTTTCATCGGCAAGAAGGGCGACTCTTTTTAAAGCACGGGTCAAATCTTCTCGATTGGCTTGAGCTTTTAAAGGATTGTCAGTAGGGATGACCTGGCGATAATTGGGAAACTTGCCATCAATTTTTCTGGAAACGATGACATGTTTGCCATGAATGAAAGCGAGATGGTTTTCATGCGAAGAGAATCTAAATTTTGTGTCATCGCCTTCCATGAGTTTCAAAAGTTCAGACAACGCTTTTTTGGGAAGCAAAAAACTAGCCTTTTCGCCTTTGTCAGCATGCGAAGTAACGGGTCGGCTGATCAAGGCCAGTCTATGTCCGTCTGTACCTACGAGAGTTGCACTGTCGCCTTCCGTTTCCAGCAACAAACCATTCAATGCCTGACGCGATTCATCTGGAGACACTGAGAAAAAAGTTTTTCGGATCATTTCCTTTAGAATATTGCCATCGAACTCTATGAGAACTTTGTCACTGTATTCGGGCATGGGCGGATAATCTTCAGGCGGCAAGCCGGGAAGACGAAATTTAGATTTTCCGCACTTCAAAGTGATCCAGTTATTTTCTTCTTTTTTGATATAAATCTCTTCGTTGGGTAGCTCTTTTATAATATCAAATAATTTTCGGGCATTGAGTGTCACTGCACCTTCAGTTGTGACATTGGCAGGGTAACTTCCCAGCGTACCAATCTCTAAATCTGTAGCGCGAATACAAATGCCATCTTTTTCGGCGGAAAGATGCAGGTGGGAAAGAATGGGCATCGCACCTTTAGGTTCGACTATTCCCTGAACTTTGTGAACCCCGCTCAGAAGTACATCTCGGCTTATTCTAACTTCCATAAAACTCCTCAATAACTGCAATTGAGTCCAATTTCGGACTTGAAGATTTTTAGCACAATTGCAAAAACCTGTCAAAACAAATGATGGAACAAAACCCTGTTTTAAAATCTTTTCGCTAATACTTATTAAATTAAAACCATTAAAAATCCATGCTGGTTTTTCAATACATATTGGAAGGGCAATAATTTGTTAAAAAACAATATATTACCAATAAGACCTCGCAGTTATTCATTGACTAAAATAAATTACCCGAGAATCATAGAATTGTACGATGTTTAAAATTTTTAATCTCCATTTCCCAAAAATATCTCCTACTCTAATTATGGAGACTAAACAAAGCATTTACGGGTCTCTATCCATCATCCCTTTTTCAGAGTCCTACAATCCTGATTGAAGATGAAACATAAATTACTTTTACGTCAGATCAAACGCTATATAAAGGATTCGGAGAATCTACCCCACTCCTTTAAAAAATTATTATCTGCCGTGGATGAATCCTACCAGCAAAGAGATGAAGACTATTCTATCCTCGAACATGCGATGGACGAATTGTCAGAAGAGTTTTGCGAAAAAAAAGTAGAATAGAGTAGCTCTCCCAGTTTTCAGATGAAAATCCGCATCCAGTCATGCGTATTTCCAAAGAAGGGGAATTGCGCTATGCCAAACCTGCCAGCAAAATACTTTTAAAAACCTTCGATATGGAAGTAAAAAAGATCACCCAAAAACATTGGAGGTATATTGTAGAAATAACTCTATCAAGGAAGAAAAATGAAACTATTGAATTGGAAGTGGGCCAACAATTTTTCTCTTTCACATTTTCTCCAGTTGTCGAACAAGAATATGTGAATATTTATGGCTACGACATCACTGGAAGAAAACGGGCAGAAAACTACCTACTCGATCATAACAATGCATTAGAATCTCTTGCGTCTTATAATGGGCTACAAACCGTTCTTGATAAGCTTTGCTGTAAAATGGAAAAGTATACCGATGGTTTGAAAAGCTCGATTTTGCTCCTGGATAAATCCGGCAAATACCTCCATTATGGGTCGGCTCCAAACCTTCCCAAAAGTTATATTGAAGCAACCCGAAAGGTTTATATTGGAGAAAACCAAGGTTCCTGCGGAAAGTCGGCTTATCCCAAAAAAGCTGTCATTGCTGACGACATTTCAAAAGATCCTGGCTGGGCTAAATACAAGGATATCGCCATTTCCCATGAATTAAAGGCTTGCTGGTCAACCGGCATTATTTTAGAAACTTTCGCCCTCTACTACCCAATCAAAAATACCCATCAAAGCGGAGCTGGATCTGATTAAATCTCCCGCAAATATCGCAGCTCTGGCGATACATAAACATAACACCCAGGAAAAACTAAAAAATTACGCTGCCAAATTGGAACGCAGCAACAGGGAACTGAGCGATTTTGCCTACATCGCTTCGCACGATTTGCAGGAGCCTTTAAGAGAAATTTCTATCTTCAGAGATCGCGTTCCTCAGATCAAAAATTCATAAAATGAAACCCAAAGAGGTTATCTTGAACGAATGGGTAAAGCGGAAAACAGAATGCAAACGCTGATTGAAGACTTGTTAGAACTCTATCAGGTAACAACCAAGGGCAAGCCTTTCGAAAAGGTAGATTTGAGTAAAATCGCTCTGAAAGTAATTGAAGATCTGGATGCAAAGCTACAAATAACCCGGGACACAGTCACTCTAGGGAAACTACCACGCATTGAAGCCGATCCTTTTCAAATGCGGCAGCTACTTCAAAGCTTGATTGAAAACGCATTGAAATACCATAAAGAGGACACTCCACCACAAGTACTACTGGACAGCAGTTTTACAATCAAGACAAGCTGGAACATCAATCTTAAGGGTAACGGTATCGGATTAAATGAAAAATTTGCCGACCGTATTTTCATTCCGCTTGAAAGACTGCATGGGATGTCTGCTTACGAAGGTACCGGAATTGGTCTGTCCATCTGCAAAAAAATTATATCTCGCCATGGGGATCTATCTTTGTGAAAAGTCAGGAGGGGCATGGTCTACCTTCACCTTGCCTGAGACCCAGTCTCCCGTTCATTAAAAAAACCTTGGCAACCCTTCCGGGGTTAAATCCTCTAGAATGAAGGTCTATTCAAGTAGGTACACTTATTTTTTTGCAATCTTCGCCCAGGTATCTCGGAGGGTAACAATTCTATTGAATACCGGAGCAGTAGAGTTCGTATTATCCACACAAAAATAACCCAACCTTAAAAATTGAAACCTACCTTTTGCGTTTTTCAAATACGGTTCTAATAGTGCCTCTTTTATTATCTCTAACGAGTCTGGGTTCAAACTTGATTTTAAATCAGGACATGCTTTTTCATCTGCCGGATTTTCATGCGTGAAGAGATGGTTGTACAATCTGACCTCTGCCTTCTGTGCGTGATCCGCAGAAACCCAATGCAGGGTGCCTTTAATTTTACGTCCATCTTGAGTCGAGCCGCTACGTGTTTCTGGATCGTAAGTACAACGTAACTCCACCACCTCTCCCGCTTCGTTTTTGACCACCTCTTCGCATTTAATCACATAAGCATGTTTGAGACGAACTTCACGACCAGGCCCAAGGCGAAAAAATTTCTTAGGTGGGTCTTCCATAAAATCATCTTTTTCAATATAAACAACTCGAGAAAAAGGCATCTTGCGAGTTCCCGCATCTGGGTTTTCTGGGTTGTTCACAGCATCCATTTCCTCAACCTGATTCTCTGGATAGTTTACCAACACAACTTTTAGAGGACGCAGAACAGCCATCACCCGGGTTGCTGTTCGGTTCAAATTTTCGCGAACACAATGCTCCAGCAATGCAAAATCAACGGTGCTGTTGCTCTTTGAAATTCCGATGCGCTCGCAAAACTCGCGGATCGCCTCGGGTGGATAACCACGTCGGCGCATGCCCGAAAGAGTTGGCATACGTGGATCATCCCAGTCATCCACATAGCCCTCTTCGACCAGTTGCAAAAGTTTTCTCTTGCTTAAAATAGTGTGGTTGAGATTCAGTCGGGCAAACTCGATTTGCTGAGGATGGTCAATTTCCAACTCATCTAGAAACCAGTCATAGAGAGGACGGTGATCCTCAAACTCGAGAGTACAGAGAGAGTGGGTGATTTTCTCAATAGAGTCCGATTGCCCGTGCGTGAAGTCATACATAGGGTAAATGCACCACTTGTCTCCCACACGATGATGCTTTGCTTTCAATATCCGATAAAGAATGGGATCGCGCATATTCAGATTACCGGAACTCATATCGATTTTTGCGCGCAGAACTTTTTCTCCTTCTGCAAGCTCCCCAGTTTTCATCTTCTGAAATAATTCGAGATTCTCTTCAACCGTTCGATTTCGATAGGGACTGTCTTTTCCAGGTTCTAAAAGCGTTCCACGGTATTCGCGTATCTGTTCCGGATTCAAATCATCAACATAAGCCTTGCCTTTTTGGATCAATTGAACGGCAAACTCAAAAAGTTGATCAAAATAATCGGAGGCAAAAAACATGTTTTCTCCCCAATCGAATCCGAGCCACCTCACATCTTGCTGAATAGCTTTCACATATTTTGTTTCTTCTTTACTTGGATTCGTATCATCGAATCGCAAATTACATGTTCCAGAATATTTCACAGCAAGTCCAAAGTTCAGACAAATGGATTTTGCATGCCCGATATGGAGATGCCCGTTAGGCTCTGGTGGAAATCGTGTATGAACAACAAACTTCTCGGATTTTAAATCTTCATCAATTTTGTTTTGAATAAAATTAGACGGGGAATCGACTTCAGACAAAATTTTCTCCTCTTTCTTTATGTATGGCGGGAAACAAACGAGGTTATTATAACACCCATTTTTCAATGGAACGGATTCTACCAATATGGGTTCTTACAGGCAAGGCGCGAAATTTGGTTTCCACTTCTGAACTTATTTAAGGTAAAAATAGCTACTCCCCCCGATCCCCTTTAAAAAGAGGGAGTTCCAATGGACTCCTCTTTTACAAAGACTCAAGCTCGATCTATTAAGGGGTTGATGACTGGGGTGATTTACATCCTTGACATAGTAAATTATTTTCAAATAAAAGACACAATGCCTGTTAATCGAAGGTTCACAGTTCTTCTTATATTTCTTATCTGCGTTGCCTGTAGCTTCTGGATGGTCTCCCGTTATCCTGCCTTGGACACTAAAGCCGCTCTTTCTGGCACGGATGCATTTGAAGACCCTCTCACTAACGAGGCTTATTTCCATGCACCCAGAAACGCCGACTTTTCTAAACGCGTGATGATCACCACATTAAATTGGTATCAAACCAATTGGCGCGGCATGGCATTCGGACTTGTTATCGCGGCAGGCTTTTTCACCCTTTTAAAATACACTCCAAGACAGCCTTCGGATAAACGTTTTCGAAATAGTTTTATGGGGATGTTCATTGGCACACCGCTCGGGGTTTGCGTCAATTGCGTCGCCCCCATCGCCAAAGGAATGTACGAAGCTGGCAGTAAAATGGAAACAGCATTAGCTGTCATGTTCAGCTCACCTACTTTGAACATCATCGTCCTGACCATGCTGTTCTCCATTTTCCCTTTCTATATGGCACTGGCCAAACTGCTGGCAACCTTTGTACTGATTCTTCTCATCGTCCCACTAATATCTGACAAAAAACGACGGGCCATCGAAAATTCTGCTTGCGAGATCGACACCTCTTGCGACATCACAACCGAATCTTGGGTACAAGCCGCCAAAGGTGCAGCCTTCGAATATTTAAAAGGATTGCAATACATCTTCATAAGAACGGTTCCGCTCATGTTATTGGCAGGGGCCTTCGGAGCTGTGGCAAGTCATTTAATGAGCTTCGACAAGTTAATTGGCGCGCCCATCAACCTGATAAACCTCAGCCTGATGTCCTTTATGGGCACGCTTATGCCTTTACCAATAGCCTTCGATCTGATGCTGGCACAGGCATTGATGATGTCGGGTCTGGCTCCGGGATTCGTCACCACTCTACTGTTTACCTTCGGCACCTTCAGCATTTACTCGGCAATGATTGTTGCGCGCACATTTTCAATTTCCCTAGCGATAAAACTTTTTCTAATTGTTTTCGCGATCGGCGTTGGTCTCGGCTACATCACCAATGGATTCGTAGAAAATCGCCACGTCCAATGGTTGCAACAATACGATCAGATCGTGGACGATCCTTCCAGTAAAATAAACCCATCATCTTCAAACTTGGCAACAAACTATTCGCTTAGACCCAGAACTCGTCAAGCGTCCCCTATTATTCTCAAGCAAGAAAACATCTTGGTTCAGGCTCTTTCGCATGAACCCAGGAATCCACAAGACGGAAAACCTTTCACCATCCGAAACGGAACCGAGTTGGGAATCACCTATTCGAATTCAATGTCGCCAAAAATGTTTTTCGATCCATTATTTTTTGGACGAGGTATTGCCTCCGGGGATTTCGATCTCGATGGCTGGACGGATTTTGCGATTGCAACTGACAATGGATTCGAACTTTACCAAAACCTTTACGGGGAAAGTTTTAAAAAAGTTTTTAGTGATATTGCCGAACTCAAAGGCAAACAAGCCATCAATATCGCACTGGTCGATTTAAACAACGATGGTTGGCTGGATATTTTCCTGACCACGTTTAATGAAGGAAATTATGTAGTGTTGAGCCCTATTCCCGTAGAAGGAAAAATAGCTGTAAAAAAAGTGCCCAATGGCAATGCTCTTCTCACAAGCGCTTCGGCCTTCGCAGATATTAATCACGATGGCTATCTCGATATCATTAACGGCAATTACTATTTGGGTATCCTGACTCGCAAACCGGTGCAGCAGGCCACTGACCAATTGGTAATGAACCATAACCTTAATTTTAGCCTTCAGACGATGAAAGGCATCCCCGGTCAAACTCATTCCGCTTTGTTTTCAGATATCAATCTGGACGGACAACCTGATCTGATGATTGGCAACGACTATCGCGTTTCCGACACGTACTATCACGGCACAGACAAAGGCGAGTTTGAAAAAATACGCCATCAAGACAATATAATTCCTATCACCACCCAGAACACCATGAGCATTGACACCGGGGATTTCAACAACGACCTGATCCCCGATATTTATCTGGCTAACATTGGGATGTCACGCGGGCTGGATGTGGTTTCAAATATTTTTGGTGACGCTATGAAAAATGTTGGGCTCGATTTTTGTGAATCGGGGAAAAGTATTCTCGACAAAAAATCCTGCTACCAGCTTGTAAAATTGGCTACCTTATTGAACCCGGAAAAGCAGGATATCTCTGAAAAATGCGCGCTATTGGAGGATCTTGATCAAGTGCAAGAATGCATGGTTATGCGTATGGCACTGGTAGCAACGGCCCGCAAAAACAAGTCACTCTGCGGAAAAATTTCTGCGCCTTTCATGCTCAACAATTTGGTCTGCAAAAAATATTTCGAAGCCCAACATATAAAGCTCTCGGTGAATGAAGAAATTCCCATGCAGACTCAGTTCAATCTGCTTCTATCCGGCCAAACCGACCACTCCTTTAAGGATGTTTCGGAGCAAACCAAAATCTCCACAGGGGAATGGAGTTGGAACGCCCGCTTCGCAGATCTGGACAACGATCAATGGCAAGACCTCTATGTAACCAACGGCGTACCCATCACTCAGGAGTTTGCGGCCAATAATTTCTTTCACAATCAGAAAGGGCAAGTATTTAATTCCTCCGCAGAGGAATTTGGACTGGATGACTACGACCACAGTTCATCATATACCTATTTGGATATAGACCGGGACGGAGACCTCGATATCATCGCCAACACACTTTATGGTCCCTTTAAGGTTTATACCAATAACGAATCAACAAATAATAGCATCACTTTCAAATTACGGGACAAAAAGGGCAACCACTTCTGCCTCGGATGTAGAGTCATCATCCGCTATGGCGAAAATGCAGAGAAGCATCAGATGCGAGAAATAAAGACAGGTGGCGGCTTTCACTCTTATGACGCACCGCTAGCGCATTTCGGATTGGGTACATCTGAAAACATTCAAAGCATTGAAATAACCTGGTCGACTGGAGAAACCTCCTTCATCAAGCATAACTTCCTTGCGAACCATGAATACTTCATTGCAAGAAACAAAAAGTGATAAAAACTTACATCCAGAAGCCTGAATGGAATATTTTGCCTAAAACGTTCTGACCTATTGGCCTCACGCCGAGTGGGTGGTACAATCTCGCCGGTAGATATTTGATAAGGTTATTTTATGTCACTTTGGTTACTAGTTGGATTAGGCGGGTTTGTTGGAGCCATTTTACGCTATTGGATCAGCGGTTGGATCCAGAGCGGCTTTATCACCTTCCCTATTGGAACTCTCGGGGTCAACTTTCTCGGCAGTCTTTTACTGGCTCTGATAATGTATGCCTCGGAATATCGAGGACTATTCGGCGAAGAGGCCCGAGTATTTCTGACCATTGGCGTACTAGGTTCTTTCACTACCATATCGACTTTCAGTTTTGAATCTATGAAACTGCTGGAGCAAAGCGAGCATATGATGTTTGGCCTCAATCTGGTGGGCACCGTGTCCTTATGTTTACTGGCTATCTACTTGGGTAAATTTTTAGTCGTTGGAATGGGGATGAAATGAAAAAAGAGTCCGATGCCATTTTACTGAGAATATTTATCAGTGAATCCGACAAATACGAAAGCGAGCCATTATCAAAATATTTGATCGAATTTTTCAAACAAGAAGGGTTGGCAGGGGCCACTGCATTAAGAGGTATCAGCGGATTTGGTAAAACGAGCAAATTACACACCACCTCCATTTTACGATTGTCTGATGACCTGCCAATTGTAATTGAAGTAGTCGATCGAAAAGAAAATATTGAACGCGTTAAACCCAGACTCGGCGAAATTATTGAAGAAGGGTTGATCACCGAAGAAGAGGTTAAAATTGTTTTCTACGAAAGTAAAAAATCTCCCGAAAATTAGAGTACTATAACCCCTAGATTAAATGTATGCGCCTGTAGCTCAGCTGGATAGAGCAACGGACTTCTAATCCGACCGTTTAGCAATACTTGACATCCTCCCCAACCTTCCTTATCCTTCCCTAGACTACTTATGAGGCCGTATTACTGAACTTGCGATAGACTGCCTTAATTCCCTAAATATCCCTTTTTTGCTCCAAGGGGTGGGACAGGAGTGGGATAGAATCTAGGTCAGGTGCTTTGAGGCACTGAGAGGCTCTGTATGACTACTTGGAAGACCACCAAACACGTTGGGGTGCGCTACAGAGAATCGGGAGCTAGAAAGCACCGAGGCCGCTCTGATAAATATTATTCGATTCGCTACAAACTAGCCGGAAAAACTGTTGAGGAGGGAGTCGGATGGGAATCGTCTGGCATAACTCCACAATACTGCGCCAATTTGAGAGGCGAACTCGTTCAAAACGCCAAGACGGGGCAAGGTGACCACTCCCTGCGTGAAAAACGAGATAGAGTAGAGGCACTGAAAAGAGCAGAGAAAAGTAAGAATGTAACTCTTGAATATGCTTTTCAAGAATTTCTCTCTACCCGGCAATTAAAAGCCAGAACCATAAAAGACTATCAGAAGTTCATGGGCTCAGCTTTTCTCGATTGGAGGATAAGAGTTATAAAGGATGTTACCCGAGACATGGTGTCTAGGAAGCACAAACTTCTTGGGGAGGAAATTGGACACGCTCAGGCAAATCAAGCCTTCCGGTTCCTTCGGGGTCTTTTTAATTACTGTATTGCTAAGTATGAGGATGTGGACGGTTCCCCACTGGTCAAATTCAACCCTGTTTTAATTCTCACCCAAACCCGACAATGGTTCCGGGTCAACCGTAGACAGACGATTATCAAAGGCAAAGACCTGCCAAAGTGGTTTAAGGCTGTTCAAGAGTTGCAGAGTAAGACTGTGAAGGCTTACCTCTTAACAATCCTCCTCTCTGGCCTGAGACGCAATGAAGCCCTGCCATTGGAAAAGAAGATGATCGACCTTGAGGAACGAACCATTACCTTGCTCGACACGAAAAACAACAAGCCTTTTTTAATCCCGATCCCAAATCATCTTCATGGAGTTTTGAAAGCACGGATTGAGGCTAATGAGGAAAGCGCATATATTTTCCCAAGTCGAATCAAGGGACGACATATCTGAGAACGGCAGAGCAATACTGTACCAGTAAGCCGTTGAGTATTTTGATTTGTGGCAGAGTAAAAGTGTACCACTCACGTTAAGCTTTCTATCCTGAAGTGAACTTTAAATCAGGAGGAAGG
>Ga0115000_10002724_pt1 | contig 15007 bp, 10 predicted proteins | sample ArcticOcean_MG_C_6_FD_89690 | JGI IMG/M metagenome (GOLD analysis project Ga0115000, IMG submission 89690) | Marine microbial communities from western Arctic Ocean - ArcticOcean_MG_CB8_128 | ecosystem: Environmental > Aquatic > Marine > Oceanic | place: Arctic Ocean: Canada Basin | collected...
CTATTTTTTATTTTCATCTGATTGCTCTTCTTTTTTGGATTCCTCTGTTACAGGAGCTAAAGTCTCTTCTATTACTGGAGCTACTGGAGCTACAGATTCCTCTGTTACTGGAGCTACTGGAGCTACTGGAGCTACAGATTCCTCTGTTACTGGAGCTACTGGAGCTACAGATTCCTCTGTTACTGGAGCTACTGGAGCTACAGATTCCTCTGTTACTGGAGCTACTGGAGTTACAGATTCTTCTGTTACTGGAGCTAAAGCTTCTGGAACAATTTTTTCTTTTTTAGACTTTTTAACCTTAGCGACAGGAGGATTATCTTCAGTTTGGACCTGAGATTGAGCAATGCCATCTAGCGCGGCTTTTGAAATTAAGTCACAATAAAGAGCTATTGCTTTAGTGGAATCATCATTTCCCGGTATAGGATAAGTAATCCCATCAGGATTGCTATTTGAGTCAATAATTGCGGCTATAGGAATTTTTAATTTTGTAGCTTCTTGAATTGCTATTTGCTCTTTCACTGTATCGAGAACAAATATTAAATCAGGAAGACCGCCCATGTCTTTAATTCCTCCGATCGAAGTATCTAACTTTTCTTTTTCTCGGTTTAATTTTAATAATTCTTTTTTTGTAAGCCCCGATAAATCATTGCCTTCCAATAATTCCTCAATTGAACGCAATCTAGCTATAGTTTTTGAAATAGTTTTCCAGTTTGTTAAAGTTCCACCGTACCATCTATGATTCATATAGTATTGAGCACAATCATTTGCTGCATTCGCTATTAATTCCTGACCCTGCCTCTTGGTTCCAACAAACAATATACGTCCGCCTGATTTCGTAACATCTCTAACAGCAGATAATGCCTGATGAAGCATTGGTATTGTTTGGGATAAATCAAGTATATGAATATTATTTCTTATACCAAAAATATAGGGGTCCATTTTGGGATTCCACCTATGTTTTTGATGCCCGAAGTGAGCACCAGATTCTAAAAGATCAGTCATTGAGTATTCTGGTAACGCCATGTTTACCTCCTTTTTCCGGTTTAACCTCCACGAACTGAATCCAATTAAGGACCGGTTAGCATTGTTCGTGTGTGTGATGTGATCGATATAATCATTATTAGGCATAACTGCAACAAAAAACTTATATTTCTATTATCTTAGAAACACCATCGATATCTTTAATTGAATCTATGATAGCTGGATTAACGTAAAATTTACTACCTAGATTTAGCTCAACATTATGCACATCGTTTAAAACCGAAAGAAAACAGACTGAAACCTCACAAGACCCACTTTTTTTAAGCCTATCCTTTATCGTCTTAAGCGATCCAGTACTTTCAACGAATATTTTTATATTTAAGAGTGTTTGAGATAAGAAATCATTAATCGGTGTTATAGAGTTTGTTAGCAATCTATTGTTATTTTTTTCTCTTTGAATTTCTACATCAAGAATTACAGAAATACCTGGGATAATTATGTCTCTCACTCTTGATAAAAGATTAGAAAAAATAGTAATCTCAAACGGTCCATCACTATCGGTTAAACCTACAAAAGCAAACCTTTTTCCACCCTTTGATCTTCTCTCCATAATATAAGAAACCGTTCCTGCAATTTTATATTTATAGTCACTTCCTTTTATCGCCTCCAGGTAAGAAGAAATATTTTGTCTTTCTATTAGCTCCTTGTGATCGCTTAAAGGGTGACCAGTTAAATAAAACCCTATTGCAGAAAATTCTTTCTGAAGCTTAATTTCATTAGACCACATTGGAGCAGAGGGTAATGAGATATGGTCAAAATTTTTAAAATCTTCACCAAAAAAATTTTCTTGGTTATCAGATTTGGCTTTTTCTGAAGAACTAGAAATATTTGACATAATATCAATTGAAGAATAGACAATATTCCGATTAGCTTCAATCTCATCAAAAGCACCTGCATAAGAAAGATTTTCAAGATTCTTTTTTGTCAAAACACCGTGATCTAACCTTTGTGCAAAATCATGTAACGATTTAAAGAATCCATTCTTAGAAACTTCATCGTTAATTTTTACCATTGATTGCTGACTAGCATTTTTTACTGCCCCCAAGCCGTATCTAACAGCGCCATCCTGGACATCAAATCTCATAAGAGATTTGTTGATATCTGGAGGCAAAATTTCAATATCCATTTTCTTACACTCATTAGAAAATATACTTAATTTATCTGTATTTTCAATATCCATTGTCATAGAGGCAGTTATAAAATACTCTGGATAATGAGCTTTGAGGTATGCCGTTTGATACGCTATTAAGGCGTACGCAGCTGCATGAGACTTATTAAAACCATACCCAGCAAATTTAGCTACTAAATCGAAAATATAATTAGCCTTATTTTTTTCTATCCCGTTACTAATTGCACCACTAACAAAACGTTCCTTTTGATCATCCATTTCTGATTTGATTTTTTTACCCATAGCTCTTCTTAGAATATCAGCCTCTCCTAAACTATAGTTGGCTAATATTTGAGCAATTTGCATAACTTGCTCCTGATAAATAATCACACCATATGTTTCTTTAAGAATACCCTCTAGAAGTGGGTGCATATAATCTGGTTTTTCTTCACCTTTTTTACATGCAATAAATTTAGGTATATTTTCCATTGGACCAGGTCGATACAAGGCAACTAAGGCAATTATATCCTCAAAACAGTCTGGCTCCATATTTCTTAGAACATCCCTCATCCCAGAGCTTTCCAACTGAAAAACTCCAATAGCATTACCCGTACTTAAAAGACTAAAGGTTTTTTCGTCATCTAGAGGTATTTGACTTATGTTAACTATGTGATTAATTTTTTCTTTTATTAACTGAATTGTTTTATCGATCACAGTTAATGTTTTTAAACCTAAAAAATCAAATTTTACCAATCCCGAGGCTTCAGCCCATTTCATTTTAAACTGAGTTACCGGCATAGATGATCTAGGGTCTCGATATAAAGGAATGAAGTCTTGAAGGCTATTATCACCTATAACTAAACCCGCCGCATGAGTGGAGGCATTTCTATACAGACCCTCCAAGCTTAATCCAATATTTAACATTTTTTCTATATCAGAGTCTTCGGCACTTTCTTCCCTAATTCTGGCATCGCCTTTAATTGCCTCGCCAAGAGTTGTTGGATTTGCAGGATTATTAGGAATAAGCTTGCAGATTCTATCCACTTGCCCGTATGGAAGACCAAGTACCCTTCCAACATCCCTTAGTACTGCTCGAGATTGAAGCGTTCCAAATGTAATGATTTGAGCAACTTTATCTTTTCCATACCTTTCTTGAACATAGTTAATAACCTCATCTCGCCTTTCTTGACAAAAATCAATATCAAAATCTGGTAGAGAAATTCTCTCTGGGTTTAAAAATCTCTCGAATATCAAGTTAAATCTAATAGGGTCTAAATCAGTAATAGTTAAGGCCCAAGCAACAAGGGATCCAGCTCCGGAACCTCGCCCAGGACCAACAGGTATATTATTGTTCTTCGACCACTTTATAAAGTCTGCAACAATTAGAAAATAGCCCGGAAACTCCATTTCAGTAATAATACTAATCTCAGATTCAAGCCTTTCCCAGTAAGAAGAAGGGTTATTTACTGGGTTAATCCTTAATCTTTCCTCAAGCCCTTTTTCAGCCTGATTCTTAAACTCGGAAGCTTCCCCAACCAAATCTAAACCACTAAACCTTGGAAGCTTAGGCTCTGATGTTGCAACCTTATATGAGCACCTTAAGGCTATTTCAATAGTATTTTCAATAGCCTCAGGAATATCAGAAAAGAGATCAATCATTTCATCTGGTGTTTTGAAATAAAATTCAGAGGTTAGGCGAAACCTATCCGGCGCATCAACAGTTGTAGACTGATTGATGCATAAAAGTGCATCGTGAGCTGCATGCTCTTCTTTTGTATTAAAGTACGCAGGATTAGTTGCAACTAAAGGAATGTCGTGCTTATAGGCACTCTCAAGAAGATCGGATTCAACATTACTTAACCCGGTTCGTTGAAGCTCTATATAAAACCTATCAAGAAAAGTTAATTTAATTTTACTTATTATTTCATCGGCTTCTTTTTTTTGATTTTCTACAAGCAAGTTATTAATTATACCGCCGTCACCACCTGACAAACAAATTAGACCAGAGCTTAACTCAAAAACTCTTTCTAAACTCACAACCTCATTGCCATGGTCATTGATATAAGTCTCAGACGAGAGTCTTATTAAATTTTTATAGCCCTCCCTTGTGGAAACCAGCAAAGGTAAAAATCCATTATGTTTCCCGTCAATAACCGATAAATTACAACCCACAATCGGTTGAATTCCTTTATTTGACATGTGCTCACAAAACTCTAGAGCTCCAAAGAGGTTGTTATTGTCAACAATTGCCACAGCCGGAATATTATAATCAATACAGTTTTTAGAAATTTTTTCCATCGTTATGGCACCCTGCAATAATGAATAAGGGCTAGTAACTCTAAGATGGATAAAGCTAAAAGAATTTTTTATATTATCATTAAGATATGCCGACATTTAAGAGCTCAGCCCCTCAATACTAATAGTTCTATCTTGCATTTTAGCTATGTTCGAATCATGTGTTGCTAAAATAATACTACACTTATACTCATCCACAAGATTATTAAATATATTAATAACATTTATACTTGATTCAAAATCAAGATTTCCAGTTGGCTCATCTGCTAAAATAATTGATGGATTATTTATAAGTGATCTAGCTATAGCAACTCTTTGCTGCTCACCCCCGGATAGTTGATTTGGAAAGCTATGAGTTCTATGCTCTAGGCCGACTTGCGATAAAAGTAATTCAGCTTTTTCTAAAGCAATCTTCCTACTATTACCAGAAATTATATACGGCAAGGCAGTATTTTCTAGAGCACTAAAGTCACTCAAAAGGTTGTTAAATTGAAAAATAAAACCAATATCCTTAAGTCGGTGATTTGATAAAACTCTATCAGAGCTCCAGTCTATTAAATTTTCCTTAACTAAAACATCACCAGATGATGGCGCCTCAAGTAGACCGGCAACATGAAGTAACGATGTTTTTCCTCCACCAGATGGACCAACTAAAGCAACCCTCTCTTTCTTTTTAATTGTTAGGTCAATATCTTTAAATATATTAAGAGGCTCGCCATTAAGGCTGTAGGTTCGCGAGACTTTTTTTAATTCTAAAACTTTATTCATTTCTTAATGCCTCAACAGGGTCGCGTGCAATTGCCCTATAAGATGGATAAATAGTTGACAAAAGTGACATCAAAATTGACATAAAGCTAACCAGAGTAACATCAGAGATTTTTAATTCAGAAGGTAATTGAGAGAGAAAATAAAATTCAGGATTAAAAAAGGTTACTTGAAAAATATAAGAAAGAGTCAATCGAATTTCCTCGACATACGGGCTAATTAAGACGCCAGCAAGGACACCCCAAAAGGTTGCAGAAAAACCTATTTTTAGGCCTGATATTATAAAGACTCTAGATGCTTTTAGCTTGCTCATACCCATCGCCCTTAATATAGAAATTTCTCGCCCTTTGTCTTTTATTAGCATCACCAATCCAGATGCAATATTAATTCCGGCGATTATCAGTATGAGTGATAAGACTAATAGCATAACATTTTTTTCCACCATCATTGCTTCGGCTAGGCTAGCATTGGTTTCTCTCCAGTCTCTGGAGTAAACATTATATTTTTTTAACTTCAAATCAATCTCATCTTTTACAACAAGAGACTTGTCAGCATCAGAGAGCATAACCTCTATAACACCATACACTTCACCTAAATTTAAAAACTTCCTAGCGTCCTCAATGTTTAAAAAAACAACACTGCTATCATAGTCAGTCATGCCAATTTCAAAAACTCCTTTTACATCAAAAGAGAGCGACCTAGGTATAGTCCCAAAAGGTGAGCTAATTCCCCGAGGAGAGAGTAAGGTAATATTATCCCCAGGGTAAAGCCTTAGCGAGGATGCTAGTCTTGAGCCAATTACTGCTTCTCCAGATTGAATATTATTAATATCGCCTGATATAATATTAGAAGAAATTATATTTAAAGAATTCAAAGATTTGGGTGATAGCCCCCTCAACAAAGCTCCTGATGACTGACTTTCCCCCATAGCTAATACTTGAGATTCAAGCATAGGGATAATATTTGTAACTTCTTCTATTTCGGAGAGTAATTCATAAATCTCAGATGAATTATCAATTCCCTTCTCAGAGGAAGGGTGAATAAGGATATGACCATTTAACCCAACAATTTTATCAAACAATTCTGATCTTAGTCCGTTCATCACCGACATAACAACAATTAATATCGTAACCCCGGATGAAATACCAAAAAAAGAAAGGACGGTTATAATAGAAAAAAACCGCTCCTTACCTTTAGGCCTTAAATAGCGCTTTGAAATCCACCACTCTAAAAATAAAGACCTCACCATTACCCCTTAAGTACATTAATTTTAATTTGATCAATAGCGTTATCAAAAGAAAGAATTTCTTTCTTATTGGTTTTTCTGAACTTTAATTCAACATTTCCATTTTTTAATTCTCTTGGCCCAATAATTAATTGAATTGGGATACCAATAAGATCTGCATCAGAAAATTTCTTTCCTGCGCTCTCATCCCTGTCATCAAAAATAGTCTCAATTCCAAGTCCTTCGAGCAAATTATGAATTTCCATACTTTTTTCAGAACACTTAGCATCGCTATTTTTTAAATTTATAATATTAACTTTAAATGGAGCCACAGAGATTGGCCAAATAATTCCACTCTCATCATTAAAGGATTCTATTATGGCTGCAACGAGCCTTGATACACCTATACCATAAGAGCCCATATAGACATTCGAGCTTTTGCCATCTGCATTAACTACCAAGGCCTTCATTGGTTTAGAATACTTATCTCCAAAAGAGAAAATATGACCAACCTCAATTCCCCTGCCTGATACCTGATTGTCCACCTCAACACTTTTATCAAACGATACTTTATCATGCTTTTCATCTGTGGCAGAGTAAAACCCCAAATACTCCTCAACTATTTTAGAAATTTCATCGTCTGAATTACAATCTTTTTTACTAATATCGATATTTAATAAGTTTTTATCGCAAAAAATCTCTGATTCGCCTGTATTGGCTATAATAGAAAATTCATGACTCAAATTCCCGCCTATAGGTCCGCTTTCTGCAGAAACAGGTACAGCATTAAGCCCCATCCTCTTAAAGGTCTTCAGGTAGGCAATAAACATTTTATAATAAGATGCCTTTGCAGAATCCTCATCTAAATCAAAAGAGTATGAATCCTTCATCAAAAACTCTCTCCCTCGCATAACACCAAAACGAGGACGGACTTCATCTCTAAATTTCCACTGAATATGGAAAAGATTTAATGGCAAGCTTTTGTAGGATTTAATATATTTGCGAAAAATCTCAGTGACTTGCTCTTCATTTGTAGGACCATAAATTAATTTTCTATTTTGTCTGTCAGTTATTCTCAGCATCTCTTCGCCATAACCGTCATATCTTCCAGATTCATTCCATAAATCTGAAGATTGAAGAGTTGGCATTAGAATTTCAATTGCGCCTGCCTTAATTTGTTCCTCTCTAATGATATTTTCTATATTCCTAAGAACTTTAAGACCTAGCGGAAGCCAAGAATATATACCCGCACTCTCTTGTTTAATCATCCCAGACCTAACCATCAGCTGATGTGATGGAATTTTTGCGTCAACAGGTTTTTCTTTTTGGGTAGGTATAAAATAATTAGACCATCTCATAATTTAATCCTAAGTGAAGTTTTGTAAACATTACTATCTAATTATAAACTCTTTAAGTCCAAAAACAACTCTAACTGACAAGGTGGGTATGGATGGGTTTAACTATTTAACAGATTCCATTAACTCAACTAAAACACCGTTAGAGTTTTTTGGGTGAACGAAAATAACCAGTGTTCCGTGAGCCCCTATTCTTGGTTCATTTAAAATTACAGCACCTCGCTCTTCCATTTTTTTTTTTGCTAAATAGATATCAGCTACCTCAAAGCAAACATGATGCTGCCCACCGATTGGGTTTTTAAGTAAGAAGTTTTCAATTGGGGAATTTTCACCCAAAGGTTCTATTAGCTCAATTTGACTATTAGGAAGGTTTACAAAACAAAATCGTACCCCTTGTGATAACATTTCACCGGGATCAGTAATGTTAGTGACTCCGTATAAGCTTCTGTATGTGTCTGCGGCATCCTTAATTGAAGGCACCGCTATACCAATGTGATTCAAAGGTCCTATCATTTTTTCTCCTCTGTATTAAAAATTTAATGAAAGATAATTTCTACTTTTGGTCTTTTCCCCCAAACACCTTTAATTTGCCTAACAACAGAGTTTCTAATTTTACTTTCAAGATTACCTCCTTTATTTTTAGATCCAAAAACATTACTTAACGCCTGGTTTACCCAATCAATTAAACTAATTCCCTCCTTATCAAACTCTGGTAAGCCAAAAGTCTTAACTACAGGCTTACCCTTTACCTTATTGTTAACCATAACAACACTTACTACAATTAAGCCAGTATGAGATATTTTACTTCTTTCAATAGAAGGTGATTCATAGTCATAAACAATTATCTTCCCATCCTTATGCAGTCTTCCGCTGCTCACCTCGCTATCAACGGAGACGCCTTTATCTGATATTTTAATTATTGTTCCATTTTCAATAACAAGGGAATTCTTAATACCATTAGCTTCCGCAAGAGCGGCGTTGGCTGTTAAATGTCGAAACTCTCCATGCACAGGAATCACTGCCTTTGGTTTAATTAGATTAAACATTTCTATCAATTCATCCTCACAGGGATGGCCGGACACATGAACGAATTCATCTTTTCCAGTTATAATATTTACCCCTTTTTTTGCAAAGTTATTTTGTAAATTTAAAATTCCAGCCTCATTTCCAGGTATTACTTTAGATGAAAAGATAACAGTATCTCCTTTTTCAGCCACAAGGTGTTGGTGCCGATCGTTTGCAATTTTTGATAAAGCAGCTCTGTGCTCTCCTTGACTACCAGTACAAAGAATAAGGGTTTTTTCCGCAGGTAAATAACCTGCATCTTCCTCATCAACAAATTCAGGTAGGCCGTCTAAAATTCCAACTGCTTTTGCTGCATTTACAATCCTATGCATTCCTCGACCAGATAAAACTACGTGCCTGTCATGTTTTTCTGCAGTTTCAGCAACTGAATATAATCTTGCAACATTAGAGGCGAAGGTACTTAAGAATATCCTGCCTTCAATACCTCCAATAATTTTATCAAGAGAATCTTTAACATCTAATTCTGAACCAGACCTTCCCGGTACTATGGCATTAGTTGAATCACAAACAAGTGCATCAATTCTTAAATCATCAAAACCTAAAAGACCTTTGCTGTTAAACCCATTACCTACAACAGGATTATGATCAATCTTCCAATCACCTGTATGAAAAATATTTGCAGAGGGTGATTTAATTAAAAGGGCATTCATCTCAGGAATAGAGTGAGTTAAACCTATCGCCTTAATCTCAAAAGAGGCAATATTTATTACATCACCCTCCTTTAGGATATTTATTTTTCCATCATAATCAATATTATGCTCCTCAAACTTCTCTATTAATAGGGAGGCGGTAAATTGTGTTGTGTAAATTGGACAATTAAAATATGGCCAGATAAAGGGCATCGCTCCTATATGATCTTCATGAGCATGAGTAAGGATAACTCCTTTTAAGTTATCTTTTTGTGAAGCTAGAAAAGTTGGGTCAGGCATTTGAAGGTCTACCCCAGGAAGACCGGCTTGAGAAAAAGTGACCCCACAATCAACCATAATCCAATCAGTCTCAGAATGACTATCTTCGCCGTAACCATAGAGATTCAAATTCATCCCAATTTCACCCGTTCCTCCAAGAGGAAGAAAATATGTATTTTTCATATATAAACCTTATAAGTTTTCAAAAATCTCTGCAGCGTAAAATACCTTACGACTACCTTTTTTATTCAATAAAATAAGCCCCCCCTCATCATCAATTGATGAGAAAGTACCCTGCTCTTTAACACCACCAGGGAGGGTGACGGATATTTCTTTTCCCAGAAGATAAGCTTTAGATACCCACAAGTTAAGAATTTCTTTATAATTTTTTCCCTTATCCCAAACAGAAATTACTTTCAGGATATTGCTATTAACAGCCGTAAGAAAATCATCACGTCCTAAGCTAATACCAAACTCATCTCCAACATTTCCTGATTGTAAATTTGTAGTATGAGAAGGTGAGGTAATAAGATTTACCCCTATTCCAATAGCTATTTTATGGAAAAAATTGCCCTCAGAAGATAAATTCTCTATTAAAATTCCTCCACATTTTTTATCATTAATGACGATATCATTTGGCCATTTTAACTTTATTGATGAGTTACTCGTCCTAGGTTTAAACTCTAAAATCGAATTGTAAATAGCTAGAGCAGAAACGAAGGAAAGCTGAGGTAGAATTTTTTTTTCGCCCTCGATTCTTAATATATATGTTCCCATAAAATTACCCTCGGATGAATCCCAGTAACTATTATGTCTTCCTCTGCCTGAAGTTTGTTTATCGGAAACAATCCAGTATGGTAAAACTGTCTCCTTATCAAGTCTTCGTCTTGCTTCGTTATTTGTGCTATCGATTTCTTTAAATCTAATAACCTCAATATCCGAATAAGTATTTGCCATTTAGTTGATGGAGATTCCCGCTAATCTTGCTAGTTCGGCAATAGGAGATAGTGTATAAATTATAATAAAAAATATAATGAAAATTGTACAAGCTATATTTGTAATACTAAGGCCCTTAGAGGATGATTTTGTAATACTAGAATTACTCTCATCAAAATAAACAACCTTAACAATATTTATATAATAATAGGCCCCGATTACACTTATCAATAAGCCAAATATTGCCAGTAAAAATAAACCATTTTCTATGGCTGATCTAAAGATTAAATATTTTCCAAAGAAACCTGCAAGAGGCGGTATTCCGGCAAAAGAAAACATAAAAATTGATAAACTAAATGCAATAAAAGGATATTTTTTTGAAATACCTGAAAGATCACTAATATCCTTTACACTCTCACCCTCACTTTTCTCTAAACTCATTATACAAGAAAAAACCCCTAAATTAGCCACCAGGTAGATTAGCATATAGATCAATAAGGCTTGGATATTAGATGGGGATAGAGGTAAAGCCAAGGCAATAAGTGTAAACCCCATATGGGCAATGGAGCTATAAGCAAGCAACCTTTTAATATTAGTTTGTTTGATTGCAGCAAAAGATCCCAGAGCCATAGATGCAATAGAAACAAAAATAATAATTTGCTGCCAGGAATAGAAACTATCTGCAAAAGGTCCATACAAAATATTAACAAGCATACACATTGCTGCCATTTTTGGAGCAGTTGCAAAAAAAGCTGTTACAGGAGTAGCCGAGCCCTCATAGACATCCGGCGTCCACATATGAAAGGGAACACCAGAAATTTTAAAAATAAGACCAGAAAGAATGAAAACAATTCCAACAACCAAGCCTGCACTAACTTCTGAATAAGAAGTAACCTTGGATATTTCAAAAAATTCAACTGATCCTGTAAAGCCATATACCAGAGATGCACCAAACAAGAATAATGAAGAAGACAGGGCGCCTAGAACAAAATACTTAATACCTGCCTCACCTGAATTAATATTATCCCTCCTAAAGGACGCTAAAACATAAAGGGGCAAGCTTTGAAGTTCTATAGCCAGGTAAAGAGTTATTAAATCATTTGCGGAAACCATAAGCGCCATACCCAAGGAAGAAAATAATATCAGGATGGGGTATTCAAAGGCCTTTTCATCATATCTGATAAGCCACCTAGAAGATAAAATTATTACAAATGCCGAAGACATAAAAATTATACTTTTTGTAAACCTAGAAAAGCTATTTTCAATCAGCGATTCATTGAATATTATACTTATATCCCAAGGCATTATAAGCTCTAAAAAAGAAACAAAAAAAAGTGTTATAGTTGAAAGGTATAGTACAATTTTAGCTGAATTTTTAACCTTAAATGAACCGAGCATAAGAAGAATTATTGCTGATACAATCAAAAATAGCTCTGGAGCAATTACTAATGAATCATTGAGAAGAGAGCCCATTACTTAGCCTCCGTAAGGCTAATCGAAGGAATATCCAAAAAACTCACAAGACTATTAGATGATACGCTAATAACTCCAAGAATTGGAGCAGGAAACAAACCAAAAAATATTATCAAGGCCGCAAGTGGAAATAGAATTAATTTTTCACGTATTGTTAAATCACCAAGTAATTTTATTGTTTCATTAGTTATTTTTCCAAAAACTACATTCTTGTATAAAGAAAGACCGTACATCGCTGATAAAATAACTCCAATAGCTGCAAAAATTGCCACAGGTTTTGAAACACTAAAGGCGGCAATAACTGTTAAAAATTCACCTATAAAACCACTTGTTCCGGGAAGGGCAACATTTGCCATTGTAAAAATCATAAAAAATATAGCAAAATTTGGCATAATTGAAACTAGGCCTCCATAGTCTGCTATTTTTCTTGTATGCAATCTATCGTAAATCACACCGACACAGAAAAACAGCGCAGCAGAAATAAGGCCATGTGAAAGCATTTGATAGATGGCCCCCTCAATCCCTTGCGCAGTGAATGTAAAAATTCCTAATGTTACAAACCCCATATGTGCAACTGAGGAATATGCTATTAATTTTTTTATATCTTCCTGAACATAAGCAACAAGAGATGTATAGATAATAGCAATAACACTTAAGGCAAAAACAAAAGGAGCGAAATAATGACTAGCTTCAGGAAAAAGGGGAAGAGAAAACCTTAAAAATCCATACCCTCCCATTTTTAAAAGAATAGCTGCTAAAATTACTGATCCAGACGTAGGAGCCTCAACATGCGCGTCCGGAAGCCATGTATGAACAGGCCACATTGGTAACTTAACAGCAAACGAGCAAAAGAATGCTAGCCACAAAAAATATTGCGATGAATTACTTAAATCTAAGGTTTCTGAAATTACAATTAAATCCGTACTGCCCGTACTAGTATAAATAAATATCATTGCCGCGAGCATTAAAACGGATCCCAAAAGAGTGTATAAGAAAAACTTAAACGCCGAATATACTTTTCTCTCTCCTCCCCAAACACCAATTATAATAAACATCGGTATTAAGACGCTCTCAAAGAATAAGTAGAAAAGAACTATATCCAACGAACAAAATGTACCTATGATTAAAGTTTCTAGGACTAGGAAGGCAATCATAAAGCTTTCGACTCTATCTTTTACTGATTCCCAGCTAGCTAGAATGCAAAAAGGCATTAAAAATGTAGTCAGAACAATAAACAGAATCGAAATTCCATCAACGCCCATCTGGTAAGTCATCAAGCCATCAGCTATCACAACTCTTTCAAGAAACTGATAAGAGGAAGAGCTTGAATCAAAATTGAATAAAAGAATTAACGAAATAACAAAAGTTATAAGTGATGTCCAAAGGGCAACAGACCTAGAGTTTCTTTTTGAGACTTCCTTGTCGTTCTGAGGAATTACTAAAATAAACAAAGCTCCTAGTAAGGGGAAAAAAGTAATAATTGATAAAAGATTCCAATCAAGCATTAGATCACCCTTTAATAAAAAAATAAGAAAGAAAAATAGTTAATCCAAACAACATTGCAAAAGCATAATGGTATACATAACCAGTCTGTAAACGACCAACCTGTTTAGCAATAGCTAAAACACGAAATGAAATTCCGTCTGGACCGAGCCCATCAATAACTTTCTTATCGCCAGTAAGTGATAGAAATTTACCAAACTTTTTAATATTTCTTACAAAGATAAATTCATAAGCTTCATCAAAATACCATTTATTTAATAAAAACTTATACAGAGGATTAAATGTTTTCGATACTTGCCCGGGAGCAAAGGGGAAGACTATATAAAAAAGAAAAGAAACAACAAAACCAAGAATCATCATAACTAGAGGAGAATATTTTACCCACAAAGGAACATTGTGTATTTCCTCGATAATATGATTGTCACTAGATAAGTAAATTGCACTTTTCCATAAAAACTCAAAGTCATGAGACATAAAATAATCTACAAAAATATATCCAGAAAAGATTGAACAGAAGGATAGAATCATCAGAGGTATCATCATAACTTTTGGGCTTTCATGTACTTTTGAAAGTACGTCCTTGGACACTTTGCTTTTTCCATGAAATGTTAAAAAAATTAACCTCCAAGAATAAAAACTAGTAAGAAGGGCTGAAAAGATAAGTAGATAAAAGGCATAAAGATGCCCGCTGGTATGCGAAACAAATGCAGATTCTATTATACCATCTTTTGAGAAATAGCCCGACATGAAGGGAAACCCAGTCAAAGCTAGAGTTCCTATAAGCATTGTAACCCATGTGAAAGGAATTAACCTATATAAATCTCCCATTTTTCTTATATCCTGCTCGTCAGAAACTGCATGAATCACTGATCCTGAGCCGAGAAAAAGAAGGGCTTTAAAAAAAGCATGAGTAAATAAATGAAAAATCGCTATTTGATAAGCACCGCTTCCTAAGGCAACAAACATATAACCTAATTGAGAGCAGGTAGAATATGCAACTATCCTCTTAATATCATTCTGGACCAAACCTACGGTTGCAGCAAAAAAAGCGGTTGATGCACCCACAATGGTAATTAGAGATAGGATATTTTCAGATTCTTCAAACAAAGGTGAGCACCTGGCTATTAAAAAAACACCTGCCGTAACCATAGTTGCTGCATGAATAAGCGCAGAAACAGGTGTTGGTCCCTCCATGGCATCAGGGAGCCATGTATGTAAAAATAATTGTGCAGATTTACCCATTGCTCCCATAAATAAGAAAAAACACGCTACATCGAGAGTATTGAAATTCCAATAAAACAAAGAAATTGAA
>Ga0115000_10002725_pt1 | contig 15000 bp, 12 predicted proteins | sample ArcticOcean_MG_C_6_FD_89690 | JGI IMG/M metagenome (GOLD analysis project Ga0115000, IMG submission 89690) | Marine microbial communities from western Arctic Ocean - ArcticOcean_MG_CB8_128 | ecosystem: Environmental > Aquatic > Marine > Oceanic | place: Arctic Ocean: Canada Basin | collected...
AGAAAGAATTACTAATGGGTTGTTTTTTATGTACGCTATAGCTTTAACAATTTTTTCTGCTATAGGATCATTCTTTAACTCTTTAGTTTTCATAAATCTCCATTTTTTTGTACCCTCGCCCCGAATCGAACAGGGATCCACTGCTTAGGAGGCAGTTGTTCTATCCTTTTGAACTACAAGGGCGAAATAATAATATTAAAAAAGCATATGAATTTAAAGTTTGAGTATTTATTAAACAATATAATTAAATATATAAAAAAAAGAAAAAGAAGTTATTTTATAATTAAAAAAATATTTTTTTCAAGTAGATTATGATATAAAATAGTGAGTGTGATAAATTATCAGAACTTTCAAATTATAAAATAGAGCTTTACTTTTATTCTTTAAAAACAGGCCTTTCCTAGATGGATAAAGGAAGTTTTTAATTAATAAAGAGGGCTCGTTCCTATCAGTTAAAAGGTTATCTGATAATTCATACTCACTCTTTTATTTTATTTATTAAGCTTTTTATAACCTCTTCTTTTCCATATACTTTTAATTTAACATAATCAGCTTTATCTGTTCTTTTCTTTACTTCTAAATGCTTATATATTTCACTGATCTGATTGTAGTTATTATAATTAATCTTAATAATTTCTGATATTTTTTCTTTATTAATAAAACTTTTAATTTTTTTGAAAATTGAAGGAACATTTAAATTGTTAGCAGCAGAAACAAAGATTGCTTGGGGGTATATTTTTTTTAATTTATTTATTCTATTTACATCGTTTAATTTATCTATTTTATTAAATATAATTATAGCTAATTTTTTGCTGATATTCAAATGATGAAGGACTTCGTCAATACTTGCTAAATGATTAGCATATTCATTAGAGCTAGCATCTACTATCTTAAGTAGTAAATCACTATCTTCTAGCTCACCTAATGTCGATCTAAAAGATGCTATAAGATTATCTGGTAAACTTCTAATAAAACCTACAGTATCACTTAAAATAAATTTATTATTTTTATCTATTGAAACTTTTTTTGTTTTTGTTTCGAGTGTTGCGAATAACTCATCTTTTATATAAATATCTTTATTTGTCATTTTTTTCATAATTGTTGATTTACCTGCGTTAGTATATCCAATAAGAGATACCTTAAAAAGATTTTTTCTATTTTTTTTCTGAACTTTTCTTCTTTTAGATATTAATAATAACTCCTTTTTAAGCTTAATTATTTGCTCTCTAATTAACCTTCTATCTACTTCAATCTGAGTCTCACCTGGACCTCCTCTAGTACCTATCCCTCCCATCTGTCTTTCTAGATGTGTCCATTGTCGTGTGAGCCTTGGTAAATGATACTCAAGTTGAGCTAATTTAACTTGTGTTTTTGACTCTCTTGTCCTTGCATGTTTCTTAAAAATATCTAGTATTATTCCAATCCTATCTTTAACGAAAAGCTTATCTTTAAAAAAAGCTTGGATATTTTTTATATGGCTTGCTGTTATATCGTTATTAATTACAACATAATTACATTTTTTTTCTCTAGCATATCTATAAATTGTATCTAGCTTACCCTTTCCTAAAAAAAATTTAGGATCAATTATATTTTTATATTGAGTTACCACATCTATAACCTCCCCACCTAAGGTCACAACTAATTGCTCTAATTCATTTATTTGATTTTGGTGCTCTTCGCAAGGCTTGCCTTTAAATAAAGCAGCAATAATTACTTTATCTTTTTTAATCACTTTTGGGAGGCTTCGAATTTGATATATATAACTCTAAAATAAATAATAACAATAATAAGTAAATTAAATAGTTTAAAAATTTATTAGTATCTAGAACTTCGTGAAATTTATTTGAAATATTTTTATTATATTTAATGACTGATATATCTTTCTTAGATAAAGAAACAATATTTAATGAATCTTTTAAATCTATAGAATTCTGGTTAAATGAATAGATATTATCAATTCTATTATTAAGAAGTCTAATTTTAATATCCTTTGAAAAAAACTGTGGACTATATTCATCATAAAATACTAAGGAATCATTTTTAGAGTTAAAAATTACCTTTTTTATATTTTCTGTATTTGGAAAGTAAATCTGTTCATTAACACTGTAATTATCACTAGTATAACTTAATCTATTATAAATTATTAAATTGTAAAATAAAGGAAGTAAATATAACATTTGATCTTTTAAAAATACATTTTTATCGCTTATTGTAAAACCTAATAAATCTAAAGTTCCATTATTTATCTTATATTTAGTCCAAATTCCCTGATTTGAACTATTTTTAATTAATGTTTGCTTATTTACTTGGTGATAAAAATAATCAAAAAGTTTAAAGTTTTTAATTAATACACTTTTGTCGTTTATGTATTCGTAAGCCCTATCATATGTATCATCATAATTATTATTTATTTTTGAAGTAATACTTTTTATATCATTTATGTTAAAGTTAAAACTATCTTTTGTGAAATCATTTTCAGAAGGCATAACAATAACTTGATTATTTATTTTAGAGCAAAATTTCTTTAATACTATCTGATCAGATTTTTCAAAAATATTGTAACCTAGAAACATAATTATATTTTTATCATCAGATATCTTGGAAAAGTGTTCTAGATATCTAGTTTTAATATAATTAATGTTTAATATATTAGAATCAATTTTAACTATTTGAGATTTAAATGAATCTAGAATTTTTTTTATATTATTCTTTAATTTTTCATCATTATAAAAAATAGATAGATTAATCTTATCTGGTACGTTAAAAACATACGAAAAGCTATTATCTTCAGATTTATCATCATCTAAGTTATTGATTGAGTTTTTATTTTTATTTTCTAATAAAAATTCTATTTCTGTACTATTATTTATTTTTATATTAATTGATATGGTATCTAAAATAGCACTATTATTTGGCACAGTTATTTCTTTTGTTATTATTGGAACTGAACTTGCAGAAATATTTTTATTATTATATAAATACTTCTTTTGATTAACTGAAATAACAAAACTTCTACTTATATTTGCTGTATTTCCAATATTTACTTCAAAATTTAATGTATTATTGTCATTATTATCTAATAATTTTACATTATTTATAAACTGATTATTACTAGATTTAGGTATATAGTGAAAAAATATTTTTTTTGTATTTAAATTATTATAAAAAGTTTCAATTTTATTATAACTTTCCTTACTATCGTCTGAAATTATATGGATATTTTTAAGATAAGATTTTTCATTTTTTGACTCATTATTAAAAGAATTAAAAATATCTTTCTTAGAATCAATAGTTTTATAACTTATATTTTTTTTGTTAAAACCATTATACAAAAGTCCTTTATTTATGGATATAATTTTTAATTTTGTATCTAAAGGGTATTCGTTAGAAATAGACGAAACTATTTGATTAATAAAATCTATTCTCTTGATACCATTCACATTGCCTTGCTTATTTGAAAAGCTATCATTTATTAAAATAATATTAATTAATTTACCATTTGAGCTAATTAAAGTGGAATCTTTATTTATTGGCTTCATAATAATCGTCAAAATTAGAAGAATTAATAGTGTTCTAATGACTAATAATAAAATGTTAGAAAATTTTATTCTTTTTATGTTAATAGATTTAGTTCCAATCAAATACTTAATTGAGCTAAATTTTATATTTTTTAACTTTCTCCGATTGATTATAAAAATAATTAATGGAATAAATATAAATAACCAAGAATATAATGGTAAGGGATTTAAAAATATCATAATAAGGTACTAGATAAAAATGAAGCCACTAATGGGACAATTAGATTATCATTAATTCTATGTGATGCAAATAATTCTGCTAAAGTTGCCGCAAATGCTATTATAAAAATGCTAATTATTTTTAAAGAAGGAAGAAAGATAGTAATTATTGCAATTGAAGTAATAAAAAAGGCTGTGCTTCCTTCTAGAGATTTTTTTTTATAAATTTTTGTCTTGCCGTATTTTAAACCAATTATTGCTGCAAATGAATCTGATATTGTCATAATCAATAAAGAACTGATACATATGTAGATATTAGAAAAGAAAGTAATTACAATTAAACATCCTAATAGATAATAAGATGCTCCTGTAAGTACATTATTAACTTTTTCATTTTTTCTGGTAACTACATTAAAAAAATATAAATAAAAGTAATTTATTTTTTTAAATCGATGCCGTAAAAAATCAAATGTAATAAAGATAAATGTAATAGGCGCAAGAATATAAATAACTGTTAATTTATTTACAACTAATAGAGATAATGGAATAAATGAATTAAAAATATGAATAATTTTTCTTAAAAATTCTTTCCTAAATATAATGTTATTATTGATTTTCTAAATCCTTAAATCTTTTTATAATATTTTCTGAACCATATAAACCTGAGCCAACAATAGTAACATCTATACCAGTTTTATAAACTCTACTAATTGTTTTAAGGTTTACACCTCCATCAACTCCAATAACTATATTTTTCCTTCTTTTGGCTTGTTCACAAGATAAAATAATATTTTTCATTTTTATCAAACTATCTTCAATAAAACCTTGGCCACCAAAACCGGGAGATACTGACATAATTAATATGTAATCCAATATTTGCAAATAAGGTAAAAGCACTTTATAGTCTGTTTCAGGCTTAAGAGCTAAACCGCATTTTATTCCCTTTGATTTTATATATTCTAAATCATTTTTAATATTTTTACTTGCTTCATAATGAAAAATTAATGTGTCAGACCCTGCGCTTATGAAGTCATCAAAATACATAGAAGGATTATCAATCATTAAATGTGTTTCTAAATGTAAATCAGTCAATTTTCTAATTGCTTTTACTATAAAAGGTCCAAATGTAAAATTGGGAACAAAATGACCATCCATAGAATCAATATGTAATCTTTTTGCTCCGGCTGCTTTTACTATATCAATTTGTTCTTTCAATTTAGAAAAATCTGCAGATAGTAATGATGGTGAAATTATTCTTTTCATATAATCTCCTATTTTTCAACCGTTAAATTAATTTTTTTATTTATTTTACATTCCCCGTATGGGTATTGATCAATTATTTTATTTGAATTATTATTTGTAATAGAATTGATATATTTTATAGTTCCTAATAATAGTCCAGAACTATTAATTTTATTAATTGCTTCATTTAAATCTAAATCAATTAAATTTGGAATATTATATAACTCAGGGGCATAAAGACCTTTACTAACATATAAAGTAATACCATCACTTTTTAAAAATTTATTTCCACTTTTTGGGTATTGTTTCCAAACAATATTTTTATTTATTTTGTTACAGTTTTTTAAAATTAAATCATAATTATTATTTGTATCTATGTTTTCAGGATTAGTACAAATAATGTCATGATAGTCAAAAATTACTGTGTCAACTTTTATACCCATACTTTTAAGCATATTTAATGCTATACTTTTACTTTTGAATTTCAAATTAGGAACATCATATTTTTCTCTTTCACCTAAAACTTTTAAATCTATAATTGTTCCTTTTTTGACAGTTTTACCTGCTAAAGGATTTGAATGAGTTACTATACCAATATTAAAATTATTTTCAGAATAAGTATATTGAATTTTAAATTCTAAGTCTTTTTGATTTAGTAGTATTTTAGCTGTTGAAATATTATGACCTATAATATTTGGCATAGTAATTTCATCTACATACAGAAAATAGGGTAGAAGAACTTTATCTGAAATAAAATAAATAAAAATAATTGAAAATAACGTTACTAAGCTAAATTTTATAATTGATTTAAGCATTTTTTGTTAACCTTGCAGCAAAAATACCATCCATATTATCTTTTGGTGGAAAAATTGATAAACAACCATTTTTATCAACATAACGCTTTGGAATATATTTTTCTGCTCTATCTAATTTAAAATTATTATTTGAATTTAAAAAATTATTAATAATATCCCAATTTTCCTCTTTTTCTATAGAACAAGTACTATAAACAATTGATCCGCCAACTTTCAAATACTCACTTATATTAGATAAAATATTTTTTTGCATTAAAGCCATTTCATTAATATCTGATAGTTTTCTTCTCCATTTTAAATCTACTCTTTTAGAAATCACACCGGTCCCTGTGCAAGGAACATCTATTAATCCATTTTCAAAATATTTAACTTTATCTTTTTCTAAATCTTTAATATGACATTTAATATTTTTTATATTTAAAAGTTCTAATCTTTTTTTCATTTTTGTTAATCTTGCAATGCTATTATCATATGAATCTATATTTGCTTGACCATTTGTTAACTCATTAATATATATGCCTTTTCCTCCTGGAGCAGAGCATCCATCAAGAATTATTTGTGATTTTTTTGGATTTAAAAGTCTTACAACTAACCCATTTCCTGGGTCTTGGACAGAAAGATAACCATCAGTCATTAAATGACTTTTTAATACACCTTGTGTATTAGAACAATAAAAAAAGACTCGAAGTGTATCGTGAAATATATATGTAATTTTTTTTTCTTTTAGAATATTTAATACTTCAGATATTGATGTTTTATTCGAGTTAACTCTAAACCAAACTTTAGGTTTTAATAAATTCCATCTTAAAATATCAATTATCTCACTTTTACTCCAACTATTACTCCATTTATCTAACAACCATTTTGGATGACTATATTCTATAGAGATATCATCTATTGGTTTATGCAAAAAACTATTATTTAATGTAAACTTTCTCATTATAGCATTTATTAAATTAGATTTAGATTTATCTATAGCTTTAACAAGATTTACAGTAGAATTAACAGACGCGTAGTTTGGAATAGAATCAACGTAAAGTATTTGATATAAACCTATTCTTAAGATGATTTTATACTTTATTAATAATTTCTTATAATTCCCATCATAAAAATTAGAAATAAAAAAATCTAACTTACTTTTATTTCGAATAATTCCATAAATAATATTATGAATGAAACTAATTTCATTATTATCTAAACACAGAAAAAAACTTTGATCGGATAAAAGGTAGTCTATTCGTTTATTTTTAATTTCATTTTTACTTAAAATATTAAAAATTACAAGCCTTAATTTTATATCTGTTTTATTCAAGATATAATTTCTTGTTTTGTAAGTTATTATAAAAATCTACTGAATTATTTTTTTTCTTACCTTCAAGTTGTACATATTCAATTGATATAAATCCAGAATTACATTTGATAATAAATGAACCATCACTTACTATAAAATCACCTATTTTATTTAAATTTTCTACTTGTTTATTTTTTTTAAAAACCTTAGACCCAAATAATTTAAGTCTCTTTTTATCTATGTAACAAAATGCACCTGGTAATGGATCAAAAGCTCTTATTTGATTATGAATATTTATTGAACTATTTTTCCAATTTATTATTAAATCATCTTTTTTTATTTTAGGTGCAAAAGTCCTATTTTTATTATTTTGATATAATAATTTACTTTTTTTTTGAGATATTGCATTAATGACTTTTAATAATAAATTTGCTCCAATTACACTTAATTTATCATGTAAATAACCGTATGTGTATTCCTTTTTAATTGAAATTTTTTCCTGAGCTAAAATATCCCCTGAATCAATCTTATTATTAATATTTATAATTGATATACCAGATATATTGTCTCCATTTAATAAAGCGTATTGAATAGGACTTGCTCCCCTATATTTAGGCAATAATGACGGATGAATATTAAGAGTACCGTATTTAGGTATGTTTAAAATTATTTCTGGTATTATACTAAAAGCTATTACAACAAAAATATCTAGATCTAGTTGCTTTAAAGATTTATTAATATCTTCCCAATTATGTCCATTAAACTCAATTATTGGTATACCTAAGGTTTTACCTTTAATTTTAACAGGTGACGATTTAAATTTTAATCCTCTACCAGATTTTCTATCTACATTAGTGACAATAGAAACTATATAATGTGTGCTTATGTCTAGTTTTATTAATGAAGGGATGCAAAAATCTGGGTTGCCAAAAAATACTACTTTTAATTTCTTCATTTAGTTTTCATTTTTACTTATAATTTCTTTTGAATTGCTATCTATTACGCTTACAATATAATTTTTCATAAGATTAATTTTAATATTTGAACCAATATCTAAAATAATTATTTCATTATTTTTACCTTGAAATTCAAACACCATCCCCTTAATTCCGCCTGCAGTTATAATCTTATCACCTTTTTTAATATTATTAATTTTTTTTTGAAAATTATCTCTTTTTTTGTTTTGAGGTCTTATTATTAAAAAATAAAAAATTGCAAAAATAACTACCATTTGAATAACGATTGGTAAAATTTCTGTCATAATTTCTCCTAACTATATTTAAATTATAAATAATGATAAACTTAATTTACTATATATAAAAAGATAATAAAATGTTCAATATAGGGAAAATACAAATTAAAACACCTTTCTTCTTAGCACCAATGGCTGGTGTTACAGATCACCCATTTCGATTAATCTGTAAAGAATATGGTGCTGGAGTTGTATATACAGAATTTGTTAGCTCTAATGGAATTATTCGTGAAAATATTAAAACATTAAATATGATGAAATTTGAAGAAAATGAAAGACCTATTGGAATACAAATATTTGGTGATGATGCTGAAATTGTAGGTAAATCTGCTAGAATGGTGAATGAAATGTTTAAGCCAGATTTAATAGATATTAATTATGGATGTCCCGTACCTAAAGTTACAAAGTCAGGTGCAGGATCAGGAGCTATGAAAGATTTATGTATAATGGAAGATATTACTGCAGCTGTTATTGAAAATGTTTATGATACACCTGTAACAGTAAAAATGAGGGCAGGGTGGGATAAAGATAATATTATTTCAACAAAGGCTGGACAAAAACTTGAAAAAATTGGAGTAAAGGCCATAACATTACATCCTAGAACTACTTCTCAAAAATTTAGTGGTTTATCAAATTGGTCCTTAATTAAAGATCTTAAAGAAGCAGTTAATATTCCAGTTATTGGTAATGGCGACATTAATAATATAAACGACTATAAAAGAATGTTAGATGAGACAGGATGCGATGCTGTAATGATTGCAAGAGGAGCTCTAGGTAATCCCTGGATATTTAAAGAACTAAATAATTATTTATTAAATAATAAAAATAAATTAAATATTACTCTTAAAGATAGAGCTAACGTTTGTAAAAGACATTATGACCTCCTTAAGAAAGATAAAAGTGAGCATGTTTGCTTAAACTTAACCAAAAAACATTTCAGCTGGTACCTCAAAGGTTTTGATGGTGCGGCAGAGTGGCGAAAAAAATTCATGTATTCAAAATCAAATAAAGAAATAGAAGCTCATTTAAAGGACTTTTTATAATCTATTAATTTATATTATTTATCAATTTTTATTCTATCTAGATTCTCAATAAAGTTAGCACTATGATCTAATATTTTTCCAGGCTTTAATTCAATAGCTCTTGTAGCTAATGAAGATATAAATTCTCTGTCATGGCTTGAAAAAATTATAGTTCCTTCATAAGAATCTAAAGCTGAATTTAATGCTTCTATTGATTCCATATCTAAATGGTTTGTAGGCTCATCCATAATTATAACATTTGGTTCTTGAAGAATTATTTTTCCAAACATCATCCTTCTTTTTTCTCCACCTGATAAAACATTTGTAGTTTTATTAATATCATCTTTTGAAAATAATAGTCTTCCAAGGATACTTCTAACTTTTTGCTCATCCTCGTCTTTCTTAATCCATTGACTCATCCATCTCATTAAAGATAATTTATCATTAAAATTATTATCAATGTTTTGTTCGAAATAAGCAATATCTGCATTAGATGACCATTTAACTGTTCCACTATCTTTAAGACTTTCGTTTACCATGCAATTTAAAAGAGTAGTTTTTCCTATTCCATTAGCTCCTAAAATTGCAATACGGTCACCTACATCAACTATAAAACTAATCTTTTTAATAACTTTAAGATCACCATAGCTTTTAGCTAAATCTTTAATTTCTAGTACGTTACTATGTATTTTCTTTTTTTGATTAAATTTTATAAATGGGTATACTCTACTTGATTTTGCTATATCGTCTAACTTAATTTTATTTAATTGATTTGCTCGTGATGTAGCCTGCTTTGCTTTTGATGCATTTGCTGAAAATCGTTTAACAAAAGATTTTAGCTCTTCAATTTTAACTTGTTTTTTTTTATTTTCGTTTAACAAATATTCTCTTGCTTGTGTTGCTGCTGTCATAAAATCATCATAATTTCCAGGATACAATCGTATTTCACCATAATCTAGATCAGCAATATGTGAGCATATTCTATTTAAAAATTGTCTATCGTGTGAAATTGTTATAATAGTACTATTACTTTTTACTATTATATTCTCAAGCCAATTTATAGTTTCTAAATCTAAGTTATTAGTTGGCTCATCTAGCAAAAGGATGTCGGGGTTTCCAAATAAGGCTTGAGCTAAAAGAACTCTTAATTTCATACCTGGTGCTATAGTGCTCATTTTTTTTTCATGTTGCTCTAATGGAATTCCAAGCCCTATTAATAGTTTGCTAGCATCTGTTTCTGCCGTATAACCATCTAAATCAGAAAAATCTACTTCTAAATCAGCAACTTTTAAACTCTCTTCTACACTCATATCTTCTAGACTATAAATTCTATCTCTTTCAATTTTTATATTCCAAAGTTTTTTATGCCCCATTATAACACAATCAACAATAGGAACGCTTTCGAACGCAAAATGATCTTGCTTTAGTGTTGCTACTCTAAATTTTTTATCTATGGAAACTCTACCATTAGTTGATTCTAACTCTCCTGATAGAATCTTCATAAAAGTTGACTTTCCAGAACCATTTGCACCAATCAAGCCATATTTGTTTCCTTTTATAAAAGTTATATTAATTCCTTGAAATAAAGGCTTTGAACCAAATTGTTTTGATATATTATCTGTTGATATCATTTATTCCTTAAATATTAAGTGTGAATATTAATGTATTAATTTGATTAAATAAAAAGGAAATTTAATTATTCTTTAATAACATAAAATTATAACTGTTTCTATATTATCAACTTTTACTAATATTTATATCATTAATTTCTGGTGACATAGCACCTCCTGATATAATGATTTTTATAGCCTCTTCAGAGTTCATTTCTGTTTCGATAACATCTTTGATTGGGATATACAGCATAAAACCTGATGTTGGATTAGGTGTAGTGGGTAAATATAAATGATAAAAAAGTTTTCCATTTATATTTTTAGAACCACCTGTGACTAAAGCAAGTGTCCATATTCCTTTTCTCGGGTATTCAATTAAAACAACTTTTCTAAATGCCTGTTTATTGGCATTAGATATGGAATCTGTTATTCCTTTTATTGTTTGATAAAGAGTATTTGCAATAGGAATTTTTGATATTAAATCTTCAATTTTTAAAAAAATAAATTTTCCAAAAACTCCATTTATTATAAAACCACACAACAATACAAATAAAAAAGTTAATAAAAACCCAAAAAACCAACTTGCATATGGCTTTATAGATAAAAACCAGCCAATATTAGGTAAAAATGTATTTAAAATAGATTGTGCAGGCCCTGCAAATACTTTAAGTATCCAATTCATAAACCATAAAGTCATACCAATTGGTAAAATTGAAAATAACCCTATAAAAAAATAATATCTTAATTTACTATTCATAACTATACCCTAATTTACTTTCTCTCAAACCTTTTGTCAAGTTCCTCTGTTTTTATTGATATAACTATTGGCCTTCCGTGAGGACAATAATATGGGTTTTTTGTTGCAAACAAATTATCAATTAATATTTTTCTTTCTTGCAATTCTAAAAAATCACCCGCTTTTACAGCAGCCTTACAAGAGTAAGTAGCTGCAATGTAATCTATATAATTTGAACTTATTTTGTCATGCTCAATATATCTGTCTAAAATATCATTTATTATATCTTCTTCATTACCCCACTTTATATCTGATGGAATACCTTCAATAATTATAGTATTATCTCCAAATTCTCTCATTTTATAACCAATCTTTTCAAGAAAAGGTACTATATCTAAAAATTTACTAAAATCTTCAGGATCAAATATTATTGTTTTAGGGAATAAAATAGATTGAGAGGGTAATGGTTTGGAATCAAAAGCTTTTTTAACTTTTTCATACAATACTCGTTCGTGAGCAACATGCTGATCTATAATAAGGAGACCAGAATTTATCTCAGTAATTAGATATTTATTATGTATTTGCCATATTTGAGCATTTTTATCTAAAATTGGTTCAATTTTATTTTCGTAATCATCTAGTCGATCAAAAGCTTTCCCAACTTTAGAGTTACTTTCAATTGAGTCACTAGATATAAATTTATTTGTTATACCATCTTCTGATTTAAGATCTAAAATACCACTCATTTCTAAATCTAATTTTAATTCGCTTTCAGCTTTAGATATTTTAGAATCAAAACTTATATCAGGTAATACTTTAAATAATTTTTTTAACTCACTTTTTATATGGAAGTTAACGAAATTAATAACGTTCCATTTTTCAGAAAATTTTGCTTCTATTTTAGTTGGATGGACATTAATATCAAATAAAGCTGGAGGTAGTTCTAAAAAGAGAACATAAAATGGAAACTCTCCTCTTTGCATAACTGAGTCGTAACAGTTTCTTATAGAGTTACTAATTGAGATATTATTTATAAACCTGCCATTTAAAAATAAGTATTGTCCACCTCTCCTTCTTTGAACAAGATTTAAGCTGCCTATGTAACCAAAAACTTTGTACTTTTTATTATCTCCATTTACTTCAATTATATTATTTGAATATGAACTTCCAAATAATTGTATTACTCTATCTTTTAGTTTTACTTTATTAAATTTATAAACAATTTTATTATCTACTTTATATAGAAAACTAATTTCAGGATAAGAAAGCATAAAACGTTTTATAATTTTAGTAATGTTTCTTATTTCTTGATTTGAACTTTTCAAAAACTTTTTTCTTGCTGGAGTATTAAAAAATAAATTCTTTACTTTAATTTTCGTTCCTTTTTTTCCTGAATTCTTTTCAATTGACGATATTTTTCCTCCTGATAAAATAATCTTATTTGCTTCGCTTCCATTAGACGAAATCATTGACACTCTAGAAACTGATGCAATGCTTGGCAACGCCTCCCCTCTAAAACCTAAACTTTTTATGCTTTCCAAATCTTTTTGATTTTTTATTTTACTCGTTGCATGCCTAAGAAAAGCTGTTTCTAAATCTTTTAAGCTCATACCTTCGCCATCATCAGTAACTTGTATTAATTCTTGACCACCTTTTAATATAATAATTTTTATTTCTTTAGCTTTTGAATCAATAGAATTTTCAATAAGTTCTTTAACTACCGCTGATGGATTTTCAACGACTTCGCCCGCAGCAATTTGGTTTACTATATTATCCGGAAGAATAAAAACTTTATTCATAATATAAATCCTTCTTTGTAAAGTTTTTTATTACTTTTATTTCCTGATCAACCTCTTTCATAATTTTATTTAGCTTTTGATTAATCTTTTGACAGTAAACTTTCTCATTTTTTAAATCTAAAAGATTGATTTGAACATTATATAATGCGCCATAAGCAGCAGCACAAGCCATTTCACCAGCAACAGCTACATCGGATAAACAATTTTTATTACCTAATTTTATTGTAGAAACACTTAATTTTAATGCTAATAAACTCATTTCTAATGTTTCGAGGGGGACCTCAGTTACAACTTTTGTCATTTTTATTATTTCTTTCTTTCTTTCTTTTATATCAGATGATTTTTTTTTAGGTAATCTATATGATAACATTAAAGCTTCAAAAGCATCAGTATCTTTGTCAATTAATTCTAGAAATTTATTTTTTAATTGTTGTGCTTTATTTGCGATAATATTAGTTTCTTCTTTATGTTTTTTGAAGCCATCTTTAGAATATGTTAAATTTGCTACCATTGAAATAAGGGCAGAAGCTAGTGAAGCTACTAGTGCACTTACACTTCCGCCTCCTGGAGCTGGAGAATCCATCGAAATTTCATCTACAAAAGAATCTACTTTCTTATCAATAAGTTTTATTTTATTATCAATCTTATAATCAATTATTTTATCATTTACTTTAAATTCATACATCTCATCTAAGCCCATAGACTTTATAGCAATATGTATTAATTGACTATTAGTTACGCCTGTAGATTGACCCTGCTTTTCCAAAAAGTATTTTCCTGCATCAAGCATTGAAGATAAAGGAATTAAGCCAACCAACTCGCTTCCTGTAACTCTTAAACCACGCTTTTGTGCTTGATTATTAATCTCATCGAAAACTTTATGTAAGGGTGTTTTCTTATAGTTTACTAGATTCATTGAAACTTGAGCTAAATTATGCTCTTCTAAATACCAACCTACAGCTTTAACAAACTTTAGACTACCAGGTAATTTGATAATTTCATTTTTACTATTTCTAATAATTTTTCCATTAAAATCCCTTTTTGCTCTACCAGCTTCCCTAATATCAAGCGCAATATCGCTAGCTAGCTTTTTATTGCTTGTATTTAAATTAACATTGTAAGCTATTAAAAATTCTCTAACACCTATGGCCGTTACTCCTGATTTTTTATTTAATTTAGCTTCACCATAATCAGGTTTCCATTCATTTTTCTTGATTTTTTGTTCCATACCCTCATATTCACCTTTTCTAATATTAGCTAGATTTATTCTAATATCATTAGAAGCTGAATTCTCATACATATATACAGGTATATTTAATTCTTTGGAGACTCTCTTAGCTAGTTTGTGAGAGTATTCAATACATTCCTCTACAGTAACCCCTTTTATTGGAATTAAAGGGCATACATCAGTTGCGCCCATTCTAGAATGGGCGCCACTATGCTTTGTCATATCAATTAACTCAGATGCCTTTAAAATAGCTAAAAATGCAGCCTCG
>Ga0115000_10002726_pt1 | contig 14998 bp, 14 predicted proteins | sample ArcticOcean_MG_C_6_FD_89690 | JGI IMG/M metagenome (GOLD analysis project Ga0115000, IMG submission 89690) | Marine microbial communities from western Arctic Ocean - ArcticOcean_MG_CB8_128 | ecosystem: Environmental > Aquatic > Marine > Oceanic | place: Arctic Ocean: Canada Basin | collected...
ATTACATTTGTTGCTGTGATAATTATTTTAGATACATTTAGAGATCAATTATTAAGTATTTTTCCGAGTTTAGATTTATATTTAAATAGTCTATATAATGTTATAAATGATATCTTTTTATTTGTTACCAATCTAATTAAGTAATGATTAATTATATAAAAACGCCATTTATATGGTTTTTTAAATTAGAAGCAGCAAGTGGTTTGCTTTTATTAATTAGTGCTATTTTAGCTTTATTAATAAGTAATTCAAATTTTTCTCACATATACTTTGATACTCTTAGCAGTTATTTATTTATTGGAATTAATAACTTTGGAATGAAACTAAGTCTATTGCACTGGATTAACGATGCATTGATGGCAATTTTTTTCTTTTTTGTAACACTAGAGATAAAAAGAGAATTTCTTCAAGGTGAGCTATCGTCTCGAAAGCAAGCTTTATTACCAATAATAGCAGCTGTTGGTGGTATGCTTGTTCCGGCATTATTTTATGTTTACATTAATTTCCAAACACCAGAAACACTTAATGGTTGGGCTATACCTTCAGCTACAGATATAGCTTTTTCCCTTGGTGTATTGTCATTGTTAGGTTCAAGAGTTCCAATTTCATTAAAAGTTTTTTTAACTGCATTAGCAATAATTGATGATTTAGGTGCTATTGTTATAATTGCTTTTTTTTATTCAGGTGATTTAAGTATTAAATATCTGTCATTAATATTAATTACTTTTATTTTTTTGTTATTACTAAATAAATTCAATATTAAAAAATTTATACCATATTTATTATTAGGATTATTTTTGTGGTTTTTTACTCATGAGTCAGGTGTACATGCTACAATAGCGGGTGTATTATTGGCTACTGTAATACCACATAGAAAAAAGCAAAAAGATTTTTCATTATTAACAAAAATAGAACATAATATTAGTCCTTATGTCGCTTTTGGAATAATGCCACTTTTTGCGCTGGCAAATGCAGGTGTTTCTTTAGCAGGTATAAATTTTAATTCGTTATTAATGCCAGTGCCTTTAGGAATTGTATTGGGCCTTTTTTTAGGTAAACAAATTGGTGTTTTTTTGTTTTCAATTATTTCTATTAAATTAAAAATTGCACAAATGCCAAATAATGCAAACTGGTTAAATTTTTATGCTGTTGGTGTGTTAACAGGAATAGGTTTTACTATGAGCTTATTTGTTGGAAATTTAGCGTTTGTTGATAATACACAATATATTGATGGAGTTAAAATTGGTGTCTTAACGGGTTCTTTACTTTCAACAATTCTTGGTTATGTTCTTTTATTAATAGTTCCAAGAAAATGACTTTAGATTATGCTAAAAACTCTATTAATATTAACATTGTTTATGTTCACATTTAACAACAAAGTATTAGCGGAATATGAAAAAATATTTTTTGATTTAAATATTAAGAATATTGATGGTAAAATTATAAACTTTTCTGAATACAATGATAAAGCAATATTGTTAGTAAACGTTGCTAGTAAATGTGGATTTACAAAACAATATAACAATCTACAAACATTATGGGAAACTTACAAAGATAAAGGGTTAATTGTATTGGGTGTTCCGTCTAACCAATTTGGTGGTCAAGAACCTGGTACAAATAAAGAAATTAAAAGTTTTTGTGAAATTAATTTTAATATTACATTTCCACTAACTGAAAAAGTTGATGTTAAAGGTGATAAAGCTAATGTAATCTATAAGTGGGCTTACAAAAATCATGGAAAATCCACGGTACCTAAATGGAATTTTCATAAAATTTTAATTAATAGAGAAGGAAAAATTGAAGATACCTTTTCATCATTTACAGAGCCAACTTCAAAAAAAATTGTTAATAAAATTGAAAAAATTTTAAAAAAATCTTAATTTTTACTTATAATAATATTTTTTATATATTTTTTAAGATCTGTTTTCCCAAAATGTTGGTAAACTTTGTTTGATAAATTCATATTTTTCAAAGCAGAGGCAAATCTTTCACCACGCCTTCTTGGTAAATATTTAATTTTGGTATTAAACATTTTAGCTACATCTAGAATTGAATAATTTTTCATACTTGAAATACTATAATGTCTATTCAGGTTTTTTTTCCATGCTAAATAGCAAATTTGAACAGTATCATATATGTGGGTAAATCTTCTTGTTTGATTTCCTGGTTTAACAACTGGTAAAGGTTTTTTAGATTTAAAGTGTTCTTCAAAAATACCAATAACAGTAGCCATACTACCATTACATATTTGATTAGGTCCATAAACATTATAGAAATATACAATCTCATATTTGAAATTAAACCATTTTTTTAAATTTTCTAATAATTCTATATTTTTTGCTTTAGTGAAAGCATAAGGAGATAAATTTTTATCAATACCATTATTACCAAGAGTCGCAGAAGTAGCAGAATAAATAAGCTTAATTTTATTTTTTAAACAATAGTTAAATACAGCATTTGTACCAATTGAATTTGAACTAATACACTCATCCATTTTTATAAAACTTTGATAAATTCTAGCAAATTCACCAAAGTGAAATATAGATTGAATAGTATTATAATTTTTCAATATATTAAAAATATTTTTAGTGTCATCTTTAATATATTTAATTCTTTTATCTTTAATATGATTTATTTTTAAACCAGAGGAATAATTATCAATACTAATCATTTTATATTTAGTATTTTTTAAAAAAAATTTAATCAAATTTGTACCAACAAATCCCGCTCCACCAGTAATTATAATTATATTTTTTTTCATCTTATATATTAAAATTCATTCCGTCGTATGCAGGTAATACATCTTTAGGTAAATATTTCAATAAGTTATTATAATCTAAATCTGAATGTAAATTTGTAAGAATAGTTTTTTTTGGTTTTAAATTCTTAACTAATTTTAAAACATCGTCCAAATTATAATGAGTAGGATGATATTTGAATCTTAAGCAATCTATAACCAAGTTATCAATTTTAAAAAAGTTTTTAATATCTTTCTCATAAATTAGATCTACATCACTAGCATAGGCGCATTTTTTATTTATTATATAACATTGACTATTTATTTTTCCATGTCTGACAGGTATAGAATCAATTAATACACCATCTATAATTGTTTTTTTTTTTATTAACTTTAGATTAAGAATTGATGGATAATTAGTAGTGTTCTTAAAACAATAGGAAAAATTATCTTTTAAATATTTTGAGGTAGATTGATCTGCGTAAATAATAATTTTTTTTTTATTTTTCATATAGAAAACTCTTAAGTCATTAATACCATGAGTTTGATCAGCATGTAGATGAGAATATAATACATTGTTAATTTTTTTTATTTTATTTTTAATCATTTGTTCCCTTAAATCTGGTGATGTATCAATTAAAATATTTTTATTTTTTGTAGTTATTAAAGCACTGCATCTTGTTCGATAATTTTTTCTTTCAAGTGGGTTACATTTTCCCCAGTCGCCATTAGCCTTGGGGACACCCATAGAGCTTCCGCATCCCAGTATTGTAAACCGAATCTTCATTTAATTATTAAAAAGAAAATTAAAATTATTTGTTGTAATTTTATCTAATTCTTTAAAGCTTAATTTTTTAAGAGATGCTAATTTTTCAGCTGTAAATTTAATATAACTAGGTTCATTTTTTTTTCCTCTCATAGGCATTGGTGCCAGAAATGGGCTGTCTGTTTCAATAAGTAATTTTTCCAAAGGTAAAGAACTAAAAGTATTTTGTAAACCAAGGCTATTTTTGAAAGTAATAATTCCACTAGCTGAAAAAAAAGTATTTAATTTAAGTAAATTTTTTGCAAATTCAATTGACCCAGTAAAACAATGCATTAATATTTTTGGATTATATTTTTTATAGCCTTCCAATACTTCATAAGTTTCATTTTCTGCATTTCTAGAATGTACAATAATAGGTAAATCTAAGCTTATAGCCGCTTCTATATGACTTATAAAACTAGAAACTTGTTTTTTTTTGTCACTATGATTATAGAAAAAATCTAATCCAGTCTCTCCTACTCCAATAATTTTTTTATTATTATTAATATTTTTGATTATTAAATCTTTACTTACAATATCATTTTGACATTCATGTGGGTGTATTCCAAAAGTTCCAAAAATAATTGGATCAATTTTTACTATGTTTATGATTTTTTTAAAACTTTCAAATGTAGTGCAAATAGTTAATAACTTTGTTATGCCAATTTCTTTAGACCTATGTAAAACATCCCTAATATTTTCATATAATGGTTCATGGTCTAAATGACAGTGTGAATCAATCATTAACTTTTTCTATTTTTTTAAATAAAATATTAATCTTATTAATTTTAGTTTTAACTTTTAAATAGTTATGATTTGATATTGATGAGAATTCAATATCTGTTTCTTTAAGATTAAAAATTTTTAAAGATTTAATAATTGAACCTGGTATTATTGGATAAAGCATTATACAAATTTTTCTTATTACTTCTAGAGCGGTAAAGATAATCGTATTTAATCTTTTAATATCATTTTTCTTTTTCCATGGTTCTTGATCGTTAAAATATTTATTAGCATCGAATAACGAGTTTATAATAAATTCAATATAAAAATTTATATTCTGTTTATCTATTTCATTTCTTATAGTGTTAATGTTATCACTAAAATTATTTAATAATTTGAGGTCTTCTTCATTAAATTCACCTTTTTCTGGTACTATAGAAGAACAATTTTTTTCATTAAAAACTGTTACTCTTTGACATAAATTACCAAAATTATTAGCTAGATCACTATTAATACATTTCTCTAGTCTTTCTTTTGAGATACTTCCATCACTTCCAAAAGATATTTCTTTAATTAAATAATATCTTAAAGGATCAAGGCCATAGATATCTATAATTTCTAATGGGTCCAAAATGTTACCTTTAGATTTAGACATTTTCTCATCACCAGAGAGAATCCAACCATGTCCATAAATTCTTGAAGGCAAAGGAATGTTGGCTGCCAACAAGAAGGCAGGCCAGTAAATTGCATGAAATCTTAAAATATCTTTACCTATTAAATGAATGTTCGGTGGCCAGAACTTTTTATATAAACTACTTTTTATGTCTGGGTAATTTAATGCACTAAGATAATTTGTTAAGGCATCAAGCCAAACATATATAATATGGTTGTCGTTATTTGGGACTTTAATACCCCAAGAAAAAGATTTTCTACTAATTGATAAATCTTTTAGTCCATTTTTAACAAAACTTAGTACTTCATTTTTTTTAGATTTTGGAAGTATAAAATCTGGGTTGTTTTGATAATACTCTAATAATTTATCTTGCCATTTTGAGAGTCTAAAAAAGTAAGATTCTTCCTCAACCCACTCTACTTCTGAACCAGATATGGTTGAAATTTTTTTATTATTCTGAATATTGATTTCATCTTCAGAATAATAAGCTTCATCAGAAACAGAGTACCAACCAGAATATTTAGATAAATAAATATCACCATTTTTTTCTAATAAATCCCATAAATGTTGAACTGATTTGATATGTCGTTTTTCTGTTGTTCTTATAAAATCAGTATTTGATAAATTTAAAGTTTTAGTTAATTTTTTAAAAGAATCACTTATTTCATCACAAAAAAGTAATGGTTCCATATTTTTTTTTTCTGCAGCTCTTTGTATTTTTAGACCATGTTCATCTGTACCAGTTAAAAAATGTACATTAAAACCATCAATTCTTTTAAATCTTGCAATAACATCGGCAACAATACTAGTGTAAGCATGTCCAATATGAGGTTTTGCAGAAGGATAAAATATTGGTGTTGTTATATAAAAATTTTTATCCATTAAATATTTTTGTTTTGAATTCTATAAAAAAACTTTCCTTATCTAAATTGTATTTATGCATATTAAAAATTTTTTCAATAAATTTCTTGTATAATAAATTCAATTTGTTTGAATTATTACGATTAGTAATTTTTAACAAGTAAAATTCCAAATATTGATAAATACAAACACTAATAAAATTATCTTTTATATAATAAGAATTATCAATTAAATATATTAAAAATTTCTTCAAATCAGTATTTTTTAAATCGAAATCATATTTTCTAGAAAAATTAATTAATTTTATATAGTGGCCAGGTGAGCTGTAATAATGAATTAAGTCTTGATTTATCAATTCAAAGATATTTGAATTAGTAATTAAATTAGTGATTTTAATGCTTTCTTTAGATGTTAAAAAAAAATTGAATTTTACACAGCGTGACTTTAAAGTATTTAAAATATTTTTATTTGAATCTAATATTAAAATAAAATAAATATTATCATTTGGCTGCTCAACTATTTTTAATAGAGCATTTACTGAATTTTTATTAAGTTTTTCAATACTATCAATTAAAACAATTTTTTCACGATTATTGAAAGATGATTTATTGCAAAAATTAATCATTTGTCTTATTTGATCTATTTCTATATTTTTTTTTTCATTACCTACTTCTATTAAATGAAAATTCGGGTGACTATTGCTTTTAACTAAATTAAATGACCTGTTGATTTCATTGATTTTTAAATTTTTTAAATCATAATTATTTTTTTCATCCAAAGAAAAAATATAATTGATAAGATGATATGAGAAAGTACTTTTTCCTATACCATTAGGTCCTGAAAGAATAATTTTTTTAGGAAGTTTTTTTTTAATATATAAAGCTGACATTTCATTAAATGTTTTAACATGTCCATAAAGTTGTGTTTGATTTTTATTATTAACATCTGTTAGATTCATATAATGTTCAATAATTTTTTAACTTTATTAATTACAATTTTTTTATTATTACTTAATTCAAGATTTGAGTTTATAATAAGGTAATTATTTTTATTTTTTTTTGATATTTTAATAAAACCATTCTGAGCTTTTTTATAAAACTCAGTTTGAAATTTATCGTATCTATTTAATTTAGATCTTTTTTTTAATCTTATAAGTAAATTTTTTTTGCTAATTATGTTTAAAAAAGTGAAATTTATTTTTAATTTATCTAAAATAAAATTATTATTTATATCTATAATTTTTTTATTTAATCCCATGCCGTAATGTTGGTATGCTACTGTTGAATCTATAAATCTATCAATAAGTATAATTTTTTTATTATAATTTTTATTTATAACTTTATCAATATTTTCACTTCTAGAAGCTAGATATAAGTATAAATCTGTTATTTTATTAAAATTAGAATTTTTGTTTAATATAAGTTTTCTTATCTTTTCGGAATTATAGTTTCCACCAGGCTCCCTTATTTTTACAAATTTAAGATTTTTTTTATTTAAGAAATTAGCAACATGTTTTATATGTGTTGATTTACCAGAAGCTTCTATACCTTCAAAAACAATAATAGGTTTATTATACATCGCCCCAGATTAAATAAGTTACTGATTTAATTAATCTAGAAATAATATTCAATCTTTTAACATCTTCATATGCAAGTAAATCGTATTCATCTAATAAATCATCTTTATAAAAAATTTTTAATTTACCAATTATTTCATCTTTTAAAATTGGTGCATGGATAGGTCCATTATAATTAATTGAAACTTTTAAATATTTTTTTTTTGCCTTCCCTATTGTTTTGTAAATATCCTTTTTTAAATAGGCCTTCACTTTTTTTTTTTTACCATGCCAAACATCTATTTCAGTAATGTGAGTGTCTTTTTTTGCAATTTCAACTAAATCAAAATGTGTTAACCCCCAAATAAGTAGCTTTTGAGACTGTTTTGATCTTTGTGATTTTGTTAAAAACCCACTTCCAACAGCTATTAGTCGCCTGTTGTTTTTTATTATCGATGAAGCTAAAGAATATTTTTCTACAGCTAGATATCCTGTTTTAATTCCATCAGCTCCTATTTTTTTATACAGTAATGGATTTCTATTTCCTTGTGTTATAGGATCTCCACCTGTTCTATCCCACGTAAATTCTTTTTCTTTAAAATACTCATAATATTTTGGATAGTTTCTAATCAAATAGTTAGACATAATCATTATATCTCTAACTGTTGAGTTATTGTCAGGGTGATTAATTCCAGATGCATTAGCAAAATTTGTGTTTTCCATTCCTATTTCCTTTGCTTTTGACGTCATTAACATTGCAAACTCTTCTTCTGATCCGGCTATACCCTCTGCTAAAGCTACACAAGCATCGTTACCAGAAACAATTATGATTCCTTTTAGTAAATTTTCGACACTAACTTCGTCTCCAACCATTATAAACATAGATGAATAACCTGATGTTGATAAACGCCAAGCATTTTCCGAAATTATAAATTTGTCATCTAAATTTAAATCTCCTTTTTTAATTAATTCAAACGCAATAATTGATGTCATAATTTTAGTCATAGACGCAGGATAAATAGATAGATCTGCTTCTTTTTCAAATAGGATTTCTCCAGAATAATAATCTTGAAGTATTGCTGTAGCAGCATTTATATCAAATTCTGATTTAGCTGGAGTAATTAGAAATAACCAGATTAATATTTTTGTAAGTGGTATTTTTAATAGTTTAATCATTATAAATAATTTCTATATTTTCAAATTCTAATATCTTTATATCATTAAAAGCTTTTTGTAATAAATTTATATTATCAAAAGGACCTAAAAAAACTCTATATTGCGATTTAGATAAATTATTAACAAAAACATTCTTAATAATAGTTTCCTCTTTGATTCTCGTAGCTAATAGATTTGCAGAATCTCTAAAGTATAAATCGGCAATCTTTATTATATAATCAAAGTTTCTTATAGCTTTCTTAGTTATAGCTTTGGTCTCAGTAGACAAATTACTAACTTTGATTTCATCTACAGGAGCTTTAGAAGCAACATTTTTTTCTTCATCAAATGTCTTACTTGCTTTTGCTATAAATGATGAGTTATTAACTAATTCTTTAATTTGAACATAAGGGTCGTCCTTAGATAATTCAAGTTCAATAGATATTCTTTTAGAAATAACTGAATTGTAAAAATTTGGATAGTCAGCAGAAGAGCCAACTTTTGCTAAAATTGAACGATTGTTTACTAAATTAGTAATTTTAACATTAGTATTTTTTTTTAAATTTTTCTGGAATATTAATAAATTTCTTTTATCAATCTTTTTGTTTACCAATTTATTTAATATTAAATCATCTGAATAAATTAATGCGAAACCGTTGTTTGAAAAATATTCTTTTTTAAAATCAACTTTACTAGAACTTTTAATAGGATTTTCAATACATGAATTTAATCCTAATAAAAAAATTATAAAAAATATTTTATAATTCATTTTCAAACTTTTCTTTAAGTGTACATACTGCAAGAGCAAATCTAAGAGATCTATTCCATTTCAATATTAACTCATAGTTTTCAAAAACAATATAAGCAGGCTTAAAATTCTGGGAATTTTCGATTATATCTTTATCTGGAGTAATGATTCCAACAATAAGATTTTTATTAATATTGATATCATTATAATTAATTAAGTATTTTTTAAAATAACTAAGCTTTTTTTTATTTATAATTTTTTTAGCAGATTTATTCAAAAATGACTTTGGAATACTTTCTGACAAATCAACTTTTATAAAGCATGGTTCATTTTGTTTCCAATTAATTTTGTTCATATAGTTAGCCGCAGATGCAAAAGAATCTTCAATACTTTTTAATTCAATTTTATTGTTTAAATTATAATCAATTGAATATTTTTTTATGCTTGTTGGCATAAATTGAAAATTACCATATGCGCCTGCCCATGATCCAAAAAGTATTTTGTAATCAATTACTCCAGATTCTACTAATTGTAAAATTGTTATTAATTCATTGGTAAAGAAATCACTTCTTCTTTTATCAAAGCTTAAAGTAGCTAAAGATGATAAAATATTCATTTTACCTACATAGGTTCCAAAATTTGTTTCAATACCCATTAATGATAATAATAATTCTTTTTCTACAGAAAATTTTTTTTCAATTGAATCAATTACCTTATAATTCTTTTTATAAAGTTCTATACCCTTTGACAGTTTTTTTTTAGATGTTCTTTTAGATATATATGTAATCGTATCTTCATAAAATTCCGGTTGATATCTATCGTATTTAATCACTTTAGGTAAATATTTTACACTAGACATAGTTTTAATAAATGTTTGTTCTGAAATATTATTTAGTAACGCTTTTTTTTTAAATACTTTTAGCCAATCATTAAATGTATGGCTCTCAGCAAAAGCTACAGACAAATTTGATAATATAAAAATTATAATTAAATATTTAATTGTTTTCATAAAGATCTTTTAAATAAATAAATACAGCAATCCAAATTAAAATGAAACTTATCAACTTTTCAGGTGAAAAAATCTCATTATAATAGTAATAACCAAGTAAAAATTGTAATGTAGGTGTAATATAAAAAATCATTCCAGTAGGACCTAAGCCAGATAACTCGACACCCTTAACATAAAGAAATAATGGAATTACTGTCATTGGTCCTGCAAGCAATAACAATATTAATAGTGATGGGTCCGTTATAGTAAAATCGTTTAGGTTAGATTTGTATATAAGATAAAAAGCAATTACAGCAAATGGCAAAATGAACAAACTTTCAATTAACAGACCTATATCAGTGTCAACAGCTATAGTTTTTCTTAACAAATTATAAAAACCCCATGAAAAAGCAACAATCAAACCAACCCACGGCACAGATCCATATGTGATCAATAAATAAAAAATTGAAATACAAACTAAAATAATTGCAATTATTTTTTTTCTATTTATTTTTTCTTTAAAAAATACAAAACCAAATAAAACACTAATTATTGGCATAATGAAATATCCAAAACTTGCATCTATAATTTTATTTGAAGCTACAGCGAAAATCCATACAGACCAGTTAATAAATATTAAAACACCTGATAAAAATAAAGTAAATAAATTTTTTTTGATAGAAATTAACTTAAAAAATAAGTTCCATTTAGACAAGTAAGTTGTTGTTAAAATGAGCATAAAAGCTGTCCATAAGCATCTATGAACTACTAGCTCAATGTGACCTATAAAAGAAAAATATTTAAAATATAAAACCCCTAAAAAGCCCCACCAAAAAGAACCTAAACTTGCTGAAAATATTCCCTTATTAAAATTATTCATATTTTTATAAAATCAATTTATCAAGAAGTTTCTTGAGCGATTTTAGATTGTTCAGTGCCTATCACAAATTTTGAGATAGATAATCTTTCAAGATTATAATTTTGTATTATACGATGAAACCAGGGAGTAATACTTCTCTCAAACTTAACTTCTAAAATAATGTAACCTGCTCTACATTCCTCCCAATATAACATATTTTTTTCATCAAATAATTTATTAGATTTAGATGAGACAATATCAGAGTCAAAAGTTAATCTAAAATTAAGACCATTCTTATTTATGTATGGTCTTCTTTTATAATCAATTAAAACTCTTGGAAAAATATTTTTCCTATATGTGTCGAATAAAAAATTATTAATAACTATATTATCTTTACCATAAATATTTAATAAATTTAAATATTTTCTTTTATCAAAAAAAATGTGTAAATCTGTTGAATTAATTAGTGTTCTTTTTTTATAAGTTCTTTGATTGGTTCGTCCTTTCATTTCTAAGAATACTAAATTTGATGAACTATTTACCTTTGAATAAGTTCTTAATCTATATTTTTTTCTGATTTTTATACCATCAATTTTCTCATAGAAATTAGAAGAATTAATATTATCAAAATATAACGATCTAACAAAATAGCTATGATCAAATTTTTTATTAGCATTTTCATCGAATTTCATAAAATGCTGGCTTTCATTTTCTATTAATTCTGCTTTTTTTTTATTGAGTAAAAACTTAAATTCATAACGTGAAAATGATTGAATATTATTCATAATTTAATTATTTATTTGTAAAGTCAGAACCTCTTAAATTTTTGTTTTTCACAACATCAACAAAAGTCAGCATTACATCTATTGTATCAAGATTGAAATTACTATTAGTAACTTTATTACCTGAAAAATTTATTTTTTTAGTAAGTTTAATATTTGAATTTTTAATATTTACTTTTTTATTAAATGTAGAGTCATCAATTATAATATTTGATTTCATATCAGATTCTATTTTGTGAACATCTGAATTAAAGTTAGATTTAAATATTTTTATTTTTCCACCATTGCCATATTTATAATTTTTTTGGTAACTAGCAAGGTGTATGATATTATTGTTAAAATCAGTATGAACCACTTTAGCTATAGAATTATCTTTAACTGCTATTCCAATATTATTACTATTTAAATAACTATTATGAATAATAGCATTTGAATTTTCACCAACAGATATACCTTTATCGCCAGAATTGTAAATTTCTGTACCATCAACCAAAATTCTGGATTCCATTATATCAATGGAATCATTTTTTGGATTTAAGAAAATTGATTTTTTAATAAATATTTCATCTGAAATATCGATATCTAGTGCATCACTAAAAGCATTTTTAATTAAAATATTTTCTAATAAAATATTCTTACAATAAACTAAATGTAACGCATCATCATAAATTTTATTATCATTTAAACTGATATTTTTTAAAACTATATCCCTGGTATCATGTAATGAAAACATTGATGTATATATAAATTGATCAATTTTTCCACCACTACCACCGTTAATAATAATATTTTGAAATATTGAATTTTTAGTTTTTTGACCTTGAAGGACAATACTGCCCCAATTACTATCTAAATAAGTATCATTCACTTTTTGAAAAATAATAGGTTTATCTTTTGTACCCAAAGCATGCACTGTATTAAAAAAAATAATATTAACCCCTTTGCTAATTAAAAATTTTGTACCCGGTTTAATTATTATTTTGTTTTTAAATATTAAATTTTTACGAACACGTATAGTTCCTTTAAGAACTTTAAGCTGATCTTTAATTATTATATCTTTAATAATGGGCAAGTTAAATTTATGCGCAGGTAATGATGGAGAATTATCAATATACAAATCAAATTTTTCTTTTGAAAATGGATTCTGTGCTTGAATTCTATTTGGCTTCATTGAATTTTCCACTTTGAACTCAAATCTTGTATTAGAAATAATTATTCTGGGTCTCTTCAATTCTGTTTTGTCTTTAGCTAAAACAATTCTATTAGAATAAAGAGTTAATGGTATATTGAAAACTCCATTTTCAGTTGAAATAAATTTTTCATTTTCATCAAAAATTTTATCTCCATTTAAATCTACACTAATCCATTCGGGTACATTTTTATTAAAAAAAATTTTGATATTAGAAATAGGTATATCATCATTGATATTTATATTAATTTTACCACTAAAAAAAGACCAACTAGATCTAGGTATCAAAAAAAATTTATTTTTTAACTGAGAATTATACGCTAAGAGATTTTTCATTAAGGATGATCTTTTTGTACTTTCTGAAAGTTTTAAAATATTTAAGGGACTTAATTTTTCTATAAAACTTAAACTATTGAATACATTTCTTTGAACCTCAACATCTCTATTTTCTGAAATTAATATTTTTTTTTCATAATTTTTTAATTCATCAATTTGTTTTGGGATAATTTTTCTTGTAGATATAAAATGAAATAATTCATTATATTTTTTATCTATAAAAGAACTATTTTTGTTTAAAAATAGAAATAATCCATGTGATGAATTATTTAAATCAATTTTATTTTTATAAAAAATATTATCTCCTAATATTGGATCGTATATAATAGGTCTTATTTTTCCAGACCATGGATCAAAAATAATCCTCATGTTATGACCATAATCATTATGAAAATTATTTGTAAGTATTTGATAAGCTGCAAACTTCCCCCACTCTGATAAATTTAACATACTCTTTAATTTTTGGTATGATGCATCGTCGGTTTCAGACTTTCTCAGTATATTTATAAAATTTATTAAATCTGACTTGTCATCTTTTTTAACTTTATTGAATATCGCTATTTTTTTCCAGATGGCATGATTATTAAAAAGATCATTATCTGTTTTAATTAATGCTTCTGAATTTATTTGTTCACCTTTATAAATATTTACAGGCATCAATTTATTTCGTCTTAAGAAGTTTTCATTAATTTTTTCTGTTTGTATATAAATGCCTTCGCTATTATCATTTATATAAAGTTCGATTAATTCAAACTTAGGGGAGATAACACCAATTTTATTTGCAATTTTTCCAGATACAAATTTTTGAAAATTATATGGGTCATAGTCATAATATCTAAATTGACCAAATTGACTTTTTTTTCTTGTTTTAATTCTTAAATTTTTTTTCTCAAATAACCAATTTCTTGGATTATCTCCACGATATCTTATTTTAATTTTTTGTAATTCATTATTTTCTTTCAAAAACAAACCTTGTTGCCATATTTTAGTTGACATTGGAACATTGCTTAACAGTGACTTTTCTGATTTTTCAGTAATATAAATTTTTTTTTTATTTAAGCCAATTTTTTTATTATTTTTTAATTTTTTGACAAATTTAAGTATACTTATTTCAAATTTATAAATAGCCCAATCAAAAGGTTTTTGGTAGGTGACAAGAGATTTATGTGCATATTGGTAGTCTAATTTTAAAATACTTAAAAATAGTAAAATTAACATAATTGCTGAAATTGGCAAAAAAGAAATACTAATAAATTTTATTATTTTTCGCATGTAAAATTTAATCGCAGTAAAAATTATTTGTTAATTTCATTTTTTTGAAATTTATTTTTAATTGAATTTTTTCTATTTTTTTAGAAAATAATTTATTTTCTTTAAAACTAATTCTTATAATTTCGTCACCTTGTTTAAATGAAAATATTGAAATTTGATCTTCGTTTTCATCAATGAATGATGAACTACTTGTAATAATTAGATTGTTACCAGAAATAATTTTTTTATTATCTTTTGTATAAAGTATTATTTCTTTTAAGATAATATTAATTCCTGGTAAAAAATTATAATATAAATTTACACCGTCAATAATCA
>Ga0115000_10002729_pt1 | contig 14994 bp, 16 predicted proteins | sample ArcticOcean_MG_C_6_FD_89690 | JGI IMG/M metagenome (GOLD analysis project Ga0115000, IMG submission 89690) | Marine microbial communities from western Arctic Ocean - ArcticOcean_MG_CB8_128 | ecosystem: Environmental > Aquatic > Marine > Oceanic | place: Arctic Ocean: Canada Basin | collected...
AACGAAACCTTCCTGTTGAGCGTTGTTTTTTTTTATAGAATAAAATAAGTATTAAATATTCATATCAAATTTCAACAATAATTATTGTTAAATTATCTTAATTAGTAAATAAAAAAGGAACACATAAAATGAAAAAAATATTATTAATGACTATTTTCTTTTCTTTAGCTTTTGGGCAGGCATATCATATGCAAACTGTTCTTGGTATCAAAGATGGTATAAAAGCAGCAGATTTTGAGAAAGCAATGATCCATCATAACAAAGCACATACAGGTTTAGGCGCTGTAAATACATTTTCGATTGTAAATGGACCTAATGCCGGTAAATATGTTAGAGTTGCAGCAGCACAATGGCCTACGCCTTTAGATATGGTAGACAGTGTTTATGATGCCATGAGTAATCACCCACCAGTAGCTTATGATAAATGGAATAATAGTATGATTGAGCAAGTTGGAGGTATGGAATTTTGGACAATTAGACCTGATTTAAGCAGAAATATGCCAACAGTTGATGATGCAGATGTAAATGGAGAAGGACCACCTAATTTCATTACAGTGTACTATTATGGCGTTCAGCAAGGTGGAACTGCAAATACGGAAGCTGTTTTTGCAAAATTTAATGAAATAGCGAAACAAACAGACAGTACTCGTCCATGGGTTGCTATGACAAAAACTTTAGGCGGAAATGTTTCTGTGTATTCATATTCAACACCACATATGACAATGTCAGAACTTTTAGCTCCTGCACAAGCAGAGTTTGCTACTGTTTTAGCACAAATGTATGCTGAAGATGATGACTTAGATGCTAAAGTTAGAGGTGGATGGTCATGGATTTGGAGTGAAACTTGGAGATTTAGACCGGAATTAACTACAACTTCTGAATAATCACTGATTTATAAAAAATAAAAAGCCTATCAATTATCTAGTTGGTAGGCTTTTTTTATACCTAAATTAAAATATCATGAAACGACGTAATTTTATTAAAGCGGGAGCAGTTGGACTAGCAAGCCCTATTCTTCTAGCAGGTAAAAAGAAAATTAAAGTAAATAAAAATAACCCTATCGTAATCTCGACATGGCTACATGGTATTCCAGCCAATGAAGCTTCTTTTAAAATCTTAAATAAAAATGGATCAGCATTAGATGCTGTAGAAGCAGGTGTGCGTATTGCTGAAGCAGATGCAGAAAACCAATCGGTTGGATTAGGAGGTAGGCCAGACAGTGAAGGGAATGTCACATTGGATGCATGTATTATGGATTCTAATGGTAATGCTGGAGCTGTTGGATTCTTAGAAAATATTAAACACCCTATTTCTGTAGCAGAAAAGTGATGGAAGAGACAGATCATGTTATGCTTGCAGGAAAAGGTGCATTAAAATTTGCCTTAAGCAATGGGTTTAAGAGCGAAAATCTCTTAACAGAAGCATCAAGAAAAGGATGGTTGGAGTGGAAAAAAAATAATCGTATCAAAGATTCATGGGGACCAAATGACGATCATGACACCATAACTTCTTTAGCGCAAGATAATGATGGAAATTTATCGGGAGCATGTACCACTAGCGGATTAGCATACAAATTGCAAGGACGTGTAGGTGATAGCCCTATTATTGGCGCAGGGATGTATGTAGATAATGAAATAGGGGCTGCCGGCGCAACCGGTATGGGAGAGTTGGTAATGAAAACATGCGGCAGTTTTTTAGTAGTAGAATTGATGCGTCAAGGATATTCTGCAATGGAAGCCTGCAATGAGGCTGTTGATCGTATTGTTAAACAAGAAGGCGGAACAACTAAATTACAAGTTGGTTATATTGCTTTAGGTAGAGATGGTAGTATAGGATGTTCATCTATCCAGAAAGGATTTCAGTACGCACTCCATAAAGACGGTGTTAATAAATTGTTTGATGTTAAGAGTCTATTGTAAAGACCTTACACAACTGATTAATTTAAATTGCTAACCAGTTTTTTTTCTATTAACATTCAAACATGTTCAATAAAAAGTCAAAATTTGAATTAAGAAAAGATTTAGAGCAAGAAACGTTTCAACGTATTACATGCTCTTTTTATCGATATATTGATATTAAAAACCCTGAAGATTTTCGTAATCATCTATATGAGGAATTTTCGAATCTAAATATTTTTGGTAGGGTTTATGTTGCCGAAGAAGGTATAAATGCTCAAATAAGCGTTCCTGAGCATAAATGGAGTATATTTGAGGAGTATATTAAGTCAGAATCCCTATTAAACGGCGTAAGGCTAAAAAAAGCAGTTCAAGAAGGAAGTTCTTTTATCAAATTAAAGATTTTAGTAAAGAATGAAATTGTAGCTTATGGTGTAGATAAAAATAGTTATGATATGAATCATACAGGCCAACACTTATCAGCTAAAGAATTTAATCAATCAATTAAAGAACAAAACTCTGTTGTTGTAGATATGCGTAATTATTATGAGAGTGAAATAGGTAAATTTGAAAATGCAATTACCCCAGATATCCATCGATCTCAAGAATTGCTACCAGCAGTAGCAGAATTATTATCTGACGATCATGATAAAAAGGTTCATTTATATTGTACGGGCGGAATTCGTTGTGAAAAAGCAAGTGCCTATCTATTAAAAAAAGGATTTAAAGATGTCTACCAATTAGATGGTGGTATTATTCAGTATGCGCATGATATCAAAAAAGATAATATTTCATCATCATTTATTGGAAAGAATTTTGTATTTGACGATAGGCTGGGTGAAAAAATTACAGATGATATCATTGGAAAATGTCATCAATGTCAAGAAGCATGTGATCAGCATGTTAATTGTAGTAATGATGCCTGTCATATCTTATTCATTCAATGCGAAGATTGTGCAACAAAATATGATAAATGCTGTTCAAATGATTGTAAAGACTTTAATGCCTTAGATATTGAAGCACAAAGAAAACTAAGAAAAGATATAGATAAAAAAGTTTCTAGTGCTAAATTATCCACGAAATTTAGACCAAAACTATATAAACTATTTAATTATTGGAAATAAACATATGTCACTAGTAAATAAGATAAAAGAAATGATAAGTTCACCAATTTCGGTTAGCTATAAACAGAAAAAAGAGTATAGCAAATTGGATATGATTGTATTGAATCCTATTTTTCTTTTTTTACTAGTCTCTTTTGTAGCATGGTCAGCATGGGATGTTTCAAGACCTCAGACTTCTTCAGCTGCAGATATCGCACTAAGTAATGCAATGGTTTATTTTGAAAGAGGAGATTTTGATAATGCAGTCCTACAATTGGAATCAGTGGTAGAGGATCATAAAAAAACTTCAGCTGCAGTAAATGCTAAATTTTACTTAGGTAGAACTGCCTTCATAAATGGTAATAACGATAAGGCTATGATGTTATTATCTGAATGTGCTTCAAAACTAGATTACTCTACATTAAAAACTGAAGCATATATCATACTAGGACAGCTTGATTCAGATTTAGATAATGCTGTTAAATTCTTTAATAAGGCAGCAAAAAATGCTTTATCTGAGAATGAAGTGACTTATATATCGATATTGAAAGCAAAACGTTTAGCTATCGCAGGAAAAAAAACAGAAGCTTTGACAATTTTAGATAATTTAGATTCTGAAACTAGTAGCTATAAAGAGTTATTTGAAGAGGTATATGGAGTGGCATTAAGTTTAAACTAAGTTTCTTGTTTAAAAGGTTTTTAATAAATATATTTACGCAGTATTTGAGTGGGCCACGGCCCATTTTTGTTATAATAGAAAATTTGAAAGGTTGATATGGTAAACAGAGATTTAATTGAAATTTTTATTGAATTAGCGAGAGAGAAAAATATTGAACGTTCTGAGCTTGGAACAATTATTGAGCAGCTATTCTTATTTATTATCGATAAAGAAAAGGGCGAATCTGATAATTGCAGTGTAATTGTTAATCTAGATAAAGGTGAAATTGAAATTTATGTAGAAAAAACAATCGTTGAAGAAGTAGACGATGATCACTTCGACATTACATTAGAAAGAGCCTTAGAGCTTGAACCTGAGCTTGTAGATTTAAAACTAGGAGACACTTTTGTAGAAGTAGTTGATCCTGCAAACTTTGGTAGAAGATTAGTTGCAAATGCAAGACAGTTTTTAAATAAAAGAACACGTGAAGTACAGCAACAATATATCTATGAAGATTATGTACAAAGAATTGGTGAGGTAATCATCGGTACTGTGCATCAAGTGCATAGAGAAAATACATTTGTTAATATTGAACAAACTGAATTAAGAATGCCTCGAAATGAGCAAATTTTTTCAGAAAGGTTCAGAAGAGGAGATACAATTAGAGCGCTTGTTAAAGCTGTCGAAGTGACTCCTAAAGGTCCAGACATTCTTATATCCAGAAGTGATGATTTATTTCTTTATAAACTATTTGAGATGGAAGTTCCTGAAATTGAAGATGGTATTATTGAAATTAAAGGAATTGCTAGAAAGCCTGGAGAAAGAAGTAAAATCATTGTTCATTCTATTGACAAGAGAATTGATGCAGTTGGTGCTTGTGTTGGTATGAGAGGAAGTCGTATTCAGTCAGTAGTAAGAGAATTAAACAATGAGAAGATTGACATTGTTAATTATACTGACAAATCAGAAGTCTTCATTACTAGAGCTTTATCACCAGCTAAGCCAATTGATTTATATCTTGATGATGATAAAAAATACTGTGTTGCAATCTTCGATGAAGGTGGTTTAGAAAATGCAGTTGGTAGAAGTGGGGTAAATATCAATTTAGCCTCTCAGCTAACAGGATATACAATTGACGCTTATACTAAAAAAGAGTATGATGAAGTGTTGATAAATCAACAAAAAGGCCTTGATTCTTTTGACGGAATTAAAAAAGGTGTATTAAAAAAGCTATCTGAAGCTGGTATTGTTAGTGTTGCCGACTATTTAGGATCAAAAAAGTTTGTCTTAGTCGATGAACTTGATCTTACTGGAGATGAGATAAATTCTATAAGCGCCGTTGTAAATACTTTTATTAGTAGAAACGACGAACCAGAAGTAGTAGAAGAAGTTGTTGAAGCTCCTGCTGAAGAAGTAGTAGAAGAAGTAGTTGAAGCTCCTGCTGAAGAAGTAGTAGAAGAAGTTGTTGAAGCTCCTGCTGAAGAAGTAGTAGAAGAAGTTGTTGAAGCTCCTGCTGAAGAAGTAGTAGAAAAAGAGGAAAAATAATACATGGCTGATTCTATTAGAATTTTTCAGTTAGCAAAAGAACTGAATATATCTCACAATGATATCGTTGATTTTCTAAAATCTAAAGGGATGTCTGTGAGTAGTCATATGTCTCCAATTGATGGGAAGACGCAGCAAGTTGTTTATACTGAGTTTGCTAAAGACAGACAATCAGCAGAAAGAGATAGGAAAGAGCAGGTTAGAAAAGAAATTCATGACTCAAAAGTAGTCATGGAAACAAAGTCTGTTAAAAAATTCCAAATTTTATCAGTTCAACAACAAAGAGAACAAGATAAGGCAAAAAAAGCTGAAGCTAAGAAAGTAGAAGAAGTCAAAGCTAATACAGAGCCTGAATCAAAAAAAGTTGTTCAAATTGTAGAGCCAAAAAAGAAATTAAGAAAAATTACATTACGAGAATCTGGTGCTCCTGAAGATAAAAAAGAAGTTAAAAAGAATAAGGAAGCAATAAAGAAAGACACCTCTGCAGCAAAAAGACTTAAAAAGACATTGGCATCTATGGATGCTAGCTCAAAAAAGAAGTCCTATAAGAAAAATAAGAAAGATTCAGATGGTGATTTAGACAATACGCCAAGATCAGTAGAATTAGCAGAATACGCTAGTATTGATGAAATTGCAAAAGTATTAGATGTGAGTACTAGTGAAGTAATTGGAAAATGCTTACAAATGGGAGTTTTAGCGACAGTAAATCAAAGATTGCAATGGGATATTATCGAGCTGATTGCTGGAGAATATGATGTTAAATTAAATAAATATGAAGAAGTTGTAGATGACTTATTTGTAATGGCGCATACCGAAGAAGAACTAGTAGGTGCAACAAATCGTGCACCAGTTGTAACAATTATGGGTCACGTAGATCATGGTAAAACATCTATTTTAGATTATATAAGGGAGACAAAGGTAGCTGCAGGTGAATCGGGTGGTATTACCCAACGAGTTGGAGCTTATCAAGTGGATCATAATGGTAATAGAATTACCTTCTTAGATACGCCTGGACATGAAGCATTTACTGCAATGAGAGCAAGGGGAGCACAATCAACTGATATTGTAATTCTTGTTGTTGCTGCCGATGACAGTGTCATGCCTCAAACTTTAGAAGCTATTAACCATGCAAAAGCAGCAGAAGTACCAATTATTGTTGCGATAAATAAAATTGATAAACCTGGAGCTGATACAGAGACCGTAAAAAGAGAATTATCTGAGAAAAACGTACTAGTTGAAGATTGGGGTGGTAAAATTCAATCTGTTCATACATCCGCTATAACAGGTGAAGGTATTGATGCATTGATGGAGGCAATCCTATTAGAGTCCGAGGTATTAGATTTAAAAGCAAATTCTACTATAGAATGTAAGGGAACTGTAATTGACTCTAGATTAGATAAAGGTTTAGGTGCAATAGCTACAGTGCTAATTCAAAAAGGAACCTTGAATATAGGAACTCTATTTATTTGTAATAATTATCCAGGAAAAGTTCGTGCAATCATGAATGAAAGAGGTGAGCGTATTAAAACTGCAGTACCTTCAGATGCCGTACAAATCCTTGGATTTGATCAGGTTCCACAATCAGGAGACATTTTTGCTGAAGTATCCAATGAATCTGACTTAAAGAAAATTGCAAATGAACGACAAAGAATTAAAAGAGAAATTGATTTACAGATGGTTCAAAAAACTTCATTGGATAGTATTTCTGCCCAAATTAAAGAAGGTGATATTAATAATTTAAATATTATTATTAAGGCAGATTCTGATGGATCTATTGAAGCTCTTATACAAAGTTTAGAAAAAATTAATAACGATGAAGTTGGAGTTGATATTGTCCATAGAGGAGTAGGTAACGTGACCGAATCCGATGTATTGCTTGCTCAAGCATCTAAAGCTGTTGTAGTAGGTTTTGGTGTTCAGGTGCCATCTAATACAAGACTGCTAGCAAATCAAACTAATGTTGAGATCAGAGCCTATAATATCATCTATCAGGTTGTTGAAGACATTAAGTTAGCTGTTGAAGGTTTATTGAGACCTGACCTTGTAGAGGAAGTTTTAGGAGAAGCTGTCGTTAAAGAATCATTTAAGATTCCAAAAATTGGTTTTATTGCCGGTTCTCAAGTTGAGAGTGGTAAAATTACTAGAGATTCTTTCACTAGACTTATAAGAGAAGAAGAAGAATTGATATCAAAAGGAAAGATAGTATCGTTAAAACGCTTCAAAGACGATGTAGCTAGCGTTGATTCAGGATTGGAATGTGGAATTGCAATTGAAGGCGTTAAAAAATATTTTCCTGGAGATAGAATCATAGCATATAAAATAAACGAGATTAAAAGAAAATTATCAGACAGTTAGATACCAAGCCATATTCAAGATCAGAGCGCGTGGAAAAGGAAGTTTTAAAAACTATTAATCAAATTTTATCAAAAGATTTAGATTTGAGAAAATATGGTTTTTTAACATTTTCATCTGTTAAAATGACTTCAGATTTAAAGCACGCAAGCTTATTTTATAGTATTATCAATCCTACAAAAGATTTAAAAATTATCAATAAAGAATTAAATAAATTAGTCCCTACATTCAGAAAACATCTTTCAATGTCCTTAAAGCTAAGATCTACACCTACTTTAAGATTTATCTATGATGACTCTTTTGAGCAGTTCCAAAAAATTAATGAGTTAATCAAAAAAATTGACTAATCATGATATACAATATATACAAGCCTAAAGACTTTTCTTCTTTTAGCGTTGTAAAGCAAGTTAAGAGAATTACACGTGAAAAGGTGGGGCATTCAGGTACCTTAGATCCATTCGCTGATGGTGTTCTAGTACTCGGTATCGGCAAATCAACTAAAAAATTGTCAGATATCATCCAATATGACAAAACTTATGAAGGTGTAATAAAATTAGGTGAAAAAACAGATACAAAAGATTTGACAGGTACCTTAGTAGAAGAAAAAGAAGTACCTGATATTAGCGATATTGATTTTAGTAAGATATCGGAATCATTTTTAGGTGTTCAGATGCAAGAAACCCCAATGTATTCTGCAAGAAAAGTAAATGGGGTAAGACTTTATAAGCTTGCTAGAAAGAATATTTCAGTAAAAAGAAATCCTAAGCAGATTGAAATTAAGTATTTAGAATGCACTGCCATTGATAGTAATCTGTTACATATTAAGGTAGAGTGCTCTTCTGGGACGTATATAAGGGTCTTAGCAGAAGATATAGCAAAAAAGATTGATACTATAGGTCATTTGATAAAATTGACACGTACAACGGTAGGATCTTTTTCACTGAACGATTCATTAACGGTAGAAAGGTTCGAAGAAGAATGGAAGTCATAAGATCGATTGGTGCTATGGAACCGTTAGAATCTTCAATTGTAACTGTTGGAAATTATGATGGAATACATCTAGGTCATCAAGATGTTATTAGTCATATCGTAAAAATGGCTAAAAAAGAATCAGTTCCTTCATGTTTAATTACTTTTGATCCGAATCCAGCTTACGTACTATCAAATAATAGTAAGCCAATGAATCTACAGGATATTGATTCAAAACTTACAGTACTTGAACAGATAGGTATTGATAAGGTACTTATCATTCCTTTTACATTAGAGTTCTCGCGTATGTCTGCTGAAGATTTTTCAGAAAATATCATTAAAAAATTGTTTAACCCTAGGTTAATTTCTGTAGGAGAAAATCATTACTTCGGATTTAAAAAAAGAGGCGATTTGGCTTTTTTAACTGAATTTTGTACTCAAAATAATATTGAATTACACACCCCTAAAATTAGAATGCTAAACGATAAGCCTATTTCAAGTACATTAACAAGAGGGTTAATTCATGATGGACTTTTACATAGAGTTCCATCGTTATTAGGCAAATTTTATGGTTTTAATGTAATTACAGTACATGGTTTAAATAGGGGAAAATCAATGAATTATCCCACTGCCAATTTTATACCCCTAAGTGAATATCAGATGATTCCTAAAGGTGGCGTATACCTTTCAAAGGTGTTCTTAGAGGGAGAAGAGTACTTTGGAATGACCAATATTGGATATAGACCAACTTTTAATGAAAAAAAATTTGTTATGGAAGTTCACATTTTATCTGATAAATTCAGCGACTTATACGATAAAGAATTTTATATAGAATTTTTAAATAAGATTCGAAATGAAATCAAGTTTGAAAGTAAAGAAGACTTAATCAAGCAGATTGAAAACGATAAGGAAATATGTATTAAATTGATAGATTCTTTTAAGGAGAAATATGAAGTATAGTAAAGAAACAAGTAAGATTATTCAAGACGCAGGTATTGATGCTAGTAACGTTGGTAGTAGTGAAGCGCAGATTGCACTTCTCACAGATCGTATTAGATCATTAACAGAGCATGTAAAGTTACATAAAAAAGATGTTCACTCACGACATGGTTTAGTTAAACTTGTATCCCAAAGAAAAAAACAATTGAAGTATTTAAGAAAAACAAAAACAGATAGCTATGATGAATTACTCACCAAGTTATCAATAAGAGGATTATAAAGAAGAAATTATGATAAAAGTTGAAAAAAATATAGCCGGCCGACTATTAAAGATTGAATCAGGCCAAATAGCAAGACAAGCGGGTGGATCCGTATTCATTACTTATGGAGAAACTGCAATGCTTGCAGCAGTATGTTGTTCATCTGAACCGAGAGAAAATTTAAACTTTCTTCCGATGCAGGTTGAATATAGAGAAAAACATTATGCGGGAGGAAAAATACCCGGAGGTTTCTTTAAAAGAGAAGCGAAACCAACAGATGCTGAAGTTTTAACTTCACGTTTGACAGATCGTCCAATTAGACCTTTAATTCCTAAGAATTATAGAAATGATTTACAAATCATGTTAACCACAATGTCTTATGATGGTGTGAATACACCTGATGTAGTAGCAGCAATTGGTGCTTCTGCGGCATTGTTATTGTCTCCAGTACCATTTGATGGTCCAATAGCTTCTGTTAAAGTGGGATTAGTTGACGGAGAATATGTTTTAAATCCTACGCTAGAACAAATGGAATCATCTGATTTAGATTTGATGGTAACTGGTAAAAAAGATAAAATTTGTATGATTGAGGGTGGTTCTAATTTTGTACCTGAAAAAACAATTTTAGAAGCATTAGATATTGCAATGGAAGGTATTAATGACATTGTTGATCTTCAAATGGAATTTTCAGAACACTTTGATAATTCATATGAGATGGTTGATAATACAGTAATAACTGACGAAGTAATTAAATCTCTTGAAGACTCATTTTCAGATAAAGTTGAAAAATTACTTGATATGGACTCTAAGCAAGCAATGGATGTTGCGTACAACGAAATTGTAAAAGAAGCTTCGACTCCCCATAAAGAAGATGAAAAAATGTATTCTGAAGTAAAAGAATATGTTAAAACTATGTTTAAAAATGCAGTTAGAAAAACTGTATTAGAGAAAAAAGTGAGAGTTGATGGTAGAGGATTAGATGATATTAGAGCAATTAGTATTGTTCCATCGTTATTACCTCGAGTTCATGGATCTGCTTTATTTACTAGAGGTGAAACGCAAGCAATTGTTGCTCTTACTTTAGGTAATGCTAGAGATGAACAGATTATCGATTCAATGGCAAGTGATTATAAAAAATCATTTATGCTACACTATAATTTCCCTCCTTACTGTGTAGGAGAAACTGGAAGAATTGGTTTCACAAATAGAAGAGAGATTGGCCATGGTCATTTAGCAGAAAGATCGCTAAAACCTATATTGCCTTCATCTGAAGAGTTTCCATACACAATACGTGTTGTGTCAGAAATTACAGAATCAAATGGATCTTCTTCTATGGCATCAGTTTGTGGTGGCTCATTAGCTATGATGAACGCTGGAGTGCCTATTAAAGAGCATGTTGCTGGTATTGCAATGGGATTAATCACTGACGGTGAAAATCATGCAGTATTAAGCGATATCTTGGGAACTGAAGATTTTTATGGAGACATGGATTTCAAAGTTGCTGGAACTAAAGATGGTATTAGTGCCATCCAATTAGATTTAAAAGTTCCTGGACTGCCAATGGAAATTTTATCTATGGCATTAGAGCAAGCAAATAAGGGAAGATTGCATATTCTAGATGAAATGAATAAAGCAATAAGTTCTCCGAATGCATTGTCTCAATATGCACCACAGATTGAATCTTTCAAGATTGATAAAGAGAAAATTGGAGCCCTTATTGGTCCAGGAGGAAAAAACATTAAAGCAATTCAAGAAAGAGCTGAATGTGTTATCAATATTGAAGATGATGGAACTGTTAGTATATCAGCAGCAGATAGAGCAGCGCTTGATAATGCTATTAGTCAAGTTAAAGCAGTTACTGAAGATCCTAAAGTGGGAACTGTTTTTGACGGTAAAGTTACAAAACTAATGGAGTTTGGTGCTTTTGTAGAATTTGCTCCAGGACGTGAAGGCTTAGTACATATTTCACAGTTAGCTTGGGAACGAGTTAATAAGGTAAGTGATATGTTATCAGTAGGAGATCCAGTAAAAATCAAATTATTTGAAATTGATAAGCAGGGTCGTTTAAACTTTAGTATGAAATTACTAATGGATAAACCTGAGTAATTAAAGATACTTAACTTTAAATAACAGAAATCATCATGAAAATTGGAGTTCCAAAAGAGATTATTTCTCAGGAGTATCGTGTATCGATCAATCCTGAGACTGCAAAACTTTTACTTGAGAGTTCTCATCAGTTATTCATTCAAAAAAATGCAGGAGCTGATAGCGGTTATAGCGACCAAGAATATGCTAGTCTTGGTTGTACTATATTGGATAGTGCTACAGACGTCTTTCATCAATCTGATTTAATTGTAAAAGTTAAAGAACCTTCTTTGGATGAAGTTGAGCTAATGAGAAATAAGATGCTCTTCACATATCTTCACTTAAGTTCATCGAAAGTTTTAACAGAAAAATTATTAGAATGCAATGTTACAGCGCTTGCATATGAAACTGTTGTAATTAATAATGAAACTCCGATGCTGAAGCCTATGAGTGAAATTGCAGGTAGATTATCTCTTTTAGACTCTATTGAACTTCTGAAAAAGAGTAAAGGAGGTAAAGGGAAACTAATATCAGGAACTTCTCTTTCAGATCCAGCAAATGTATTAATTATTGGTGCTGGTATCGTGGGTGTAAATGCGATGCAAATGAGCTTAGGTTTGGGTGCCAATACAACAATTCTAGATATCAACAATGAATTACTATCAAAAATAAAAACTCAGTATCCGGCAGTTAATATAGGAACCTCTTCTAAAGAATTGATTGAAGGGTTACTTCCAATAGCAGATGTTGTTATTGGTGCAGTATTAACTCCTGGTGCTAAGCCACCAACAGTAGTCACGAGAGAGATGCTCAGCTTAATGCAAGATAAGAGTATCTTATCAGATGTTTCTATTGATCAAGGTGGTTGTTTTGAAACATCTAAGCCGACAACACATAGCGAACCTACATATGAAATTGATGGCGTTATCCATTATTGTGTTAAAAATATACCATCTGCAGTACCGTTCACTGCTACCAACGCTTTAAATGAGGCTACAAAGCCGTTTATAGGTAGATTGGCAAGTAGTGGGGTAGAAGGATTGAAATCAAATAAGAACCTTCTTATGGCTTTAAATACGCATGAGGGTTGTTTAGTAAATAAAGAAGTAGCTGATGCTCACGATTTAGAGTATTCTGATCCAAGTAATATTCTTTAAATATCATCATTAAAGAATAACTTTAATATCTTGTTTTTCTCTATAAAAAATAATAACCTAAAGTAATGCTTGAATCAAAAACAAAGCTATATTATAGTATTAAAGAAGTAAGTGAACTCACAACCCTTAAACCTTATGTCTTAAGATATTGGGAGTCAGAATTTCCATCATTAAAACCTTCAAAAAATAAGGCAGGAAATAGAACTTATAGGGAAAATGATATTAATATAATACTTCAAATAAAGGGATTACTCTATAATAAAAAATTCACTATCAAAGGCGCAATAGAAGAGATGAAGGGTGGTTCTAGATCTGAACATACTAGAGGTAGAATTAGCGATGGTGATGTATCGGTTCTTAAAGAGATCCGAAATGAATTAAAAAGTATCTTAAACGAACTAAATAGGCATTAATTTTATGGATTCCTCTATAATACTTACATATGCAATTCCAGTTTTTTTACTACTCATCATCATTGAATTTCTTTATGGTGTTATGAAAGGTAATAATAATTATAGACTAAATGACGCTTTGACAAGTCTGTCTCTGGGTTTAATTAGTCGATTTATTCCATTACTAGGCCTAGGTTTTCAATATGTAGTTTATAAATATGTTGCTGAATACTATAATTTAAAACTATTGAATTTAGAGGAGATATGGGTTTGGGTATTTGCTTTTATTCTTTATGATATTTGTTACTATTGGATGCATCGTATCCATCATGAAGTAAAGGTTTTTTGGGCAACACATGTAGTACATCATCATGGTGAAGAATATAACTTAGCAACTGCCTTAAGACAGACGAGTAGTGGGTTTTTATGGAAATGGGTATTCTTTTTACCTATGTTTATTATTGGTGTTCCTCCAGAAGTATATGTCAGTGTCGCTGGAGTTAATTTAGTCTATCAATTTTGGGTCCATACTGAACATGTTGGAAGGTTGGGATTTCTTGAATATATCATTATAACTCCATCTAACCATAGAGTTCATCACGCTCAAAATGAGGACTACTTAGATGCAAACTACGGTGGAGTCTTTATTTTATGGGATCGTATTTTTGGAACATTTATAGACGAAAGAAAAGATTTAAAACCTGTATATGGAACGGTTAAACCTTTAAAGTCTTTCAATCCTTTTTGGGCAAATATTGAAGTGTTTTATCAGATGGCTTTAGATTCTTATAGAACAAAGAAACTTAAAGATAAATTTTATGTTTGGTTTTCTCGTCCAGGTTGGAGACCAGATGATGTTAATGAGAAGTATCCTCTAAAAAAGAATGATTTAAATAGTTTTGAGAAATATGATCCTCAAATAAGTAATAAACAAAAGATGTTTGGATTTTTTCAATTTACGATGATCAATGCCTTAACTGTTATAATGTTATTCAATATGGATAAATTTTCTTATTCTGAAATGCTATCTATAGCAGCCTTAGTTGTAACCTTAGCAATTTCTAATTCTTTTATGTTAGACGGGAAAAAGTATGCTAATAAGGTTGAAATATTTCGACTATTTGGTGTGCTCATATTTTTATATTTTGGATTTTTTACTAGTTTTATATATTTAATTTTACCTCACACTATTATCACCTTTATGATAATTTTATTTTTATCGAGAGACAATAATTACAGTCTAGCATCATAAAATAATTAATACCTTAATTTGGTAGCCAACTAAAAGCCTTTTAGTATATAATTACTGAGAGGCTTTTTTGTCTTATTAACATGAAAGAAATAGTATTAACTTCATTGCATGAAAATGAAAAGATTTTTTAACTCAATTGCAGTGGGAGTGGGAATATTTCTTGCCTCTTTTTTGGTGCCTGTTATTGGTGGAATTATATCTATTCCTATGAGTTTAATCGGAGCATGGATGTATTATGATCACAGTAGATAGAAGTTTGTATAAACTTTCCTTATTTTTGCTTAGTTTTTTTAGCATCATTATGGCAGAAGAAAATACAAATCAAAAAGAAGCTTTCTTTGCAGCGGGATGTTTTTGGGGCGTAGAGTCCACATTTCAGCAATTAGA
>Ga0115000_10002730_pt1 | contig 14993 bp, 9 predicted proteins | sample ArcticOcean_MG_C_6_FD_89690 | JGI IMG/M metagenome (GOLD analysis project Ga0115000, IMG submission 89690) | Marine microbial communities from western Arctic Ocean - ArcticOcean_MG_CB8_128 | ecosystem: Environmental > Aquatic > Marine > Oceanic | place: Arctic Ocean: Canada Basin | collected...
AGCCGCGGACATAAACATCGACTGGGAACGGCGCGTGCAGTTCGACGCCCTCCGCGACGGAAACGCTGTGAACCAGAATTCGATCCTTCAGCGCGCGATTCAGAGGGACGCGTGATGATGTGTAAATAGTACTACTTGTTTAACCCGAGGATCATCTCGGCGTGGTCCTCCAGCGAGCACGTCACGTTCGTCCGCGGCCGCGCGCGGATGGCCTCCAGGAACGCGGCCGGGCCGAGCGCCGCGGCGGACCGCAGGACGCCGTCGAGGCGCGCCAGCGCGTCGTCGACGTAGGTCTCGCCGTCGGCGTAGTCCGCCGGCAGGTGCGAGGCCACGACGGCCACAAAGTCGGCCAGGGACAGCCGCTGCGACGGCGCATTCTCTAGATCGTCGTCCGCGGGCTCGCCGGCCGGCCGCAGCGTCGGGAGCACGGCGTTGAGTAAATCGGCGCCGGCCCTGCGCAGCGCCTCGTCGTCCCGCAGAAAGAGCCGGTCGGCCGCGTTCAGCGAGCTCCGGGCCGCGCGGTGGACGGCCTCGTGGACGTCATCACTACGATCCGCGAGCTTCGTGGGCCGCCGCGAGGAGCCCTGGGAGGCGCAGGTCCGGAGGATGCTTGCAGAAGCCGCCGCGCCACTCATGACCCGGGCCTTCTCCCGGCCGTCCGCCGGCGCGCCCCGTAAGCATGGTTCTGCTAAAACAGCACAAAGCCCCCGCGCGAGCGGCTGGAGCGTCGCCCGGTCCAGGAGGTCTGTTGCAATAACCGCGCTCGCGAGGTCGCACCGCGCGTTCAGTGCCTCGTCGGTTCCGAACATGGTCTCCGGCGCCAGCACGACGTCGGCGAGGACCGCCATGGCACTATGTCGCTCCGTCGCCGCGCAGGGGACGAGGGCCCCCGCTAACGAAGAAACGACCTCGGCGGCGTCGGCCCGGGCCGGGTCCTCCTCGTCACTCGCGACGAAGCGCCGGATGGCGCCCTGCGCCACTTGCGAACAGATCAGCAACAGCTTTCCGGACCCGCTCACGGCGCAGGCCTCGCGCAGGGCGACGAACTGCCACGTCGATGCATCCTCGAGGGCTTCGTCGGCCAGATCGAACAAGACGTCCAGGCGCTTGGTGATGGCCGACGACGCGGACGCGTCGCCGCCGGCCCGCGCCACATCTGCTAGGGCCGCGTCCGCCAGTTTTGACGAGGCGCCGCCGCCCCGCCACGCGAGGACCGCCCGGAGCAGCCCGATCAAAGCGGCCTCGAGGGACTCCAGCCGGCCCGTGGCCACGAAGGACGCCGCCAGCGCGTCCTTGCTCGAAGCGACCACGGCGCTTAACGCCGCACAAGCTGCTAAAGCGGAGTCGCGCAACCGCGGCGACGTCGTGCCGACCAAGGCCGGGTCGATCAAAACTTCACTGAGCGGCGTGAAGTGGGGCAGGACGCTCGACCCCTTGGCGCCCCGGATCATGCTCGCTAATAAATCCGTCACGTCCGCTCTACTATCAGCGTCGATGCCGCCCGGCAAGACTTCGAGGTCGCCCGCCACGCGCGGCGCTAAGAAAGGAACGAAGGAGTCCGGGACGACGTACCTTCCCAAGACTCGCCCGCACTCTAGGACTGACGCACGGTGGTCTTGGCCATAGCGCTCATTCCGGCCCCGTTTCAGCGCTTTGCAGAGGGCCATCACGACTCTAGCTAATTTTTCCGTCACGTGATCTTCGTGGTACACGAATAAAGTTTGCAACAGCGTCGCGGACTGTGTTCGCGCCGTGTCCGTCCAGGAGCTCATCTCGTCCATCACCGGCTGGAGCATCCGCGCGGCGAACGCCCGGACGATGACCCGCGCCTCTAGGGGCGGTCTTTCCGTATGCGGCCAGGGCAGCCCTTCACACGCGTGGTTGCACCGCGGGTCGCCGTCCACCCCGTACTGGATCTTCTCGAGCAGCGTATCTTCTTGGCGCTCGCCCATCATCTCCCGACCCGCGGCCCTTAAAGCTTCGACCGCGACCTTGCGACACGCTTCGTCCCGATCGATCCGGAAGTTCAAAATGTACGCCAACAGACGGGGCTGGTGGTCCCGCCGGTCCGCGATGCCCACGAACCACTCGTGGAACATGTCCGTGACCGCCAGGCGCACGGCATTGTTCGCGTCCCGCGTGAGCTCCGCCATGTAATTATATCTAGTTTCAGGTCCATAGAAAGCGTGCGTCGGGATCACATTATCTTCTCTGAACCCTACGAGATCTTTAATGGCGTCTGAACCAGCGCCCCTCCATTTACCTATGTTCCGTACGGCTACCGACCGTCGTATGGCGTCGACCGTGGCCTTCCGGACCTTGGCGTGGCGGTGCCTTAGATTCGGCAAGCAACATCTAGCTAATGCACAGGCGTACGGGATCAGAGCTTCCTGCAAATCATCGACCGCGCACACCGTGGCAATGCCTTCCGCGGCTCTCTGAGCAACGAGTCCAAAGGTGTCTCTAGCGAACCCCGCAAACAGTAACATGGCTTCATGCAAATACGCCCCGATCACGTTTGAGGGTCGATTCGTAGTGACCGTGATGAGTAGATCGCAGAGCAACAACCGTAGCTCCTCCGCGGGCTCCTTGGCCTCCAGCGTTCGCGACCGCGCGAAGGCCTCTTGTAGATCCGGTCTATTGGTCGCCTTGCCCCGTTTAAATTCGTCGTAGCCCTGGAGGTCAAAGACGAAGACCGCGTTCTCCACGTCCAAACCTTTCGCCGGCGAGCCGCGGTGATGTAAGACGGGAAACAAGTACGGCAGGTGCGGCTGTAGATCCTTCACTTGCGCACAAAAGTGGGTCATCAGTCTAATAGCTTTTTCCCTTAATTTCTCGACGGGGTCCTCGAAGCGCCGCAACAAGGGCTGGCAGAGGGAGTGGAGCAGCTCCGCGACCGTTGCACTAGGCAGGTTCTCGTCCAGGGCGTTTTGCAACGTGTCCAAGCTGAGGCCGCGCGTCGTCGCGTCCTCCGAGGCCGTCTGCTGGACTGCGCGCGCGAGCCTCCTTAATAAAGCCACTGCGGTCTCGGGCGGCGCGGGCGGTTTCACTTCTTCTTCTTTCTTGGCGGGAATTACGGGCGGCGCCGGCGGTTGCCACCGCTTCTTGGGCCGCGTTTTTTTGGCCTTCTTCTCCACGGCGTTCTTCCGCAGCATGCGCTCCATGTACTTCTGGCCGTCGCCATTCTCGCCCTCCTGCAGCTCGGCCCAGGCGGCGTCGGCCATGGCTGCTGCGTGCACGGGGCAGCCTCTCGGTTCGATCGATGCTCGATTTTGCGCTGTGCTACTAGCCGCTAGTGGGTCTAGTCTGTCATCTCCGCATTGGCTGCATCGAGTGGCCCGCTCGGCGATAGAACTGCCTTAAAAAGAAATCGTAAAAGGCCAAAACGGGTTTTTGCTGTGGCAAACTTAGCAAAGAAAGGCCTGAGCGCGCGATACACAGGTTGTCCCAGGCGCATAGCTCGCCCACGGAACCGCAAGACCCAGCTTCAGTCGCCGTCGACGCGTATTGCTGCACCGACGCGCTGAACAGCGACCATACTGCATTGACATCGAGAGCATCTAGATGGGCTCGATGTCGAGCGCGTGAGGCGCCGTACGAGTGCCCTGCGCTCCGTGCAACCGCGCATGTCTCAAGCGCGCCGCGCGCTGGCGCGCATCAGCAGCACGCAGCCGCGCCGCGCTGTCACCCAAGCGGCGCTCGCCGCCGCGGCGGGCACGGCGGCGTGGCTGCTGCTGCGGCGGGACCGCTGGCGGGCCATCCGTTGCCACCCCTGGGCGGTCGTGCGCTGGCAGTACAAGCGTTTCGCGATCTACGCCTTCGCGCGGCGCCTCGACGCCGCCGTCGCTTTACTGGAACCGCCGACGGAGCCGGGCGACGCGTGGCCGCCGGACGTGGTGGATGCGGTTCTAGCGGACGGCCCGGACACCTATCAGCGCAAGGAGAGCCACCGGCTTCAGGTCCGCGCGCTCCTCGCCCTAGTACACGGGCTCCGCCCGCGCACCGTCGTCGACTTAGGTGCCGGTAAGGCTCTCCTGAGCCGCTGCTGCTACGAGGCCTTTGGCCGAAAGGTGCGCGTCGTCGCTCTGGATCAGCGAAAGATTACGAAGCACGACGCGCTCTACGACCCGCTTGATTTGCACGACGGCGACGCGGCCTATCAGAGGGTCATCGGGGACGTGGCCGCCTTCGAGGCGTGCCTCGGAGAAGATAGTGGCGTCGTCTGCGTGAGCAAGCACCTCTGCGGCTCGGCCACGGACGCCGCGCTGGCCGGCGTCTGCGGCGCGAGTATGGTCGACGCCTGCGTGCTGGCCCCGTGCTGCCACCAGAAGGCGAAGAAACAGGACTACGCCAACGTGGCGTTCCTGGAGGCGCGGGGCTTCTGCCGGGAGCACGTCGGGTTGCGGGGCGGGCAGCAGGACAACGACTTCCGCACGCTGCTCTGGCTCGTGTCCTTCTCGAAGAGCAGCGACGTCCAGGCCTGGGAGTACCGGCGGCGCGTCATGACCCGGATCCTGGGCTTCGCGCGGTGCCGGGAGTTGGGGCTCAAGGCACGGCGGTTGCTGGAGGAGGGGCGGTTGCGGTACCTCCGGGACCGCGGCTTCGAGGCCAAGCTCGTGCGCTACGTGGATGGAGGCGTGACGCCGGACAACCTGGCGATCGTGGCCGTGCGGGTTAGGTAGGTAATATGTGCTGTTGAATTGAATTTCAAGAAACGGTAATAGACGCCGCCCGAAGGATGGGGACTAGGCCCCTGGGTGTACAGGATGCGCCTCACTCGTCTCCGACCTCGCAATTTATACGAAACCGAACTTATGCGCCTAGGTGTCCAATAACAACCGCCAGATGACCGTGAAGACGATCGACTGGAGCCCGTTGGCCAGGATGCGCGTGGACAGGCCGCGCGTGAAGAAGGCCTGGACGCCGTCCTCCTTGGCGATGCGGAGCACGATGTTCAGGTAGGAGTCCTCGTCGCCGCCGTCCCGCCGCCGCCGCCGCGCCTCGAGCTTCAGCGCGGTCTTGGCGGCACTGGACTGCTTCGTGGTCTTGACGACGCGGATCGGGTTCGAAGTCACGTCAGAAACAACGGACGAAATGAAGCCGATGAGCGCCAGCCGCAGCGAATTGTATAAGGCCGCCTCCTTCTTCGGGTAGATGCGGTTCAGGACGTTGAAGGTCGCGAACCAGGGGTAGTGGCCGATTAGAGTTGCTAACGCCATCGCGTACGCGCCCGTGTATAAGACTCTGACATTACCTTTGCGCACGGAGTGCTTGAACACGGCGTCGAAGCCCTGCCGCCCCTCCACCTGACTCACCGTCTTCAACGTGTCGATGGGCATGAGCAGAGAGCGGTACAAAGCTGTGAGGAAGGAACCCAACAACGTGACCACGTAGATGGGGTAACTTTGCAGACCATACGCGTTGGCGTCCCGCAACCCGAGCACCAAGGTGTTGGCCGCCGCGGACCCAAAGCGCGACATGGGCCCTTGGAAGATGGCAAAGGGCAGGCCGCGGTAGAAGCGCGGGATCCCGCCGTCCTTGTAGAGCTTCTTCAGCGTTTCCGGCAGGGACCCGCCGTGCCGGTACTGGTAGTTCATCGCCGTCCGCAGCCACATGAAGCTGAAGACCTGGACGACGCCCGCGATACTGCCGGTGGCGCCGCCCTTGAACGCCTTGTCCAGGGCCGTCTTGAAGACCTTGCTCGCCAGCTCCGTGTCGAGGCCAGCCTCGAGCGGCGGCACGTGGCCGCCGCGCACCCGCAGCGTCGGGTGCGTGTACGGCGCGAGGTGCTGGGCGCGCCGCCGCAGCGGCGGCGGCGCCGCGAGCGCCGCGAGCTCCTCGAGCGTCGAGAGCCCGACGAGCGTCAGGATGAGCGAGCGCATCGTTGACGCGCGGTTTCGGTGGTGGTAGAGGAGCAAAAGTGATACGTTTTCGGAGCGCGTGTGTGCAGCAGTGCAACACCGCGGTACGCGCGGAGAGTGCGGTGGCGGAGCAGTGCAAAAAAGCAAGCGTCAGTGCACTGAGTCTGACAGAGGGCTTTGGGCAGCGCAGTGCCCGACGAGCGTTACTGGCGGCGCTTGGGACGGCTTGAGTGGCTCTAAAACAGTAACTTTGATGGAGAACTGATGTGCAGCGCGTGTGACGTGGCGCAGGCGCGACCGAGTTGAGAAACCCGCACGTAAAACTGCGCAAAGAAACCCGTGCGCTAGCTCTTTTGCTCGTGTGCGCAGCAAGCCAATAAGAGCGCAGAGCTCAAGTGACTGCGGCCAGACCAGCATTAATAACGCCTGGAGCAGCCCGCGACGCGTGCAGCCGCAACGTGGTCGACGCGCAGCTCCTGAGGTGTGAGAGCACCTCTTTGGCGACGCGTGCACACAGCATTGCGCTGCAGTAATTGCCTCTACCGCTGCAGTAATTGCCCAACCGACGCTGAAACATCGCGCCGATGCCGCGCAGCCGCGACACCTTGCTTCTCGCGTCCGGCGCCGCGGCCGGCGCCGCGGTTGCCGCATTACTCCGCCCCCTGATCGTCGCGCGCCTCAAGAAGCTATTGTACCGGGCGCGCTTCGACCCGAAGGCGGCGCGGCGCCCGCGCCTCCTGAGGCTCCTGCAACTCCTGTGCGCGGACGAAGTGCGGGAACCGATCGCGCCGCAGCGCCAATTGCCAAAGGAGGTGGTCGACGAGATGCTCTCGAGGCACGAGGCGTTTTTTGGAAGGGAAGGCCACGCGAAGGTACGAAACGCGCGGGTGGCGGTCTTCGGCGCCGGCGGCGTGGGTTCTCATTGCGCCGCGATGCTTTTGAGGGCGGGCGTGAAAGCACTAAGAATCGTGGACTTTGACCAGGTGTCCGCGTCATCCTTGAATAGGCACGCCGTCGCGACCCTCAGGGACGTGGGCCAACCCAAAGTGGTGTGTATGCGGCGCTTCGCAGAAGCCACGACGCCCTTTGTGGTCGTGGACGCGGAGCCCTCCATGGTGACGGCCAAGAACGCGGCGCATCTAATACGGGAGTTGGACGGCGGGCCCCTCGATCTAGTCATCGATTGCATCGACGACGTCGAAACCAAGGCTTCCTTACTCAAAGAGTGCGGCGAAAAAGGTATTAAGGCCCTGAGCGCCATGGGCGCCGGGGCCAAGGCCGACCCGACGCGGTTCTGCGTGGCGCCTTTAAGGGATGCGGTGCACGACCCCTTAGCCACGAAACTGCGGTGGGTCCTACGGAAGAAAGGGTGCGATTATGGTGGTGATGAGCTACCCCTGGACCCCTTAAAACGACCGACCCCCACACCGTTGTTAGACGTGACCTGCGTGTACTCCCACGAGGCGCCGCGGTGTTCGCTCGTTCCTTTGACCGAAGCCCAGGTCAAGGAAGGAGCTCAGAATTTTGGCGCGGTAGATGTGGACCATTTTAGGGTGAGAGTTATGCCCGTGCTAGGCGCGGCGCCGGCCATGGCGGGCCAGGCCTTAGCTTCGGTGGCTTTGTGTGCCTTAGCGGAGCAGCCCATCTGCCCCAAAGTGTTAGAACCTTCTTCGAAAAAGTTACGGGAGAAGATGCTCCAGCAATTTAAGAAGCGGGAGGCGCGGCGCGAGCTCGGGAGTGAGGCGCGGCCCGATATTTGCGACTGGCTTGATTTGTTACCGAATGATATTGAGTTTATTGTTAATGAAGTGTGGATGGGGAGATGTGCTGTTTCTCGCCGGAAGCTGGACCGGCGCCAGCTCTGTTTGTGCCGGTGGTACACCTCAAAACGGTTTTCGGATAGATCAAGTCCGGTCGGCGCCGATTCTGTCGTGCTACTGGCGCCGGGGCTGGCGGACGCTTTGGATGCGGCGCTCGACGTTGATGCGTCCCAGGCTAGTGCAGCCGCGGTCCTGGGAAATGACGCGTGCGCCGCCATCGACGAGAGGTTTAGGTGGATGCGCGCGGTCGCGGGCGGCGCCTGGACGAGCGCATAATATATCACATAAGTTACGCCTGTAGTCACATGCGGACCGCGCGCCGGTGGCGCCTTCTGTCGTGTCCCTACGGAAGGGTCAGCGGCGAGTCGCTCCGCCGCCGCACCTTGTCGTTGCTGCTCGACGAGCTGACAGTGCGCTCGAGCTTCTCGACGACCTTGGGCGACGCCACCACTTCCCGCCCGCCGAGGCACGGCGGGCACTTGGCGCACGGGCCCATGTTCTGCAACAGATCGCCGTAGAGGAAGATGGCGTAGACCACCCCACAACCGCCCAGAAAGAATAATCCAGAAAGCGCGAAGCCGAAGAAGGCCGCCGAGACCAGCGCCACCACTAAGATAGCGACGGACGTCGCGAACCTGTGTGGATGACGACCGGTGAGTCGCGCGCGCCTCGAGACGAGCGAGAGGCCAGTATTGAACTCCACGCCATCTTCACGAAGACCGTGCCGCCTCGATGGCGACGTCATCCAAGTTGAAGCAGCTTCAACGTACGCTGCGTCACTGACGCCTTGAGGATGTTGTCCGCGTACTTGATGACCGCGGCGATCAACAGTCCGCCGCCCGCTTGGATGAGGACGTAGGCCCAGGCCACGGGGCCCAGGCCTTCGAGGACGTAGTCTATGAGCGCAGCGGGGCAGCTCGCGCCGTTTGGGGACGAGTAGACCTGGGAGCCCGCGGTAAACACGGAGAAGAGGGCCAGGTGCACGTTCCGCGTCCATAGAGACATAGGAGAACCCTTCAGGACCTTCTCGAAGTACACGCCACTAAACCCGGACAAAGACGCCACGACGAAGGTGACTAAGAGCCCGAGCGGGACGTTCTTCGCCCCGTTATCGCCTGACTCGCTCCCGGAGTGCATCTGGGAGGCCTGGACCGTGGCGATGCCCGCCGTCAAGACGTACAACGCCACCCACCTTCTCTTCCCGAGTTGGCGGCCTAAGAGGACTACCGAACATAATGCGGTCGTCAGTATTTTCAATTGGCCAAAGAGTCCTAGCACCGGCGCTTCCAAGTTGGCCGCCGCGACTAATAGTAATTGGTTCTGGATCACGTACAACACCGCCGGCACGACCACTTTGAGGCACTCCAGGGGGTTCTTCATCGTTGTCCTTACGACAGACGTAATAGGATTGGCCCGTAACTCCACAGCCAGAAAGAGTAAGGAGAGGAAAATCTTCATGGACTCAATCACTAGTACAACGGCGCCCGGGCTCGCGTGGCAGATGCCTTGTTCTTCCCGTTCCAGCGCTTCGATGCGACTCCACCGCGCGGTGACGTTCATGGCGGCGTTCTGGACCACGACGCCTGCTAACAAAACACCTTTGAGCAGCGAAAACCGCCCTTCCTTGGTGGGCGGCGGCATCTGGAGCGTGATGTCAGGTTTTTTTGGGATGAACGGCGACGCAGTGCCGTCCATGGGCGCCGGGCTGGCCATCGAGTCCTCGTCGACGGACTGGCGGGGGCTGCGCTGGCGGACGTGGCTCATCAACCGCCCCGAGGCGGCGCCCAGGCGGCGGATGTTTGTCTATAGCGCTTGCTGCAGCGCTGTGCTGCAAACAAACCTTGTCGGGAACTCAACGCAGTGTTGGCATAGCGCAGCTACTGGTTGCAGAGTCCTCGCGATGGATGTTATGCTTGCGTAAAAGACCGTATACTGGCAGCCAAAACCGGGGCCAAATCGTCGGCCCGATTTTTTTTTACTGCACGGTTTTGTCCCGGGTTTTTCGCCCGAACAGCCGCACTTTGTTCGCTGAGTCTTTAGCGCTGCAAAATACGCCTCAAATGCATAGACGAGACGAGCTGCTGCAGTGGTGCAGCAGCACGCACCTCTTCTGGGCGTCTTTTCGGCCACGAATCATCCCTCGGCCTTCCTGATAATTACATAGCGGAGGAAGTGTCACCATGACCGCACCTCTCACCTCCGTCACCCTGCTCGCCGCGCTCTTCTTCGCCACGCATCGCGTGGCGTCGTGCCCGGCGACGTGCTTCGATTACACCTGTGACCATTGGGTCGCGGACGGGAAGGGCTGCGCGGACATAGAGGCGTGGGGCTGCGACTGCGGCGGCTGCGACTGCGACCCGGCGGCGTCCGACGACGGCGCGGCCGCCGACGATAAGACCGCGGACGACGACAAGGGCGCGTGGGACGACAAGGACGGCACTTGGGCGGAGGACGACGCGGCCGCGGGATCGTGGACGACGGAGACCCTGGGCGGCCGCTCCTACGAGGTTTACGTGCCGGCCATGCCCGCGGGCGGCTACGCCGGCGTCGTGCTCTACTTCCACGGCGTCGGCGGGTCGTCCGCCGTCAAGTACTCGTACGGCGTCGGCGTCGCGGCGGACCGCGGCGGCTTTGTGGGCGTCATCCCCAACGGGTCGCCCACGGGCGTCGACGGCGCCTACGCCTGGATTGTCGACGACCCGGCCGGCGTTGATGAGGTCGCGTTCGTCCACGCACTCGTCGCGGAGGTACTGGCAGCGTACGAATTCGCGGACGAGTCCACGATCTTCGCCCAGGGATTTAGCAATGGTGCCGGCATGGCCGAGCTGCTGGGCTGCCACTCGTCATACAACCTGTACGTCGCGTATCTCGCCGTGCGCTATGATCCCGCCGCGACGGCCTTCGGCGCGTCGCCGGCGTGCGCGTCCGAGGCGAGCCCGTGCGCCGAATGGAACGCCGTGGGCGCGAACGACTACTTCCTCGACACCATCGGCGGCGCGTCCGGCATCCTCGCCCAGTTCGAGGACCTCCGCGTCGCGCTCGAGTGCCCCGACGTGCCCGCGTCCGCCGAGGCAGGCGACGACGGCGAGACGTGCTACTCATACGCCGGCTGCGAGGCCCTCGGGGAGCTGTGCGTCTACGACGGCCTCGGCCACGACATCGTCGGACCGGGCATGGCCAACCGCGCCTGGGACTACCTCTCCGCGCGGAGCTGCGGCTCGTCCACGCGCGCGCCCGCGGCGTTTCTTTTCGACACCGACGGCGCGGCGCCGCGGGCGTGGCGCCGGACCGCCGTCGCCATCGCGCTGCTCACAATGTTACGACGCGAGTAGGCGATACGTGCGCGGATTCGACGATGGTATATGTTAATAGCCAGTAGTAGCTTACACAAAAACAAAATCGTCACGGGAATCCGCCGCCCACGCGCCTCCGCGACCCGAGCTCGTCGAGCGGATCGTGCGACGCCAGGAACGGGTTCTCCGGCGGCGCGCGGCGCCCGCGCTCCAGGTCGTCGTCGCGCGCCGCCTCGTCGCGGAAGGCCCGCTTCTGGTACGCGGTCTTGGACTTGCGCGCCTCGTCGCTCTCGGCGCGCTCCCGCTCGCGCGCCCGCCGCGCCGCCGCGTCCGCGTCGGAATCGTGGAGGCGGTCCACCAGGTACGCCACGTGCGGATAGCCCTGGTATGGGTAGGCGTCGCCCTCGAGCGTCCCCTCCCAGAAGGCCCGCTGTGCCTCTCGCTTCCGGTAGAACGACACCAGCAGCGTCAATAGTTCGAAGCCCCACGCTAACCCTTTCACCAGCCCGAAGCTCGAGAAGAAGCGCGTAGACGGGGGCAGCGCGCACGCCAGAACGCACCCCACGACGCCGACCGCGAGGCTGGCCGCCAGCGCGAGGTAGAGCGAGATCGAACCTAGTCCGCGGCAAAGGTCCCTACAACAAAAACAGTCGCAGCAGCCGCCCTTCTCGGCGCACGGCGCCGACGCCAGCATGCGCAGGATCTGGTCGTAAATCAAATTCAGGAAGGCGGCCAGCGCGACCGCCAGGTAATGGTTCGGGTCTTCCATCAACGGGTAGCGCTGGGCCACGAGCGCCGCGAGGAAGATGTTCAAACCCAAAACGCAGAAGACGTGCGCCGCGCGGTGCGCCCTCGAAAAGGGGTGGAGCGAGTGGCCCCGGAAGGCGGCTATCAAAGAGTGCTGGTTGTCCAGATAAAACCCGAGGTCGCGCTTCCAGTCCCGGAACCAGACCGCTCGTTTTCTCGCGAAGCCCTCGCGGCAGGCCTCCTCGTTCCTCCGTTCGATCTCCGCCGCTTCCCGCGCGAGCCGCGCCTTGTGGTGGCCCTCCTCGGATAAATGCGTCGCGAGGAGCCCGACGCCTTCCTCGGTCTTCTCGGCGAGCTGTGAGGCGGCTTCTTTGATGGCGGCGAACATGGTACGCGCGTCGAACTATCTATAGTAGCTATCGGGCGCAGGGCTCCGGGGCGGTCTAACTTGGGCAGTTTTTTTTCGCGCAGCCGCCAGCTGCTATAGCTCAGTGGCAGATGCACCCCTACGGCCGGTCAACGAGCGCCCGGAGCGAGCAGTGGAGTCCAAAAGCTGTAGAATTTTGTCGCGCGGGTTTTATACGTGCGGGTTCCCGTAACGGGTTTTCAGGACAACTTACGCGGCAGAAGTCCTCATCCACTTGGCAAGCCTGCGCGTTACGGGACACCTTCGTACCCTTGCAACAACCACGCGTTAGCTGTTGTGTGAATCTCGCGCCGCAGCATTGGGTGAAGCGTGCGCTTTGGCACCTGCAGTCCACATCGCTGCTAAGCAGAGCACCATACGCCGCCGCACGCCACCATGGTCACCATGGCGGACCCCATCGTGCTGGACGCCATCAGTAGGGGCAACCCCGTCGTCTTCTTCGACATGACCATCGGGGGCGTGCCCAGCGGGCGGATAAAGATGGAGCTGTTCGCCGACGAGACGCCCAAGACGGCCGAGAATTTTAGACAAATGTGCACCGGCGAATTCCGGAGAAGTTCGCAACCGGCGGGCTACCTCAAAACGCCCTTCCACCGGGTCATCAAAGAGTTCATGATTCAGGGAGGAGACATCCTCAAGGGCGACGGCACCGGGTGTATATCGATTTATGGCGAGTCCTTCGCGGACGAGAACTTCAATTTGAGACATAGTGGCCCCGGTTTGTTGAGCATGGCCAACAGCGGGCCGGACACGAACGGCAGTCAGTTCTTCCTGACCTGCGGCAAGTGCGAGTGGCTCGACGGCAAGCACGTGGTCTTCGGGAAGGTGTTGGATGCGGTAAGTATGATGGTCGTGCACAAGGTCGAGGCGGTGCAGGCCGGCGCGGACAACAAGCCGAAGCTGCCCGTGGTCATTTCCCAATGCGGCGAGCTCTAGTAAGCGGTCTTCTCTGTGGGTGGGGGGTCCTTGCTCAGAGTAGGGGGGGTGGCGCTGGAGGGCGCGGGGAGGGGTGAGGGCTCATAGCCCGAGGGGGAGTGTCGCCGCGCCGAGTCCTCGACGACCCCTCTTGGCGCTGCTTGGGGAGCACGCCTGGCCAGGGCCGCATTCCCCCCAAGCCCGGGCCGCTCCTAGGAGTGAGCCTGGGCGGCGACCCGCGGGCCGTTAGGGGAAATCGATGGCAGGTGCACAACACAACTGGCATAGCGCACACGGCAACCGGCGTATCACGCCGCAGACTCGCACGCGCGAGCATATCTATACCACACCGGCAGCTTAGGAAAGGCAGCCGCAGACGCGCACGCGCGAGCATACCGCACCGGCCGCTCAGGAAGGGCAGCCATGGCCGACGAGTTGGTCCGGCGGAGCTACTCGCGCCGGGACAAGGACGCCTACGAGAGCGAGTCCGACGGCGAGCTCGAGACGGAGGCCCTGTTCGAGGATGTCGCGGCGCTGGAGGAGAAGGTGCAGAGCCTGGACGGCGCGCGCGACAAGGCCGAACTTTTGAGAACGGTGGCGGAGTTAAGGGACGTGCGCAAGAGATATAATAGGGCGCTGGCCAAGCGAACGCGCCGGGGCCGGCCCGCCACGGCCTCGAGCATCGCCCAGCGCCGCGCCATGCGCGACGCGAATCGGCGGCCGCAGTCGGCCCGCCACCGGAGCCGCTCGCCGCAGAAGAAGTCGCACCCGCTGCGGCGGTCCTGGGCCGGCGCGACCACGAAGCCTAGACCCTTCTACAACCTGGAGAACGACGTCCAGCTAAGATTGGAGAAGAAAATAGGAGCTGAAAGGAAGAAACGCGAAGAGGAAGAGGAATTGCAGGAGAGGGACGAGCGCGCGCGGGAGATCCTCCTCTCTTCGGCCCAAGGGTTAAAACCGCGGGGCTTCTCCGGCGTCGACAAGCACCAGAAGGATCAAGATAAAAGACGGGACGCCGCCTACGCAAAAAAACAAGCGGAATTGGAGGCGTTCACGGAGTGCGCGCAATTCAAAGCGAAGCCCATGCCCAAGGCCACCAAAAGCTTCCGGAAGCAGGAGTGCGAGGCCGATTTGGATAGGATCGCGCGCATTCAGAGAGACGCGGAGCGGACGGCCGCGAAAGCAATTGATGCGACGCAGCGGGATTTAAATGAAACAGCGCCCGGGCGGCTCGAGACGAAGGTAGCGTGGAAGGAGGAGCCCAAGAAGAAGCCCAGTGAGTCGCCGGAGGAGATTACCCAACGGCTCGATCGGGAGCACGCGCGCTGGCGCAAAACTCTAGAACGGTGCAAGCGCGTCGGGCGCAGCGGGACCATTCCAATAGATCCATTAGCTAAGAGACGGGAGGCCCACGCGGAGCGCAAGGCGAAGACCCGGGAGGCGAAGCAGCGCCGCGAGGAGGCGCTGCACGCGGACACTGCCACGCAGGACGCCCTGACGAGAGAGAAGCGGGTGAAACGGCTCGCGCGGGCCACCGCGAACCGGCTGGAGACGTCGCGCCAGACGTATTCTTCTTACCTCAAAGCTCAAGCGATTCGAGAGAAGCAGCAGGTGCAACGGGACCGGGAGAAGAAGGAGCAGGACGCCCAGTTTTTGAGAGATGAGAAGTTACGGCTGGCCTCGAAGCGCCTGATGAAGGACCTGCGGGGCATCGAGCGGCGGGAAACGGTCGATCCCGCGGAGGCCGCGCGGTCGTCGCGGCGCGACTTCCGGCGGCAGTTGCGGAAGAACAAGCAGCGGCTGGACAAGGCGCGGGACGCGGCCCCGTCTTTGGTGGCGCGGTTGTCCCTGGAGTCGGCCCGGGACAAGGCGCGCGCCCACGCGCTGCGGAAGGTTGCACGGGCCGTCTACGGGACGGACAAGGCTGTGC
>Ga0115000_10002731_pt1 | contig 14990 bp, 14 predicted proteins | sample ArcticOcean_MG_C_6_FD_89690 | JGI IMG/M metagenome (GOLD analysis project Ga0115000, IMG submission 89690) | Marine microbial communities from western Arctic Ocean - ArcticOcean_MG_CB8_128 | ecosystem: Environmental > Aquatic > Marine > Oceanic | place: Arctic Ocean: Canada Basin | collected...
CAGACAAAATAGCTTCTAATTTACTATCAGCTTCTTCTTGAGTTAATTTTCCTTCAGTTACAGCTAAGCTAAGTTTTGACTTTATTTGTTCTTCTGTAGGTTTTTCTCCAAATCTGCCAGGTTCGTCAGCTTGCAAATAATTTTGACTAGAAAATAATGCTGTAAAAAAAACCAATACACTAAATATTGCTATATATAATTGCTTATGTATTTTATTATTTTCATCCAAAAACATTTTTTTCATTTTTTTTCTCCTAAATGTATTCTTTATGTGTATGGATAACTCTATTTTATCAATATGTACATCATATATAAATTTCATGAAGATTTTGTGAAGGTATTATGGAGATTTTGTTTTATACTAATTTTCTACTAAATATTTTGATATTATTTAATATAAATATATTAAAAATGCCCGAGTGGCGGAATGGCAGACGCGGTCGACTCAAAATCGGCTGGGGAAACCCGTGTGGGTTCGACTCCCACCTTGGGCACCAAAACATATTTCAATTAAATATTATAATTGAAATCCCTATAATTTAAAAAAAAAATAAGATTTCATTTATAATAATAATTAGTATTAAAAAATTAAAATTTTTAAACTTTAACTTATAAGCGGGGGTAGCTCAGTTGGTAGAGCATCTGCCTTCCAAGCAGAATGTCGCGAGTTCGAATCTCGTCTCCCGCTCCAAAATTCTACACAAACTATTTTCAAAAGTAATCCTGAAATAATGTTTCTGAAACATCACTATGATCAAGAAATTATAAAAGGTTTCTAATTGATTTTTATTCATAATGAACCTATTATTTCTAAATAAAAAAAATTATTACTAGAATATTAATTTCATATTAAATAAGCATACTTTACGGAGATTATAATGAAAGCAGCTATACTTTTTGAACCTAATGGAAAACTTTCTGTAGAGAATGTAGATATTTCTGAACCAAGAAAAGATGAAGTGCTTATAAAAATAAGCGCAAGTGGATTATGCCATACTGATTGGGAAACAATGCATGGATATCAACCTGTAAATTTACCAGCAATTATTGGGCATGAAGGAGCAGGTGTTGTTGAAGCTGTAGGAGAAGGAGTTGATAATGTTAAAATAGGAGATCACGTTATTTGTTCTTGGAACCCAAATTGCGGAATTTGTTTTTACTGTGATAATGATCAACCTATTCTTTGTGAGGTACAAAAAAAATTTAGCTCAAAAGGAGTTTTATTTGACGGAACAACTAGAGCGTCATTAAATGGACAAAAATTACATTATTACAGCCTAGTTTCTTCACATGCTGAATATACTATCATTCCAAAACAAGCAGCTGTAAAAGTAAGAAAAGACTTCCCTTTAGATAAAGCGGCTTTACTTGGTTGCGCCGTTATGACTGGTTACGGAGGTGCTGTTTACGCAGGAAATATAAAACCAGAAACTTCAGTTGTGGTTATTGGATGTGGGGCTGTTGGATTAAGTGCAATTCAAGGAGCTAGAATTGCAGGCGCTTCTAAGATTATTGCAGTAGATATTTTTGATAATAAATTAGAATTTGCCAAAAGAGTTGGTGCAACTCATACTATAAATTCTACAAAAGCAAACCCTATAGAATTTTGTTTAGATATAACGGAAGGTAGAGGAGTAGACTGTGCTATAGAATCTGCAGGTCAAAATGAAACAGTAAGACAAACTTTAGAATGTTCAAGACCTGGAGCAAGAATTGTTATTCTTGGAAAAACTCCATATGGTGTAGAAATCAAACTTCCTTTTTATACATTAATGGGTGAAAGAGAAATCATAAGAACTTCATATGGAAAAAGTCACCCTAGAATAGATTTTCCTAGATTAGCAAATTTATATATGTCCGGAAGATTATTTTTAGATGAAATGATCACAAAAACATATGATATTGAAGAAATAAATACAGGATTTGATGCACTAGAAAAAGGTGAATTAGCAAGAGGTTTGGTTATATTTAAGTAGATATTAGCAATAGGAGAGAAACTAAATGGGAAAAGTATTAAAATTTTCAGGAAATAATATTGATAGGCTAGAAGTTCAAAGAAGAGATGAAAATTGGATATCTAATAAGTTAATAGATCCTGAATCAAAAGTGATTGTTTATAATAAATCTAAAGTTTTAGTAAAAAAAATATTTTCTAATATAGCTCTAAAGTTTATTTCACTTGGGGATATTAGAAACAAAGGAATAGAACCTGAACTGATTTTAATTGGAGATTTATCTGGAGAAATATACTTAGCGGCAGATCTTAATGATTTTGAAGATAACAAGGTAAATAGTATTCTCTCTGATGGAGATGAATTTGTAGATTGCAGAACAGCTGGAGATCAACTAAGCCTTTCTGAAGGAGGAATGATAAGCCAAAGCAAAAGCCAACTTGAGTGGAATAGGAAAAATGGATTTTGTGGAATTTGTGGTGGAAAAACAAATGGACAAAGAGGTGGTCAGTCTAGAAAATGTCTTAAATGTGGTACCGAAATGTTTCCAAGAACAGATCCTGTGATTATTACATTAGTAAGTGATGGAGACTATTGCCTACTAGGTCAATCCAAAGGAAGGCTTTCTAATTTGAATATTTATTCTTGCCTTGCTGGTTTTGTAGATCAAGGAGAGTCTATTGAAGAGGCTGTAGCAAGAGAAATAATGGAAGAGTCAGGAATTAAAGTTAAAAATGTCAACTACTATGCATCTCAACCCTGGCCTTTTCCATGGTCTTTAATGATTGGTTGCCATGCTGAAGCTGAAACTAATGAAATAAATTTTGATGAGCATGAAATGCACTCTGTAAAATGGTTCCACAGAGATGAAGTTATAAAAGCATTAAAAGAGGATAATGATAACCTTTCAGTGCCAGGCTCTATTGCAATTGCTCATCATTTGATAAAAGCTTGGGCAATAAAAGAAGTATAGAAATTAGTATTATTCTTCTCTTCTTTGCTCAGCAACATCTAATGTGTCACTAAATTCACCTGGAATAATTCCTAAAAATTGTCCCCCCAGTAAATTTTTAGCATCAATTACAACTCCAACCATTAAGCTTTCTCTTATAATTTTATCTGCAGCTTCCCTAGAAGTATCCTTAATACTATTTTCAAACATTTTTGAAATAGCTTCTTCTGAAATCTCTAATCTTCCATCTTCTTCTTCATTAGGGGTATAAGTCCATCTAGCAGTAATATTAACGATCATAGTAGTAATTAAAAATCCCATTACTAAACCTGCAGCTAAGCCTCCAAGTGCATTTACTTTATCTCCTATTCCAAAGGTTAGTTTTGACAAAATCATTTGCACAAAACCACTTGAAATTTGAACTAAAATAAACCCAGCAATTAGTAATAATCCATATCCTATTACAGTTACTAATGCATCACTTTCTAAGTCAAGTCCAATATAATTTACAATTGTTTGAGATAGCATTGCTCCTACAACCATAGTTATAGCCAATAATATAATATAAAGTAAATTTTTTATTAGGCCCATTCTGTAACCCAATAAAACTCCTAATACTAATGGAACTATAAGCACCCAATCATACCAATTCATAATAAACCTCTTTATATTTGCTAAATTTATTTATAACAATATATTGTGTATATAACACTATAATTTAATGTAATTTATTAAGTTTATGTTAATATATATTTAATAATATTGCTTGTATCATAGCATAATAATTAAAATTGAAGGAAAAGGTATATTATGAATTTTTTCAAAATAGTCATATCCGACTATAAAAAACTTTTCTTTTTATTAGCAATGTCACTTATTTTAATTTCTAGTTTATCCACATCTGATAAAATTTCTGCTCAAATGCCTCCAATGGGTAATATGGGTGGAATGATGGGAAATATGGGAACGGGCTATGAACCATCTACTTGTAGAAATAATCCAGGAACTGGAGAAGTTTTTTGTGATGTTAGATTAGACGTCAGTATGATGAGTATGACTTCAACTACTGCAGAGTGGGAACACTATGAAGGTCAAGGTGTTTGGTTTCAAGGATGTATTCTTGATGGTCAAGATTTTGAAAATTATGACACAGCTTGGATTGAAAGACACTTTAATGCTCAAGCAGGTTCTATAAATAATGCTGATCCAAATATGATGGTTACACATATTTATTTCAGAGGAAATATGCCCACTCAACCAGGAGACGTGATGGCAAATTGTAAATATCAATATTTTTTAAAAGATTCTCCTTTGGTTCAGCCTGGAGGACCATATCATTCACCACAGTGGGAATCTGATCAAGAAACTCAAAAAATGTACGAAGAAGCTGACAGAATCAGAAAAGAGGGAGAAAGAAGAAGAGCCGAAGAAGAACTCTTAATGGCTAAACAGCAGGCTGAAGTTGAATTACAAATGCAAGAAGAAAATAGAAAGCAGCAAGCTGCACAAAATTCACAAAATTCTAATAACCAAGGATTACAAAATATATTTGGACAATCGCCAGTAAAGAATATTTTTGGTGGAAATTCATTTCAAGCTCCTCCTGACAACGAAGTCCCAATTGGACCTTTTATAAACCTTACACAAATAGCGACTGAAGATAGATGGATGGTTATGGAGTGTATTGCTAATTCCATTGAGGCTGATGTAGGTATGCAATATGAAAAAGCATATTTAGAATTTGCATTTCCTCTTGGAGTTAGAAAGTTAGATGAACCAGAATTTTATTATGATTCAGTAACTAATTGTATGCATTTAAGTTTTAGTAAACTATTAAGTGGTGGTTTTGGTGGAAGAACTAGCAATACCGGAGAGGCACCTAGAGAAGAATTAAATGCAATGATGGAAGCTTGTATTGTACCGCATCTATCAGACACTTTAAATGTTGGAAGAGCAATTATTATGGAAGATATGGTAAGCGTAGAAACTGGTAAAAGATCTGTATCTAATGAAGAAATGAGAGCTGCTTACGACTGCTGGATGCAATTTGAAAATGGCAATGTAGCAAATGGATACTTCCCTTTAGATGCAGATGCACTTGTTAGCTATGTTTTTGGAGATCAAGAAATACCAGGAGAAAGCTGTATGATTGATTCAATACAAGATGCAAATAGAGGTAATAGTCAAGATGCAGAAAGAATTGTTGAGGATCTAATAAACTTTGCAGTAGGAAGATCTGATCAATGGGGTTTTCTTGAAAGTAATGCACAGCCTAGTCATAAGACTGAAGTTGTTAACAGAGTTATTGCCTGTAATCAAGAATTAGAATGGCTAAGAGATTATCAAAAATCTATTTCAGGTGCTGGTGATAATTTCAGTATGAGTTTTGAAAGAATAAGAGAGCCTGATTTTGAACAATGTATTATAGGTGGTTTTAAAAACAATGGAATGAAAAATTCAAGTAATACATACTATGCTATTAAAGATGGTCTTATGGATGAACAGGACCCTACAGAATATATAAATAGACCTTTAGGAGAGGCCCAGTTCCATACAATTATTGATTGTGTAGAAATTATTAATTCTAATCTTCTTCAAGTTGAAGCCATGGAACCTTATTTACAACAATATACAACAATATTAAATAATATAGAGTTTAGTTGGTCAGATAATATGAATGAAGAGGATAAATTTGCTTATCTTCATGAATGTACATTAAATGGAGTTAAAAGTGGGTTTAAATTCAAAACGACCAAACCTAATGTTGGCTCTGAAGATGTCGTAGATAATCTATTAGAAAAAATATTTTTTCTAGGTGGTGATTTAAATGTTAATAATGTATTACAACGCGAATATGACAATCCAGAGCTAAATGCTGTTCATTCTTGTCTTGATGAAAGAACAGAATTTGATTGGGTTACTCTAATTTATAACGATGATTATAATTATGAACCTTTATTTGAAAGTGATATTTTTTCACAAACTAGTGGAGATTTTGAAGAATCAGCTGCTAATTTTAGACAAACTATACAAAACGATAACCAATCAAATGGTATGGGTGGAAATATGGTTTCAGGATCACTTACAGGTGGAGGAGCTTTAGAAAATCTTAGACAAGAATTAGTTAATATGGCTATAGGTTCGCTTGCAGAAGATTGTATGGTTGCTAATTTAGCAAGAGAAAAGAAAGAAACTGAAAACTATATCAAAACATCTTATATTGATGGACTTGTATGGAATCCAAATAAAAGACCTTCTAAAAAAGAGCAAATTGCTCTTCAAAATTGTGACTCTCAAATAAGATCTGTTACTCAAGGTAAAGGAGGCCTAAATGTCCTCCTTAAATTTGGTTCGTCAGGAGATCCTGATTACTTTACAACTCCTACTGATAGCCAAAGAGCATGTATGATTAGTGAGTATAGTAAACAATTTGGGTATATGATTGAGAGTTCTGGCTTGGAGCCAAATGAAGCTGCTGCAAAAGCTGTTGCCGAAGTATCAATGCCAGGAGAATATGATGGATTTCATCCAATATTAGGAGAAAAAGCGCCAAATTTGCGACCTCCTTCAGCAATTGAGTTCGAAGCTTTTTCTAAATGTAAAATTTATGATATTCATGTCTATGAAGGTTCAAGGCTAAGAAAATTAATTCCTGGAATAGATACTGGAGATTTACCTATTGGTGATTTATCTAATCCAACAAACTTAGCAATAGCAGGTATTTTAATAACGCTATTCTTTTCAATGCTACAAATGGTTAGGGGTAAATAATGACTACAGCAAGTGCTTCATATGGAATACGATTAATTTTTAGAGTTATATTGAGAATGGTAATTGCATTACTTGTTTCTATCCCAATAATTGGCCTAGGAATAGCTTTAGTCATATTCTCTCAAACTGACGGAAGTGTACCTGTATGGACTGGGTTCGCTACAATTATAAGTGGTTTAGTTTTACTTACTCTAGGTTTCTATATGACAGCTGTAGGAACATTTCCTAAACCTCTTCTTGGGGAAGGTGAAGAAGTAAAAATTGAAAGACATCCTACTATGAAGCCTGCATATGGAAGAATTATTATTAGTTTGCCTTTATTTTTTGCTACAGCAGTTTTATTTCAACTTACTGAACTTGCTTATATTTTCCCATTTATAACATTTTTGTTTGGGTTATTCTTCTTTTTTAAAGGAGTAATGAGATACTTTAGGAACTTACATATTACATATACAGTTACTGATAGAAGAGCAATATATATGTTTAAATTTTTATATCTTCATACAAATGAAATTCCAGTTGGTAGAATAGTACAAATCTCTGAAAAAAGAACTTTAATTGAAGCTCTTACTGGAAGAGGAACAGTTGTTGTTTCTTCAGGAATTGGAAGTAGAATGACAATAAGTATGGAAGAAATTGATGACCCAGGAAGTGTTGCTGAAGCACTAAGAAGCATGCTTCCTTCAACAAACGAGTAATAGGAGGATAATTAAAATGGATATAGGATTTGTAACAAGTTTAGTTTCTATTCCTTTAGTCGGTGCACTTGGTACTGCTGCTTGGAGGATACAAGCTACTATAACTGCAAGAAAACAAAGTGAAGTAGACGCTCTAAAAACCGAAATTGAATCTGTAAGAACCATTCATTCAGAGCAAATGACACTTATGAAAGAAAAGAATGATCTTTCAAATGATCAAATTAATTCATTAATTACTAATAAAACTCAAGAAATGACTGAAAAAATAGAAGTTGAGTTTATTGATAAGCTTAGAAAATGGAAACAAAATGCAACTATAGGTATACTTTTTGCAATTGGATTAGCTGTTTTTGTGTTTGGATTATTGATTTCTATGTTTCCTAGATCTGCTTCAAAAGAACCTGTAATGACTTTAATTAATTCAGAAAAAATTTCTAATGAAATTACAAACTTTGGTTTACATAATGACTCTGTAGCAGGAACTATTTTATTTGCTCATGGACCTACTTTTATGTGGGCGTCAATATTAAGTGCTGTAATTTTAGCAATTCCTATTGTAATGATAATAGTAAATATCTTTATAAAATCTTCTGATAAAGTAAAAGAAAGTCAGATTCAAAGTCCTTCTGATAATGAAGAAGTATCATAATGAAACCTGTAATAAAAAATAAAAATGACTTCAAAAATCATCCTATATTAGGATCAAGTGATGGAGTCCCTACGGTAGTATCTTTGTATCATGATCATAATCCAGGTGAAACTAGTACGCATCATACACATGCTTGGGAGCACCAAGCATATATTACTAGAGGAACAGGTATAGTATTTGTTGATGGAGAAAAGCACCCAATAAAGGAAGGGGATTTTGTACTAATACCACCTAATGCCGATCATTATTTTGAAAACACAGGAACTGAGATATTGAGTAGAGTTACATTTAATCCATTAGCTAGTGAAAACCACTTAGGATAATTACTTTATAATTTTCCAAACAAATGCTGGCGGTATATTAATTAGAGAAATTCCAACTAGACTTTTCTTTAGTTGAAATTTTTTAATTATATTTTTAGAAAAAGAACATTTTATAAAATATGTAATTTGAATAAATTTACCTTTTGAAGAAAGATTTTTCATAGCTAATTCACATAATAAATCATTAGTTTTTTTATCTAGTGATACAAGTGGAATTGCAGAAATTATAATATCAATTTTTCTTTTGTATCTTTCTTCAAAATTGGTTAAAAAAGTCACTGCATCTTCGCTAAAAACTTTAACATTAGGATATTTTAATTTTAGAGCATTACTAAATTCATCATTAATTTCTACTAAAATTAAATCTTTATTATTAACCTCTTTGTCTAATATTGCTTCAGTTATTTTTCCTGTTCCAGGTCCAAGTTCTACAATAATTAAATCATTTTTGATTTCCAATTCAGATGCCATTAATTTAGATGTAATACTGGATGTAGGAAATATAGCCCCTATTTCTAATGGGTGCTTAATATAGTTTTTAAACCATAAATATAATAATTTCATTTTATTAAAACCAATTCATAACATTATAAATATATAAGAACAAAAGCCGTACAAAAACTATTCTACAACAAAAAATATAACGTTGAGTTTGATTGAAGTATGGCATTTAATAATATCTCAGAGAGCCGTCAATGGGCTCAATGTTAGTTTAGAAGAGTGAGTCATTTCTATAATACTGATAACGAATTCTTTATACTCCATAGTAAACATATTGATTATACTAACATAGCATTTAATCTAATTTTCAAGAGGAATAATAATTATCTAATTTTTTTATAAACCCAATTTAGGAAAACTAAAGGTGCAAAAATAATACTATATACTTTTTTAAGACCTATAGATGGAGTAGATCTCCCTTTCCACTCTAGTTCACCATCAAAAGAAGATAGAAATGATCTGTATCCGCTAAATAGTAAAACAATCATAGCAACAGGATATATAAAACTAGAAAATAGACTGATAGAAAAAGCTTTTGAGGATAATAAAATAGACATAAAAACAAAAGCAATTGAAGAAAGAGATAACAATAGATAAAAACTTTCTATTTCAAAGCCAAATAAAAAATAAAATACATTCAAAAAAGGTACGTAAAATAAAATCAAAAGACCAAAAAAAGCCACTAAAAATAATAATATATTGTATCTAAATGTAGCAAAAATAGATTTTGCATGCCCATCAACTGATTCCAAAGATGTTTTATATCCATTAGTTTCTACTAGACTAGTTCCATCCATTACAGAAGAAGAAAATCCAAAATCTTTAATAGATCTAGCTAGTTCAAAATCATCTAAAACTAATCCCTTAATATGTTCGTGCCCACCAATTTTAGTATAAGCTTCTTTATTAAAAAGTAAGAATTGCCCAAATCCTGCTGCAAGGAGGCTATATGGAATTTTACGAGCAACATAAAAAGGGATCCAAGAAAAAATAAACCATGAAACCATAATCCATATTAAATAATCAGTGAAATTATAAAATTTACGTTTTGGAACAAGAGTTAAAAATTCAATTTTGTCTTCTTCTAAGTGGTTAAGTCCAGATGAAACGGCATATTTACTTAATGTTGTATCAGCATCTATAAATAACAAAAAGTCTCCTGAAGATTTTCTGACAGCTTGATCGCATGCCCAATTTTTACCTGCCCAATTTTTTGGTAAAGATTTACCTTTAAATGAATATATATTTTTATTATTTTTAGATAAATTTTGAATAATATTCCATGTGTTATCTGTAGAGTTATCATCAATTAGTAAAAGTTCAAAATTCTTATAGTCTTGAGATAAAATAGATTCAACACAGTTTCCTATATTTTCTTCTTCATTTCTACAAGGAACAATAATTGATAATAAATTCCCCTTTTTAGGGAATAAAGGCTTAGGTTTAGAAAAAGAAAAAACATTTAAAATTGAAACAAAAAAAGTATATCCTGAAAGGATAACAATTGTTAATAATAAATTATTAAATATTTCATTCAAATCTAACTCCAAAAATATCTTTTATAGATCTAAATTTTAGAGGTGTTCTAAGCTCTTTATGATGATTATAAATCATCATAGCTGTTGCAAAAATCCATAAAATTATAAACTCAGAATTACTAATATAATCTTTATATAAATTTGAAAAAATACCGTATATTAATAATCCAAAATGTACTAAAATAACTGTCCATGCGTCATTTTTTTGTATTACAAAAAATATAGCTAAAAGACCAAAAATAACAATAGCTGCTTCAATTTGAAATAAAGCAAGCCACATAGCAGCTGTAACAGCCAAAGCTTTGCCTCCTTTAAATTTTAGGAATGGAGAAAAAGTATGACCTATGATTGGCATAGCAGAAATAATTATTAAGCTTGAACCTTTAAAGTCTAAAAAGTTAATAGCAACTACAATGGGTAATATAGATTTTAGAAATTCTATAATCATTACACCTATTCCTATTAATGAGCCCCCTGTTTTCCAAGCATTAATTGCACCAGGGTTATTATCACCTACCATTCTTACATCTTTTCCTGAGAAAAGTTTTGTGAGTAAAATTGAAAAAGGTATTGATCCACAAAGGAATGCTATTATTGAATATATTAATGTATTCACAAAAAATATTGTTTATTGATAATGTTTAAATAATCATACTTGAATAGTAATATTAGTTATACATTATTAGAGCTTTAGTCTATCTATATTTAGATATTTCTTCTAGTCCATCAGAATACATACTTGGAGGTAAAGCAACATATCCCCCTTCACTCGCAAGCATAGCTCCATTTTCTAAATAAAACTTTATAAACTCGTATACTTCGTCTTTTTTAACTTCTGCATTATTTACATATATAAATAATGGTCTAGAAAGAGGAGAATAAGAAGAATTATTAATAGTTTCGTCACTAGGTCCGATACAGCCTGATCCTGAATCTATCCGTAAGAGTCCAAGTTTATCTTTGTTCTGAACATAATATGCATAACCAAAATATCCTAATGATCCTAAATCACCAGATACGCCAATCACTAAAACATTATCATCTTCAGATGGAGTGAAATCTGCCCTAGTTTTTCCTTCTTTACCATTAATTACCTCTGTGAAATAATCAAATGTTCCAGAATCAGTTCCTGGTCCATATAGACTAATTTCTTTATCTGGAAATGATGGTCTTACTTGGTTCCAATTATTAACTGTTGAACCTTGATCCCATATCAAATTTAATTCATCTGTAGTGAGGCAATCTACCCAATCATTATTTTTATTTACAATTACAGACAAACCGTCAAAAGCTACTGTTAATTCTGTAAATTCAATCCCATTTTCTTTAGCTATTTCAACCTCTTTATCCCTAATTGGTCTTGAAGCATTGGTGATTGTTGTCTCTCCTATTACAAATCGTTTCATTCCACCACCTGTACCAGAAATTCCAACAGGAATTTGTACCTTTGAATATTCTTCTCTGAAAATTTCAGCAGCAGCCACTGATATTGGAAATACTGTTGACGATCCGTCAATTTCTATCGTTCCTGATAATTCAGGTTTGTTAGATGATGACATTGTATTTGAATTAAAAGAAGAATTTGAAGATAAATCTTCATCTGATTCACAAGCAATAGTCAAGACAAAAACAGAAAATATTATTAATATAATCAATTTTTTATATTTTTTCATTAATATACTCCATAAAATTTTTAGTATTACTAAACATTACTTCTTTCATATTTAATAATTTATTTAATTAATGAAAAAAATTGATCTTGATATTCCTCGAAAAGTCCCCACTCATTTAATTCTTTATGTACATCTTCAAATTTTACTTTACCCTCTTTAGCAAGTTTGAATAATCCTTCAATTCTTTTTCTTTCTGATAAAGGAACTCCATTTTTTATTTCCATAAGACCTGATTTATTTAAGTCATCAAAATTACCTTTTGATGACTGTTTTGTGTAATCAAAAATAAATTTAAATAAAGAAACATCCCACAATGAATTAACTCCTCTTATTACAGTATGATTATCATTTTTATTAACTAATCTTTTTTTAATTCTTTCAGAAACTTCATAATAATTCCCCGATACTATTTCTAAATCCGTAGATTCATTTTTATAGCTATAAAGTAATGCTGGCTCATTTCTATTTAATACTTTATTTAATTCTTTAAGATAAGATTTTGCTTCATCTCCAAATCCAGACATTCTAAATAAAAAGTCTGAAGTTATAACTTTTGGATTATGCGCAGTAACAACTCCATGTCTAATTACAGATTCTTCAGAATTTTTAAAAGAATCTTCTAAATAGCTAGGTTCGGTTACAATATGGTACCTTACTTTTGTTTGGTTAAAAGTAGAAATAAGATTTTTAGGATTTAAGATTACTTGAGTATTTCTCATCACTTCATCAAACAAATTCACAATATAGTTCCTAATAATTAAATAGTTTTTTTAATACTCTTAAATTATAACTGCCTAAGTCTAACATCAAGCCTATCTATGTACCAATCTACTAAAAAATTTAGTGATATTAATACTAAAAAACAGCCAAGTCGAAAAAAGAACGTAAGAAAAACTAAATAAATCATTTAAATATAAATAATCAAAGAAAAGGAACCTTATTTATATTTTTGTTATATTTTTGTTAAAAGCCCATTCAGGGTAATAATCATAAATCTTTATATCTTTTGAGGGATAGCCAAGTGTTTGAGGTGCAAGAGAGAATTTATCAATACCTCCCAAATCATTACCTACGTATCTCATACCACATTTAAGCTGTGTTCTTGTTGATGGAATATTCCAAGATGCAACAGCACTATAAGGATATACATTATTTTCAAATGCCCATCTTCCTGCTGCAGAATAAACAGTACTTCCCAAACCAGATAATGAAACATTTTGGTCAGAATCAACTCCAATTTCTGCAAAACCTCCACCAATATCTTTTAATGTTGCAGCTGCAATAATTTTATTGTTATCTTTTATTACAAAACCTTTGATACAGTCAATATAATTATGCCAAAAGACTTTTGGGTCTAACTGATCTTTTATTTCATCACTGCTTAATATCTCAACATCATGGATTTTTATATCTACCCAATCTTTCTCTTCTGCAAATAATTGCCAGCTTGGCCCCCAAACATAGTAACCAAATTTATGAGTAATCTTTGATATTTCATACTTCCCATAATCAGAAAAAAGAAAGTCTGAAGGGGTTTTATTTATTAGTTCTAACACATCATCTTTTACATTTTTATTTAGTGATATGTATAAAGAATTATCTTTTTCATATCTAAAAATCCAAAGTTTATTTAATCTAGTATGCTCAGTAGAATCATCGTGTTCTGAAATATAAATATTATCTTCAAATTGTTTATGATTTGGTGCTTTATGATTTATCCAATCAGTAATTGTTTTATCTAATTCTTTAGAAATTTCTAACATTTTTTAGCTCCATTCAAATATAACTCCTAACATTTTTTTATCTCTTTTAGACATCATTTCATAAGCTTTGGGTATTTCTTTAAAATTCATTCTATGGGTATTTAAAAAGCTTGGTTTTAATTTATCTTTTCTCATTAAATTTAGAATATTAGAGCATTGGTTTCTCCAAGACATTCTGTCATTATTTGAAGGATATTTATATCCAAATTTTCCATTAATAGCTATTAGACTAATACCCTTATTATAAAAATACTCCATAGGAAAAGGATTTTGTTGAATTTCATTTTCTCCTCTTCCAGAAAGTGCAACTATCGAAACCCTACCGCCAGGCCTAACAGATTTTATACTAGTAATATATGCATCCCAGGGATTAGCAGTTAATATGACAAGATCAATGCCTTCATTATTAGTCAAAGTATCTAATTTATTTTCAATATCTTCAGAATTACTGAGTATTGCACCATCTGCTCCAACTTTTAAAGCCATTTCATTTCTAACTTCACTATTTCCAATTGCAATTGTTTTTTTTGCTCCAAATAAAGATCCTAGTGCTATTGCACCAAGTCCTAAAATTCCTAATCCTACAACAGCAACATTTTCTCCAGCAATAAAATCTGCTTTTGTATAGCAAAAACTACTTAAAGTATATAAAGTTGACCAAACAGCATCTTCATCATTTACCCCCTCAGGAACAATACATATATTAGTATCGTCTTTTGCAATCCATTCAGATTGATGAGGATTTTGAGATACAACTTTATCTCCAATTTTAAAATCTTTAACTTCAGATCCAATTTCAGAAATTATTGCTATGTTTGAGTCTCCAACCCATCTTGGATAAGTAGGTGCTCCCGGAACATCTTCAGCTCCTTCATAATTTCCTCTATCTGTACCTAATTTCAAAGCAGTTATAACTGTTTTAGCCCTTATTTCATTTGGTTCAAGATAATCTTTAAGTCCCATTTCTTGAATTTCAATGTAATATGGTTTTTTTAACATTGCGATTTTCATATTTCAACCTTACCTTTAATATATAGAAAATAATATATAGAAAAAAAAAAAACCAAATAAAAAAAAAAAAAATAAAAAATTCACCAAAACAAAAAAAAAAACCAACAAAAACAAACCCCCAAAAACCACACCCAACAACCCCAACCACCCCACAACCAC